>Ga0079223_10000232_pt1 | contig 25385 bp, 22 predicted proteins | sample Stecom2011_FD_75072 | JGI IMG/M metagenome (GOLD analysis project Ga0079223, IMG submission 75072) | Agricultural soil microbial communities from Utah to study Nitrogen management - Steer compost 2011 | ecosystem: Environmental > Terrestrial > Soil > Agricultural land | place: USA: Utah...
CCGAAACGGAAGTAACTATACTGCCTCTTTATTGGCTAATTATTTAAATGCAGAAGAGTTACAAAACTATACTCACGTAGATGGTATTTATACTGCCAATCCTGATTTGGTAGAAGATGCAAGGAAAATTAAACAACTTTCTTATAGTGAAGCCAATGAATTGGCCAATTTCGGAGCAACAATATTACATGCTAAGACAATTATTCCTTTAATTGAAAAAAACATCAACTTAAGGATTTTGAATACCTTTAAACCGGATGACGAGGGGACTTTAATTACTGCCGAATCAAATGCCCAAGGGATAAAGTCATTGTCTGTATTAGAAAATAATGCGCTAATCAATTTTGAAGGCCGAGGTTTACTTGGTAGAGCAGGTGTTGATGCCAGAATATTTAAAGCTTTAGGTGATCAAAATATTAGCGTGAGTATTATCTCACAAGGTTCTTCAGAACGAGGAATTGGCTTGGTTGTAGACGCTGAAAAGGCGCAAAAAGCTGTCTCTGCACTTCAGAAAGAGTTCGAAAGAGATATTTATGCTCAAGATGTTAGTAAAATTAGCGTAATAGACCAAGTGTCAGTGATTTCATTAATTGGAATTGATTTAAGTTCATTCCATAAACCTTTCAATACATTAATTAAAAATCAGATTATACCCTTGTTGTTCAATAATACCATCTCAGGTAAGAATGTGAGTTTGGTTGTGAGAAAAGATCAATTACATAAGGCAGTGAATGTTATTCATAGTGAGATTTTTGGAATTTCTAAGAAAATAAACATTGCTGTTTTTGGACATGGTTTGGTCGGAGGAACATTGATTGATCAAATCATTAGCTCTAAGGATGACATAGAAAAAAGAAAAGGAATAAAATTAAATGTTTTCGCAGTTGCCAACTCTAAGAAAGTGCTTTTTGATAGGAAGGGCGTGATTAAAGATTGGAAAACTGAGATTGAAAACAGTGGAGTTGACTATGATGTAGACAGCATTATTTCTTATGCTCAAGAACACCATTTAGAGAATTTAATTGCGATTGATAACACAGCAAGTGTTGATTTCGTGAAGAACTATATAAAATTAGCAGAAAATGGATTTGACTTAGTTTCCTCAAATAAAATTGGCAATACTATTGGGTTAGATTTCTATGAGAAATTAAGAGAGGTGCTGGTAGAAAACCAAAAGAATTATTTATACGAGACCAATGTGGGAGCTGGTTTACCTTTAATTGATACCATCAAACTGTTGCATTTGTCTGGAGAGAATATCACCAGAATAAGAGGTGTGTTTTCTGGATCTTTAAGTTATTTATTTAATCATTTTTCAGTTGAAGACAGGCCTTTCAGTACCATTTTAAAAGAAGCAATTGATAGAGGTTATACTGAGCCTGATGCAAGAGAAGACCTTTGTGGTAATGATGTTGCTCGAAAGTTATTGATTTTAGCGCGTGAATTAGATTTAAGAAATGAGTTAACTGATGTACAAATTCAAAATTTGATTCCAGAAAATTTGAGGGAAGTATCTTCTGAAGAGTTTCTAAGTAGAATAGAAGAGTTAGACGAGTTATACAATAAGGTTAAACAAAATCAGAGTCCAAATCATGTATTGAGATATGTTGGTGATTTGTATGGTGATTTATCAAAAGATGATGGTGCAATTTTAAAAGTCAAATTAGATTCAGTTCCAGAAGGTAGTCCATTAGGACAAGTAAAAGGGAGTGATTCGATATTCGAAATTTATACAGAATCTTATGGAGAACAGCCCATTGTTATTCAGGGTGCTGGCGCAGGAGCTGCGGTTACAGCCCGTGGAGTTTTTGGAGATATCTTAAGGTTGACAGAGAAATTACGATAGTATTATAAGCTTAGTTAGTTAGTTAGTTAGTTAGTTAGTTAGTTAGTTAGTTAGTTAGTGGAATGATGCGATTATAGCGTCATTCCACTTTTTTTTACCAAAAAACATATTATTAAGGAGGTGATTTTTTTAAGAAACTAAAACTGAATGTTTCATTTTGAATAAGCTCTATGAGGCCATTAATTCCAAAATAGGGTAAAAACTATTTAACGATTTCTTCTAACTCCTCTTCACTTAGTTTTATAGTTGCAATACGATTAAAGCTCCCCATCACGGTGGCGCGCGTTAAAATCATTAGTCCGCCATCATTTGTTTTGGCAAAATCGCATGCTCTTAAAGGAACACTTTGTCCTAAATATTTAACCGCTCTAGTTTCGTTGCTTCCTTTTGGGTAAAAACTAAGCATGAGTTGATTGCTTTTCGATGACGCTAAATACACTACGTAAACTTCGTTGTCAATCATAATTTCTTTAATTAAAACCGGACTTTGTGGATCTAATTCTGCGTGTGATTGTGCAGGAATGGACTCTGCAATATCAATCGCCGATGGATCAAGTGAAACATTAGGATTAAAGTATAAATTCGAAAAAGAGAAGCGCGCCAGTGAGAACGTTTTGTCTCCAAGAGGTAATAATGCATTTAGACCTCCATCAAAAGCAGCACCATTATAAACACCTGAAAAATTTAGATTAGCATTCATAAAAATAGTTGAGAAACTATAGTTGTTAAAGCCACTCATAATAATGTAATCCTTTTCTGGAGTTACGCTTACAAAAAATGGAAAACGTTTTCCTGTGTAATTGAGGTGGTCAACGACCTTATCTTCTACATCTGTAAAAATTTGTACAGTTCCTGACTTTTGAATTTGGTCCATATCGCCATTTAATTCAAAAATACCGGTTTGGTAAGTAGCACGTATATAATTTTGAATATAGACCTCACTTTCATTATCAAATACATACATTGGATATTGGATTTGAGGGATTTGTTGAAATTCCGTTGCTTGTTTCCCTATCTCATCCACTTGCATTATGTAAGTAAATAATCCAACAGCATCCATGCAAACAAAAAACAAATCACCATTTCGTTCAATTAAATTGGGAACAGCATTGACGTATTTTGAGGGCAAATCAAACTTCCAAATTAGATCTCCTTTTTTATCCGTTTTTAGTAAATGAATATTCCACCCGTTGTAAGCACTCAAAATCAAATACCCATCATCACTTGTTTGGTGCATGCTTAATGGAAAATAGCTTTTATTGATGTCCTTTTCATCATACACTTTAATGAAGGACTCTTCAGGTTTATACTTGTCTTTACATCCGCTAAGAATAAAAACAAACGCAAAAACAAACATGAATTTTGCTATAAGTTTATAAGAAATATTGTTTGTTCTCATTTTCTATTTATAATATTTACTTCGCCTAAGAATGTTCATTGTAACCGAATGATTGATAGGAATCGAAACCGTGAACTGTATGTTTAGATTACTTAATTTCAATTGGTCCAATACGTCCAAATATTGTAATGCAAACCCAGTTAGATCACTATATCTGTTTTCATCATTAACTATTTTGAAAAAGCCATACCTGAAATTTCCTTCTACACCAAAGGTGAAATGTTTAGTGTAATAACTAATTCCCGCTCCAGCCATTAATCCCATGTTGAATTTTCGCGTTTGATCAGTTATAGACTTTATTTCAGATGAAGATACCTCATTTTTAGTTTCCTTGCCGTCAATTGTGTTGTCATAATGAATTTCCTTCTTTGCTTGGTGTCTGAAATCCATAAAAACACCACCTTGTAAATACGGAATTAATTGCCTGTTAGACATGTCCCATCTTACCATCATTGGAAAAGAAAAGTAGGATATCTTTTGAAGATGATGCATTTCACGATTAAAGTCTTGATTGTTTATGGTATCATTCCATGAGTAATCCGTAAAGTATTTAAAACCTAAGGATTGATAGCCAAAACCTAAATTAAGAGCAATAGAATTTGTGAAGTTATAGCTATAACGAATACCAAATTGAGCCCCTGTGTTTTTACCCGCCTTATCATACTTCTTTTCGTAATTCTCTTCTAATGAGTTGAGTACTGAATACCGATCGCTAACTTTTGGAAATGAGAAGTTAAACCCAGCATTAAACGCTAAGTAGGACATTCTCTTTTTATGAACAGAATACTTTTGTCCGAATGAAAACTGTGAAAAAAAGCTCACAAGTAGAATAATTATTACCTTTTTGTCTATGCTCATTTTTGTAAAATTACTTTTCTTGTAATTGATGTACTGTCTGTAGTTAAAACGAAAATATACGTTCCACTCTGACAATGTGAAAGATCAAAATTCACACTGTGTTTTCCTTCGTTAGTATTGGCTTTGACTATTGTGGCTACAGATCGGCCTGTAAGATCTAACACCTCTATTTCAACATGGCTTGCCTTGTTTAGGTAATATTCAACAGTGGTTGAAGATGAACTTGGGTTCGGGTAACAGTTCATCCATAGGTTTTCTTTAAACAGTTCATTCGTACTTAATTCTTTACATTGGATATAGTCTACCCGATTATTGGTAAAGTTTTGGAAACGCACATCATCAATTACATCATCAGAGGCTTGAAACCAATCTTTTACTACTGAACTAAATACCTGACGATAATCATGTTGCATTGGTATATTTCCATTTTGTAAATTTGATAGGTCAGGATTTTCACCATAAACTCCTGGGTTTAGACATGTTCCAAACACCAACATTGGAGCAGCATTTCCGTGATCTGTACCATAGCTTGCATTGGAAGCAGCACGGCGACCAAATTCAGAATACGTCATTGACAATACACGATCTGCTAATCCAAGATTTCCTAAATCATCATAAAACGCCTTCACTGCTGAAGAAATATGATGCATTAAAGCTGCATGTTTACCCATTGAGGTATTGCTGGATTCTACTTGATTCGCATGGGTATCAAAACCACCAATTCTACATAGGAAAATCTTTGTTCCGATTCCCCCACTCAATAAACGAGATATAATCTTTAACTGCGGAGCCAAAGGATTATGAATTGAATCGGCAGGTGCAATAAAAGGATATTGATCTGGATAAACAGTTGATGAATTTGAACCTGCATTATAGACATCCTTTAAACGCTGCGCATAATTGTTGGATTGCTGCTCAATTTGCATCATGTATTCAATTTCATCTCCTGCATGGGAATCTGGAAAATTCAGTGGTGAATCAACACCTACACTGTTAATTAAATTATAAAATGCATTTGGATTTTCAATCGACAAACCGGCTGGTATTCCTTCATCCCGATGGAAGGCCAGGGAAACTCCTGTTCCTATTTCTATGGCTAATGGATCTGGAACTGTTGAGTTTGGATAATTTGTTGGATATCCAGGATAATAATGTTCTAAATAACGTCCCATCCAGCCAGAACTAACGTATTCATCGTAATTTACTCCCATTTGCCATATATCACGGCTACGAAAATGTGATCCGTTGCAATTTTCATAAGAAACGTTTTGAATCACCGCCATGTTTCCATCGTCATACATTGCTTTTGAACCCACCATGTCAGGATGTAACCCGATTTTTTTATTGTCTGGAAGTGTTAAGTCAAGTGGAATATATTTTCGAGCTCCTGTTTGAGGAATCGCAATATTTGGTCTCAAATTGTAATAATTACCATATTGATCGATTGGAATAACAGTATTTAATCCGTCATTCCCACCATGTAACTCTATTAAAATTAACACCCGATCATTAAAGCTCTTCATGGCATACTGTTCTAAAAAACCGTTGCCTTGAAATGCGTGAAGCGGAACTCCATTGAGTTTTAAAAGCATACCAGATCCCATAAGGGCTGACAATCGCATAAAATCTTTTCTATTCATAAGTTGTATAGATTAATAGAGTTGATATTCCGGTGACTGCATAATTGCCAACGCTAATCTTTCTAACTGAATTCTGACGTTAATGTCGTTATTTGTATTGATGTAATTGTTCCACTCATTAGACCAGTTAATGGCAGATAATTGATCCAGTAAAATAGTGTCCTTAAAGTAATTGAACCGATCAGTTGTCAATTCTATAGGAATCATCCATGCAATCAGTTCTTGCATTAAGATTTGAGGATCAGAAGGGTCAGTGCATTTGTCTTTTACAAACTTGACAAAGTCTAATTTCAATAAAACATCGTTATTACTGTTGCTAAAGCCATTGATTAATAATTCTGCAAACTTGTATCGGTTGGCTAAGTAATTAGATGAAATCCAATACCTTTGGAAATCTGGTACTTGAAAATATGCGTCATAACCTGCTACGTCATAAGGTTCGAAAAAATGCAAGCCTTTTAAGTCTAATTGATGCAAGAGTTTCCCATACAACTCATAGTGGTCTTCCAAATGAGTAGTTTTATCAGGAACCTCCAATTCAAATAAACGCAATGTACCCACCAATAAGTCAAGTGGAGATTTAATGATCGCACCAATATTATTGTCGCTTGTTATTGTATTGTCTAAATCGTAGAAATGTTCTGAAGCAAACAGTACTTCTAAAACTGAAGTGATTTCAAAATTGTTCTGTTCTAAAATTGTTGCTAAAGGTTCAATAATATCCGTTTCTATTTCTGGCGTAATATTAAAGTATACAAATTCACGGTAAATTCGGCGACAAATATTCTTTGCGGTATGAGGTGAATCAAATATCATGTTTATAACATCATCTAATTCATCATATACTCCTTGAATACTTGTGTTTGATCCAACAACGTTATTCGTTTGAATAAGTGTATCGTTGAATGCGGCTGAGAATTGCTTATCACTTACATCATGTTGAGATGAAGTTGTAGTGCTACCTTTTACTTTCCCGGTCGGCAGGTTGGTTATTGGATCTATTGTTTGATATGTTGGATCAGTTCCCCATCCAGTAAATACTTTTGTTATCGCTTTAACATCCTGTTCAGTAAAGTTTGTATAATCTTCAGGACCAACTTGCGCTCCTTTACCAACTGAAAAAAGTTCTAAAAACTCTCTTCCAAAATTTTCTTGGGGAACTCCCTTTATGTTTAAATGTCCATCCAAGTGAATCAGCATAGCGTTGTCAATACACAATGCTTTTGTTAAATCTTTGTAGCTGCCTGTAGCATAAAAACGCAATAGACGTAAATAATCCAAAGAAAGTTGAGGCCTGCTTTCTACCCTTGAAATAATTAACGGAAAGTGTGTATGGTAAAACCACACCATTCGATCTGTTAAATTTGCACCTGAACTTCGCATGTTCTCAATCCACCATGCACTTGTAAAGTCACTAATGGAGTTTGTGAAACGATCGGGATGCTTTGTATTTGGATGAACCCAATCAGTCCCAGTCATAAAATCAATCGGTAAGTCTGGGGTAGCTTGCGCTTGAATAAGCAGTTGAAAAGCCGCAGGTGCTGTTAAATTCGAAAATACTGGAATATCTTGTATAATAGGACCAAAGGTTGCTCTTCGTAGTAAGTGAGCAGCATTTTGATCTCCAAGAGTTCCAGAAATTGGATTGAGAGATGCCATTTTGTAATGTTTAAATCAAATATAGTCTTTTTTAATTAAAAAAAACAAATCTAATAACATGCTGAAAATGAATGCTTAATGTTGGTCTCGTTTTTAATAAAACCTGTAGATATAGTAATAACTAGGCTTTAAGATTGAGTGGATTTGAAGTGTTAATTATTCGCTTTCTCTGCTATTTTTAAATAATTAACTGTTCCTACCATCGTTAATAATACAGGAGCAATCACAACGCCAATTAATGGAATAAATAATAAAAGAGTAAATATTCCACCGGTAAGAATCATTTGTAATGGATGTTTGAAAGCAAATTTCCAACTTGTTAGGATGCCAATGTTATGGCGTTCTAAAGAATAGTCATAGCTATTGAATCCTGTGAAAAAACTAACCAATACCATTGAAACAATTGGTGATAAAAATGAAATGTCAAGTAGCCGTGCAAATATGCTCCAAAGCATATATATTATAAAATAGATTACTCCGCCAACTATTATAACTCCAATTGTTCGAAGAAGATCATTAATAAATTTAAACCAATTGGGACTGAATTTCTGACCTGTTTCAAAAGTCTCCACTTTCTGACTAAGCATAGTGTGGAATGGAGAAAGTAAAGTGATAATGGTAAATTGGTAGATGAATAATGAAAGACTATTTACCCATTCAAAAACTGAGTTTACTGCAGGTTCCATGTATAATCCAACCCATGGAGTGTGCGCAATAAGTCCAAAAAAACCAGCAATATTTTCAATTATAAAAAGGTAAGCATAAAAGAAAACTGCAATTAGAATCCCTGGAATAAAGTAATATGAAAAGTGACCTTGAAAGAGTAAGTTAAAAGCACGTTTTAATGCATAATAATGATCTCGAATTGCAATCATGAACTGGGGTTAAATAATTTTAAAATTAAAACAAGTATGCCGAAAAAAGCAATTGTCCCCAAGAAAAATAATTTACCTCCTCGGTATCCTTTTTTGTACCAATACCAACTGTTGATTCCTCCAAAGAGAAGTCCTCCAATAAAAGCATACAAAAAGTCTTGCGCGTTCATTTTTTTGTTTTCTACAAGTGTAAAGCTTTCTTTGTAAGTATTAGGTGATTTTTGTTACGGTAATTAAACTTCGATGGTTACTCCAATCACACAAATATCGTCAATCTGTTCTTGATCTTTGGCCCAATTTCTCATTGCACTTTCGAGTATTTCTTGTTGCTGCTGCATTGGAAGATGCTGATTTTCTAAGATTATATTCTTCATCTTTTTTACCATGAACTTTTTGCCTTTAGGTCCTCCAAACTGATCAGCATATCCATCTGTACTCATATAGAATCTTGTTGTTGTTTCCAATTGTATTTCGTTGAGTTCAAATACTTGATCTGAAGGCGTGAATCCTCCAATGGCTACTTTTGTGGCTTTAATTTCTTCTAATTGTCCATTTTTAACAACCCACAATGGACGATGTGCTCCAGCATACTGAACAGTGTTGGTTTTATGGTTAATCGCAATGATCGCAGCATCCATTCCATCTCTTGTTGCTTCTTTATTTTCATCTTGACGCAAAGATGTTTTAATTCCTTCATTTAAAAAGCTTAAAATCAATGCGGGATTTGTAATGCCTTTCTCTCCTACACAAACATTGAGTTTATCAACTCCAATCATCGACATGAAAGCTCCAGGAACTCCATGTCCTGTACAATCTGCACATACAACTACAGAGATATCATCTTTGTGATAGTACCAGTAGAAATCACCACTTACCACGTCTTTCGGCCAGAATAATATAAAAGAATCCCCCAATTGGGCCAGCATTTCTTCTTTGATTGGAAGAATCGCCTTTTGAATTCGTTGGGCATAGTTAATACTGTCCTCGATTTCAGTTTTCTGAGTTAGAATTTCTGACTTTTGCTCTTCTAAACGTGTGTTTTTTTCAGCAATCTCCTTGGTGCGTTCTGTTACCGCAAATTCTAAGCGTTTATTTTGTTGCTTTAATCGGTAAGAACCAATTCTAACGGCAAAGTAAATAATTAAAAACAACAAAATTATATACCCTAAATAAGCCCATGCAGTCTTATACCAAGGCGTCAAAACAGTAAAGGAAATACTGTCAATTGCTGACTCCTGCTGGTAAACATTTCGAGCTTTCACTTTAAAGGTGTAAACTCCATCAGGAAGGTTGGCAAAATCAATTTCGTTTTTTTCATTCCAAGTAGACCAGCTCTCTTCGTATCCTTCTAAAAGGTAGCTATACTCTAAGGATTGATGGTCCTCAAAATAAGGAGCGCTAAACCGAATTCCGATATAACTTTTATTGTACTCAATCTTAATCTCATTGAGGTCTTCATTTGAGTGTCCACCATAAACCACTTCTTTATTTTTACCGTAAACAGTACGTATTATGGCATTAAAATTCTTTTTGAAAGGAACTTGTCCATTGATGTCATAACGAATTAAACCATCTGATGCTCCAATCCATAAGTAAGGCTCTTCGTGTGAATGATAGAGGGTGTTGATTCTTCCTTTTTTAATTCCCCAAAACGGACGGTTGGTAAAAGACTTGTCCTCTTTGTGAAAAACCCCAACATTGTTTTCTATACAATACCATGTTTGGTCATCATCATCGTGCAGGTAGAATATAGCTTTTGAAATGGTACTGTCTCCAACAGTTTGTGGCATAAAGAAGGTATATGTTTCTCCATCCATTTCAGTTTCGTCTATATTTAATATGCCTTCCGTAGAGCCCAGCACAACTTCACCATTCAAAACTTGAGGAACTAAAATATGATCACTTGGCAAACCAGAACTTTCTCCTGCAAAGAACTCAAAAGAATAGGTAGCTCCTTTACTTATTTTTAGCACACCTTGACCATGAACCCCCATCCAATAGTTAATGGTATTATTCTTTACTTCTTTTTCAATTCCAGTAATGGTAGTGAGATTTTCCTTTAAAGAATACAATAGTTCCATCGTCATTAAATGATAGATGTAAACTCCATTTAATCCTGCAGAAACTAAAACTTGATTCTCTTCATCTATATAAGTGCTGTTGGTATTGAAAGGGGTGGATTTTTGAATTTTTAAAGGCGAAGTTGATAAATCAGCAGTATATAAACCTTCACTCGTACTTACAAATAATGTGTTTTTATAAATATCTAAATCCCAAACAGAATGATTGATTCCTTCAATTTTTTCAAATATTCGAGCCAGTGATTTATTGTTGTGATTTAACCTGAAAAGCCCCTCATTTGTTCCAACAAATAAGAAGTCATTACCTTCAATCTTTTTATGAGTTACTGCTTCAACACCACCATGAACACCTTGTTGATTTGAAAAGTATGAAAGTCGAGATTCTAAATTAATTAATGAAATACCATTTGCAGTGGTAATCCAAAGGTTCCCATCTTCATCAATGAATTGATTGCTGATATCATTAGAAATTAATCCCATTCGCTTATCGATTCTACCTAATTCTTGCCCCTCTTTATTAATGATAATTAAACCTTTCCCTTTCGTTTGAAGACTAATTCTATTGTTTGATATATTTATAGCTCCGAAAATCAGATACTCCATTAAAGACTCATCGTTAATGGAAGAGAATGAAGAAATGGTATTGTGTTGAATATCCCATTTGTAAAGACCTATTTCTTGAGTTACAATTGTTTTCTCATGACTTACTTCAGAGTCCACAATCCCAAAAGCGCCAAACAATTCAAAATCGTCTGAATTCTGAATCTTATTCCATTTCGAACTTTCCCATACCATCAACCCAATATCACGCATTCGAGCAACAACTCTTCCATTGACTTCAAATAAGGTATGTGCGGTAGAAGGCATGTCTAAACATTTTGTCTTGCCATTTTTATAAAGAAATATCTGATCTTCACTATGAAAAAACACTCCTTCTTTAGTTTCTACAATTTTCCAAACTTCATTAAAGGGAACTTTTTCTCTGATAATAGAGTCTACGAGCGAGTGATAGGTGAGTTTTCCAATTTTATTTGCTTTTAAATAACCAAAGTCACCCATTACTCCAACGTAAATAATTCCTTCAGAAGAATAATGCAAAGCATGGCAAGAACGTGTTGGCACAATAGGAATCGCCCCCCATTTGCTGCCATCAAAAGTTAGAATGTTACCAGTGTTCCCGAAATACATTACTCCTTTATTGTCTTGACAAATACCAAGGTTTTCAGGCGCAAATTCACTTCCGTAGTCTGATGATGTATAATTCGTAATCGGAGGAAAAATATTTTGAGAAAAACCAAAATTGCCTATAAGAAAGGTAAGTAGTAGGTATATAAAAGGAAGTTTCATAGATACAAAGTAAAGAAAATCAGATGAATTACGTGATTGAACAATAAAAATATATAAAAGAATTGATTTTAGACAAATAGGAATTAATATTTTAGAGCAATACATTAGAGGATTATGAAAGATTTATTGCTAAAAGATGTTTTAAAGCATGTAGAAAAGTTCCATGACTGCTTTGGAATAAAGAACAATTGTACTCCAACAGCAGATATAGGTGCAGAACAGTTTGAATTGCGTCACCGTTTGATGCAAGAAGAAAATAATGAATACCTTGAAGCAGTTAAAAATAATGATGTAGTAGAAGTTGCAGATGCACTCGGAGACCAACTTTATATTTTATGTGGAACGATTTTAAAACATGGAATGCAAGATGTAATCGGAGAAGTGTTTGAAGAAATTCAGCGATCAAATATGAGTAAATTAGGTGCTGATGGAAAACCAATTTACCGAGAAGATGGAAAGGTGCTAAAAGGAGAAAATTATTTTAAACCTGATATTAAATCAATTATTGATATTTAGATATGGCTTTTAATATTCGTGTTTATGGAATTCTAACCAATGAAAATGATGAGGTGTTATTGTCAGATGAACGTCGGTTTGGACAAGAGTTCACTAAGTTTCCAGGAGGTGGTTTGGAGCTTGGTGAGGGAATTAAAGATTGTTTGATCCGTGAGTTTAAAGAAGAATTAGATTTGGATATAGTGGTCAAGGAGTTGATTTATCTTACAGATTTCTATCAAAAATCAGCTTTTGGATTAAATGATCAGATAATCAGTGTTTATTATTCAGTTTCTGCTCAAGAATTGGATAAAATAATAACTAAGCAGAAGCCATTCGAGTTCAAGGGAGATGAGATTGAATCACACCGATGGAAAAAGATTTCTGAATTAAGTGAAGCCGATGTAACTTTCCCAATTGATAAGTTAGTGGTCAAGCTGTTGAACTAAGACTTCACCAGCATCTATTAAGTAAAGAGTTTTCTACATTAATCTTTTTTGGACATAAGAATTTATTTTTTCATAAAATTGTTCTGGGGTATATGTCCTCCATGAAACGTCTTCTAAATCTCCTCCTAAAACGAAGTATTGATCCAAGTGTATTTCATTGAACTCACATATTACATGGTCATGGAAGTTAACTAAAGCAATATAGCCATCATCCAATTCATCAAACCATTCTTCATAATAACAATCATCAGAATAATGAAAGTTAAGCACGTTTTCACCAATTAAAATAAACTTGTCGATTCCTTCATACATCATGTGTTCAATGATGTCTCTTTTAAGGGTCATGATGTCATTGTTAATCGCATCATTCCATTCTCCAATGAGCTCTATAACTGTAAAGCCTTCATCGTAGTCGGTGTAGAGGATTTTTATGAATAGGGTAGGAGACCCAAAGTTATCCCATTGCGGATGCAATAGATAATTATAAACTACTTCTGAATACTCAAATTCACTATACTCTTTGTTGAAAAATGGAGAGCGTTCATCTTCCGATGAGATATAATGATCTCTCCAATTAAAATAAGGCTCTAATTCATGCATAATACAAAGTTAAAATATCAAGGTGATGAAAAGTAATTTTTGGGTCTAATAATTGTAAACAGTCAGCAGGAGGTTTTGTTTTCAAGTTTCAATTATCTTAGATGTTAAAACAAATTGAATCAGAATACATATATTTATACAAACATAAAATGAAATTATTAAAGAATAACCTATTATTTATTATGAAAAAACAATTGTATTACCTTTTTATCGGTGCTTTGATGTTTACCCTTTTGATGGGCTGTAAAGCTAAAAGTACAAGTGAATTAAATTCAGATGTAGCTAAATTTGTAAGTGCTTCGAAAGAAGTAATTAGTTACGGATATATTGATTTCAATGCCATAAAGGACAAGTCTGAATTGACAAAGATTCCAGATTTAGGCAGCTTCATTAATCAGCAGCTTTCTTCAATTGAAGGAGGGGTTAAGTTGTCAGATAAGATTCACTTTGCTATAGAAGGTCCATTAAACAAACATGGAATGCCTAAAAACGCGTATTTATTCTTAAGTATTTCAAATAAAGACAGCCTTCAGAAAATGTTTGAAGAAATGGGATTCTTTTTTGAGCAAGAAAATGACCTTATGGTTTTCTATGATATGAATATGGCAGTTGGATTCAATGAAAATACTGTGGTTATGGTTTCTGCTAATTTTGGAGATGAACCTAAAGATATTTTAATGAATGCTTTTAAATCATTCGAATTGTCTGAAAAAGATGAGCGAATTACAGAAGTTTTGTCCCAAAAAACAGATGTTTTAATTGCTTCTCATTTAGAAAACTTATACAAAACATCAAATACTTCTTTGGAAAACTTATCTGAAGAAAAACAAAAAGAATTGGAGAAGATGGTTGAAAACGGTCAACTTGTTTTTAATCTTGATTTCAATAAAGGTGATTTGACAGCAAAATTAGATATTTCTAAAGTGAATAAGAAAATGAAAGACGCTTATTTCTTTAAAGATAAAGCAGCAAATGAAATAACTAAAAATATAGGTCCAGGCAATCCATTTATTGCAATGGCATTGTCTTTTGATGTGGAAAAATTAGAAGACTTGATGGAACGCTTTTCTCCAGGTTCAGAGAAATCTTTCTTTAGTGCTTTCGGACCCCAAGGACAAATGATTGAGTCTATTGTAGGGGAGGAAGTTTCTGATATGATGAATGGAAATATTGGATTGATGGTAAGTAGTGAAACTTCGACAAAAGGTTCGATGGGAGTAGAAAATATCCCAAACATTAATCTTTATCTTGGATTGGGTAAAAACACGAGCAACATGATGGACTTGTTGGATACATTTTCAGAAGAGGAAATGGTTCAGGACTTGGGAGATGGATATTATAAATACGATCAATCGATGATGTTGGTTAAAGACAATGCTATAATCATGCACAGTAATGATACTTCAAAAGAAAGCTTTAAAGTTAAACCAATGGAAACTATTTCAGAAGTAAAAGACTTTGGAAATAAACCTTTTACCTTATTCATGGATTTGAAAAAACTTGTAGATTCTGATTTAAATATGACAGGAGGTCAATACGATGTACTGATTGGATTAACAGATTATTTAATCATTACAGGCGATAATGATGAGATTGTTTTAAAGCTAGTTTTGAAAAACCAAAAGGATAACATTCTGAAGCAAGTAGTTAATTACTATGAAGAAGATTTAAAAAGACAAGCTGGGAACTTTAGCTTTTAATTAGAAATATCTAAGATATAATTTGTTGGATAGTAATAATTCACTATATTTATAAAACAAACAGTCACACTAAAGTGCTCGATTTGTTTGAGGTCGTAAGACCGCCCATGTAGCGTTGTTTGAAACTTAAAATATTACAATTAGAGCTGTCTTGATTTGTCAATGGCGAGCCTCCCTACATCGCTTGCGATAAGGATAACCCAGAGGATTACAGAAATAAATCGGAGGTTCTAAACGTGTCGATCTGAAGTTTCCAGATTTTAAGCTACATGGGTTTTTTTATTCTTCTTTTTTCATTCTACAATTCATAATATATCTTCTCTCCAAATGAGTAGGGGCCGGGTGTTTATGTTTCATTTTCTTACACATATCTTTTGGTGTGGAATAACATGTAGACTGATGCAATATGGATTGTATACTGATTAAGATCATCTTTAAGCGCATCATATCTTCCTGGATTTATTGAGCTATTATGAGGTGTTAGAGTTATTGTAAAATTATTTCCTATTTATTTTTGAGATTGCTTTTCACGCGCTGAGTTTACACCAAGGGCTCAGTCCTTGGTTATTACATGTCGCTCCTCTGGAGTTAGTAGAATAAATACACGTTTTAAATCATTTGTTTTATTAGATTCTAAAAAGAGATAAATTTCTCGGCTAAATTCTTATAAAATCAATTGAGAAAGGAACCAATCCCCCCAACTTTAGAGGCTGATCCCTATTTAGACTGAACTTTAAAATTATTATCTATATCAAATAAAAAAGGGATCGACTAATGTCAATCCCTTTTCAATTTTATTAAAAACTATATTAGTCTTTTTTTTCGCTTTTACCTTTACTGCAACAAGCTTTTTTACCTTCTTTACTTGCACAAGCTTTAGCTTCAGTTGTTTTTACTTCTTCAGCTTTAGCTTCAGATTTTTTCTTACAACAATCTTTTTTTGTACATCCTTCTTTATCATTGCATTCTGATTTCTCAACGTGTTGAACATCAGTTGTCATTGCAGTAGAAGATAGACTAACTGTTCCTAAAAACAATCCTATAGTCAATATCATTAGTGATTTTTTCATCTTATCTTATTTAATAATCCAATCAAAAATAGAATAATTAATTTAATTCACCAATTTTTGTGATTCTTCCTTTCACTACATCTCCAATTTTAACATCTAACTTGGTGTCTAAAGGAAGTAATAAGTCAATTCTTGATCCGAATTTGATAAAACCAAACTCTTCACCAGCTTTTGCTTTGTCTCCTGCTTCTACGTAGTAACAAATTCTTCTTGCAACAGCACCAGCGATTTGTCTAAAGAGCACTTCTTTACCGCCTTTATGTTCAATTACAAAGGTTGTTCTCTCATTGTCTGTCGAACTCTTAGGGTGCCAAGCAACCAGAAATAAACCTTTATGGTATTTAGCGTATTTAAATAGTCCCGAAATCGGGTTAAAGTTCGCGTGTACATTTAATGGCGACATAAAAATTGAAACCTGAATCCTTCTGTCGTTAAAATATTCAGTTTCATCAACTTCTTCAATAACCACTATTTTTCCGTCTGCTGGACAAATAATTTCATTTTCTTTTTCCTCATACTTAATGTTGGGAACCCTAAAGAATTGAATAATCAAGTAGGCCATTACTAAAACTCCAATAGTAAGTAATGTGTATAACCACCAAAAATCTAAAATTGTCCATAAGTAGAAATTCAATCCCTGAATAGCGATTAAAATCAATAAACCAATGGTGATAATGAGATATCCTTCTCTGTGTAACTTCATTGAACTAATTTATTATAAATAGGATGTAAATTTAATCTATTTAAGTGAATAGAGACTTCATTTCGATTGAGAAATGTTTTATGGTGCGTTTTATTGATAGAACCTTAAAAGAAAACGATAAGCAACAGATAAAAGAATGGTGTTGCATATATAACAGCATCAAAACGATCTAAAATCCCACCATGACCTGGCAATATAGTTCCTGAGTCTTTGACTTCAACAAGACGTTTGAATCGCGATTCTATTAAATCTCCCAATACTCCGGTAGGTGAAACAATAACTGCTGCAATAACCCAGAACACTATGTCTCCGTTGGTAGAATAAGCATAAATACATGCAGCCAATATGGTGAAGATAAATCCTCCGATTGCTCCTTCCCAAGATTTGTTTGGTGAAATTCTTTCAAAAAGCTTCCTTTTACCAAATGCCCTTCCTGTTACATAAGCAAAAGTGTCATTGGACCAAACCATAATGAAAAGGCCCAATATAAAAGTCCATTGCGCTTGGTCTTCAATCGTAAAGTTGAAGATTTGAAACATCAAATAGAAAGGAAACATTACGTATAACCAAGGAAAGAAAGTAACTGTTAAGTCGAGTAGGGGATTCTTTGCTTTACTGAATACAACATAAAGAAATGGAAGGAAAATGATAGGTATAAATAATAGATGCAGATCGAAATGTATGATATTCAATTGATGTAAAACCAGTCCGGAGTAGAGTGTCAAGCCTCCCATAACTCCAGCACTTGACTTGGGCTTAAGGATTGTTGATTTTGAAAAGAATCTGTAGAACTCATAAAGACCAATGCACATAAAAAAGCCGAGTACAATTGCAGTGGCATAGCCTCCAACAATAAATGAGCTAATAACTATAGCTACAAAAAGAGCTCCCCAAATGGCACGCGTAACAATATTATTCATGCGGTTTATCTATAATATACTTAGCACGAATAACGTCATTTTGGTTCACATAAAGTTCAATTTGGCCAAAATTATTATAAGAGGAATCCATCTTATTGATTAAGATAACATGGATTCCTTCTTCTTCTAATTTAAATTTTATGATCGTTGCTAAGTGCAATTCTGAAGTTCGGAAAACTAACTTGTTCTTTTCGAACTCTGTATTATTTGGAAGAATCTTCTGAATCCAGTTTTTTATCTTCTTCCACATCATCCGCTATATTAGTTTTTACATCAGCTTCGACATCAGTTATTGTTGTTACTTCTGCAATATCTTCTTTTGAATCTACAATTGTAGCATCTTCAGCTGAGTTTACTGCTTGTTCTCCTGCAACTTGAATCTTTTCAGCTGGAGTTAACTTGTCCCATGGACGCTCTCCAAAAATAAGTACCAAATCTTCTTTGAAAATAACTTCTTTTTCAAGTAGCTTTTCTGCTAAAAGATTCAGTTTATCCTGATTGGCTAAAAGAATGTCTTTTGCTCTTACGTATTGCTCTTCAATTAATTTACTTACCTCTTGATCAATAATACGGCTTGTTTCTTCCGAATACGGTTTAGTGAATTGGTTTTGTCCTTGTGAATCGTAATAAGAAATATTTCCTATAACTTTATTCAATCCATATATAGAAACCATTGCATATGCCTGCTTAGTCACTTTTTCAAGGTCACTTAATGCTCCTGTTGAAATCTTACCAAAAGTAATTTCCTCAGCAGCTCTTCCTCCAAGTGCAGCACACATTTCATCCAATAACTGTTCAGTTGTTGTAATGCTTCTTTCCTCAGGTAAATACCAAGCAGCTCCTAAAGATTGACCACGTGGTACAATGGTAACCTTCACTAATGGGTGAGCATGCTCTGCTAACCATGATACTGATGCGTGACCAGCTTCGTGGAATGCAATCGCACGTTTTTCATCTTTCGTGATGATCTTGTTTTTCTTCTCAAGTCCACCAATAATTCTATCTACAGCATCTAAGAAGTCTTGCTTTTCAACTGCTTTCTTGTCTTTACGTGCTGCAATTAAAGCTGCCTCGTTACATAGGTTTGCAATGTCTGCTCCTGAGAATCCCGGAGTTTGTTTTGCTAAGAAATCAACATCCATCTCTTTGGCCAATTTAATTGGCTTTAGGTGAACAGCAAATATTTCTTTACGCTCATTTAAATCAGGCATATCAACATATATCTGACGGTCAAAACGACCAGCTCGCATTAATGCTTTATCTAAAACATCAGCACGGTTGGTTGCTGCAAGAATAATAACTCCAGAGTTGGTACCGAAACCATCCATTTCAGTCAATAACTGATTCAATGTGTTTTCACGCTCGTCATTAGAACCCATGTTGTTGTTCTTTCCACGTGCACGACCAATGGCGTCAATCTCATCAATAAATATAATTGAAGGTGCTTTTTCCTTGGCTTGTTTGAATAAGTCTCTTACTCTCGATGCTCCAACTCCTACAAACATCTCCACAAAGTCAGATCCTGACAATGAGAAGAAAGGAACGTCAGCTTCTCCAGCTACTGCCTTAGCCAATAATGTTTTTCCAGTTCCTGGAGGCCCTACTAAAATAGCTCCTTTTGGAATTTTTGCTCCTAACTCAGTGTATTTTTTTGGATTCTTTAAGAAGTTGACAATTTCTTCAACTTCCTCTTTTGCTCCTACTAATCCTGCAACATCTTTAAATGTAACGTCAGTTCCTTTTCCTTTTTCGAAAACTTTAGCTTTGGATTTTCCAATGTTGAAGATTTGACCTCCAGCACCTCCACCACCAGCTCCACCAGACATTCTTCGCATGATAAACATCCAAATGGCAATGATGATAATAATAGGCAATAAGAAACTAAATATTTGTCCTATATAATTGTGTTCTTCATCAACTTTATAAGAAATGACTTCAAAACCATCAGCTTTACGCTTGTCGTTTATGTCCTCAAACTCTTTAATAAAAGCATCTGTAGAAGCAATGTCAAATGAGAATATAGGAGAAGCTGAACCCAACGTCTTTCCTGAATTGTTCATTGAACGTTTCATTACATCATAGTCAGAACCTCTAAAATCTCCTTGTTGAACTGCAGTTTTACCTGATTCAGTAATTCTAAAATCTACTCTTCCAACATTTCTCCAAAGGGTAATGTTTTCAACATAACCTTCTTCCATTAAGGTAAGGAAAGTTTGTTTTGATTGAAGTTGTTTGGTTGTCGAAGAACTCATAAAGAGTTGAATACCAATTATTGCAATTCCAATCGCAGCATAAATCCAATAAATAGAATTGGGATTCTTTTTAGTGGGCTTGTTTTGCTTGTCTTTATTATCTTTATTCTCTTTTGCCATCTCTTAGGTTTATTGATTCTCAATCTGACGTTGTTTTCCGTCAGCCCATAAATCTTCTAATTCATAATAATCACGTACATCTTTATGGAAAATATGTGCAACTACATTTACGTAATCTAACAATACCCACTGAGAATTGTTCTTACCTTCTTGATGCCATGGTTTTTCTTTAAGTGTTTTTCGCGTTGAACGTACTACTGCGTCAGCAATACCATCAATTTGTGTAGATGAATCACCGCTACCAATAACAAAAAAGTCTGTTACTGCACTTTCAACATCTCTTAAATCAATAACAACAATATCCGATGCCTTGTTGTCCTGCATTCCCTCTACGATAACTTCACAAAGTTTCTCCGAGTCTATTTCTTTTACTATTTTTATCATTCTTCTTTACTTGCGCACAAAGCTAATTAAATTTTAATTTTGAGCCCTCACTTTTAAGCAGTTTAATGGTTATGCAAAAAGCTTTCGTTGGTCAAAAAATTATACATCTTGAATGCGTCGACAGTACTAACAACTATACTGCCAAGGTGTTTAAATCAGGTGCTATTGACTCGGGCACTGTAATTCTGACAGATATCCAAACAAATGGCAGAGGACAAAGAGAGAAAGAGTGGCAATCTGACGCATTCTCTAATTTATTGGTAAGTGTTGCGGCAGACATAAATCTATGGAAAATTAGGAATCTGATCTCTTTAAATCACATCGTTGCTTTATCTCTTCATAAATTTCTTAGCAAACACACTTCCGAAGTTCAAATTAAATGGCCAAATGATATCATGATCAAAGGGAAAAAAATTGCTGGTATCCTTATTGAAACACAAATGACTTCTGTACAAAGAAAATCAGTCATTGGTTTTGGAGTAAATATCAATCAAACTTCTTTTGATGCGCCAAGAGCAACTTCTTTGTTTTTAGAAACTTCGAATGCTTATCAACCTAAAACGCTTGTTTTTGAAGTCATCGATGCTTTAAACCATTTTATTAATGAATATCATTCAAAAGGAGAAGGTTACTTGCATGATCAGTACAATAAACACCTGTGGAAACTAAAGGAAATGCACACTTTTAAATTTGATAATGAAGAAAGGCCTGGTGATATAGTTTCTACCACAATGTATGGTGAGTTGGTAGTTAATTTTAATAATGAAGAAAGAAAGTTTTTGAATGGCGAGGTGAGCTATTGATCTCATGGTTTGATTACTTCCCTGGTTCATAAGATCCAACAGTATAAAAAGCTAAATATTTAGTTTATCCAAAGATCCAATATTTAAGTTTTGAGATTTAAGAATTTTGAATTCGATTATCCTTTATGGAACTACAATCTTATTTTCATTGACATCAATCCATTCTTCTAAAATTCGTACACTGTCCCTGGCTGTTGTTAAGTCGTATTGAATCACCTTATTGTAACTGTCTAAATAATGATAGTTTTCTTTTACTTCATCGACTTTCTTCTGTAAATTATCGTTGGTATTTAATAAATAAATATTCCAAGTAAGCAATCCCAGAACCAAAACGGCCATTGCTGTAAATAACACATTTAGTTTCATTTTAATCTTTTTTCGTTATCAATAATATCCTGAACTGCTTCAGGGTTGAATTAAGAACCACGTGTCTCCTAAGTTATCAATTTTATTAGAAGCAATTTTACGTAAAATTGATCGAATAATCTTCCCTGATCGATTTTTTGGGTAGACTTTCTTTTTTCATTTTGAACTTTCTCCATTTGCTCCTTAAAACCATTCTTGTTCCTCTAATGCCTTTTTATGGTGTATAAAATAGTACTGAAGTTTCTTAACTATATATCATGGTTTTACTTTATGGAAGAACTTAAATTTACTAATATTGTTTTGAAATGTATTCTAAAGAATAGATTTTGATGAAAAACATTTTAAAAAACAACATGAAAACAGCAATCCAATCCATTGAAAAAGTAGTTCGATTGAAATTTGAAAATGAAGGTACAGGGCATGATTGGTACCATATTGATCGTGTACGTAGGGTGGCTCTTCAAATTCAAGAAAAAGAAGGTGGTAAGAAAGAAGTCGTTGAACTCGCTGCTTTGTTACATGACATTTCAGATCATAAATTTAATGGAGGAGATTTTACTTTGGGGTCAACTATAGCTAACCAAATTTTACTTGAATATAATGTTGATGATGTTACCAGAAAACATGTGGTAGAGATTATAGATAACGTTTCTTATAAGGGAAGCGGGGTAGAGGATGTTATGGATTCAATAGAAGGTAAAATCGTTCAAGATGCAGACAGAATTGATGCTATTGGAGCTATTGGTGTAGCAAGAACTTTTGCCTATGGAGGTTCAGTAGGACAATTGATTTATGATCCTGAAGTGCCACCGAAGCAAAACCAAACTACTGAGAGTTATGTCAAAGAAAGAAGTCATACAATCAATCACTTTTATGAAAAACTACTCCTGTTAAAAGACAGAATGCATACTTCAACTGGAAAGAACATTGCTCAGGAACGAACCGAATTCATGGAAAATTTTTTGAAGCAATTCTATACTGAATGGGGAGAGTAGTTGAAGAGCATTAATTGTTATAAATGGAAAATTAACTTATTTTCCCCTCCATTATAAATAAAAAAATACGCTTCTTTCGAGAAGCGTATTTTAATGTATATGTTATTTAATAACCTTATAAATTACTTTTGCTAAAGTGCTTTGAAAGTTACACGTCTACTTTTAGCAGACTTTAAATTTTCATCATCCTCTTCGTTTTGGTATTGAGAAGTCTTTCCGTCTTTAGCATCTTCGATGGTAAACCTTCCTTCATCAATTCCTTTTTCTTCCATTAGCGTACGAATGTATTCTGCTCTTCTCATAGAAACAACTTTATCCGTTGGACTATTTGCTTCTTCAGCATCAGAATGGCCAGTGATTTCCACTTTTATCTCAGGATTCTCTTCCATGATAAGGGCTATTTTTTCTAATGTTTTATCTCCATCCATTTTAACATCATATCTGCCAGACGCGTAGTAGATACTGTATTGCGCTATAATTTCTTTAGGAGACATTTCTTTTGTGATCTCAGCTGAACGTTGGTAAACTGTAGAAGTTTTTATCACTGCTTCATCAGCATAGTTACAATCACACTCTTCATTAGGACCTAATAATTGAACCGAAATATCGTCAATGTAATAATACGCAGCGATAATTTGAGTTCCTTTTACGTCTCTTGGCTTACGAACACGCTCAGTTTTGATATCGGAATCTAATGAGAAGTTTCCAATTGTAATAAACTTTTCTTTACCAGTAGAAATGTACTCTCCACAAACTAAATCCCATCCATACATACCGTCAAAGGCAGTTTGTTTTGGGTGTTCTATATGCACTTCATCATTTGAAAGAATAATTGCAGGAATCTTATTGTCAGTTCCTATTGCTTTCTTAGAGAAATGAGCTCCTAATCTATTCGATGAATATTTAGATAGTTCAGCCAATGAAGCATAAAACTGTACTTTATAACGCATTCCCTTTTTCATAGGGGTTGTAAGTTGAGACGTTATATAAGTTCTGTTTTCCTTTTCACGGTAAGAATACGCTACAATACCAGCGTAATTGATTCCATCTTTAGGGTCTTCTTTTCCAAAAACGTTTGCTGGTGTAGTAACATCTGGCATTTTAGCGTCTGCTGAAAATAAATCAGCTCGAGCACCAGTAGCCGAAACCCATCCATCAGCACGTTCAATATCACCAAGTCTTCTGATTTTATTGCTTTGAGCATTTTCAAAACTTGGGTTGTTCACTAAGTTTTCACCTTCTTGTGCAGCGATCGAAAAAGTAAGCATCAATGCTGGAAGAGTGAAAAACAACTTATTCATTTTTCTACTTCTTAATTTCATAGTTTTTTACGGTTTTAATAAATGTTTTGACTTTGTTTGGGTCAATATCTGGATAAACTCCATGCCCCAAATTTACAATATGTCTTTTACTTTTAAAACTATCTAACATGTTAATTGTTAGTTGTTCTATCTCTTTGTGACCAGCGTATAAAGCACAAGGATCTAAGTTACCTTGCAAGGTTTTATCTTCACCTACTAATTTCCTAAGTTCTGCAACATCCATGTTCCAGTCCATCCCCAGTGTATTACAATTGGCATTTGCTAATTTTGGTAATGCTGCGTATGCACCTTTCGCAAAAAGAGTAACTGGTACTTCAGTTATAGCGTCTGCAATTCTATTGATGTATTTAAGTCCAAATTCTTCATATTGCTTTTGACCTAAAATCCCAGCCCATGAATCAAAAACCTGAACGATATCAGCTCCTGCTTTAATTTGCATTTTCAAATAACGAATGGTCACTTCAGTGATACGATTAAGCAATTCATGTGCCAAAGTAGGGTTCTGATACAACATTTTCCTTGCTTCTGAGAAAGTTTTAGAGCCTCCTCCTTCAATCATATATGAAAATATTGTCCATGGTGCTCCAGCAAATCCAATTAAAGGAACACGACCATTTAATTCTTTTTTGGTAATTTCAATTGCTTCTTTTACATAACCTAAACGGTCTTCAACGTCGAAGTCGAATTGAGCATGATGAATAAGATCAGCTTCACTTTTGATTGTCTTTTCAAAATAAGGTCCAACCTTTTCAATCAATTGATACTCTAATCCCATTGCTTCGGGGATTACTAAAATATCAGAAAAGATAATTGCTGCATCGACACCTAAGTGGTCAACGGGTTGAATAGTTACTTCTGCAGCAAGTGCAGGAGTTTCTACTAATTCTTTAAAACCACTTAAAGAATTTCTCACGGCTCTGTACTCAGGTAGTATCCTACCTGCTTGGCGCATTAGCCATACGGGATATCTTTCGATGTTTTCTCCACGTGCCGCTCTTAAGAGTAAATCATTTTTAAAATCCATAGAAGCAAAGATAATGATTCGTTATGGATATTGGTGAAAAGTAGGAGAATAAAAAGTTGATTTAAAACAAAAAGGGAGTCTAAAGTTAGACTCCCGTTAAAGTATTTTAATTTATTCTACAATGTAGAGATATGTAGGGCTAAACCAGATTTAAGGTTTGCTGCTTTATTCTTGTGAATAATGTTTTTCTTCGCTAATTTATCTAGCATTCCAACAACTGAAGGGTAAAGTTTTTCTGCTTCACTCTTGTCTGTTGTAGCACGTAAAACACGAATTGCGTTACGCGTTGTTTTATGCTGGTACTTGTTGCGAAGTGCTTTCGCTTTATCTGATCTTACTCTCTTGAGTGCTGATTTATGATTCGCCATAATTTATTTTGTTATAATATTTAAAAAGTAGCCCATAGGAGAATCGAACTCCTGTTTTCAGGATGAAAACCTGATGTCCTAACCACTAGACGAATGGGCCATTAAATCA
>Ga0079223_10000234_pt1 | contig 25312 bp, 20 predicted proteins | sample Stecom2011_FD_75072 | JGI IMG/M metagenome (GOLD analysis project Ga0079223, IMG submission 75072) | Agricultural soil microbial communities from Utah to study Nitrogen management - Steer compost 2011 | ecosystem: Environmental > Terrestrial > Soil > Agricultural land | place: USA: Utah...
AACGTCACTGAAACCCTATTTCTATGACGTGAAAGCTGTGGATATTCAGAAAAGTTATTGTTTGCTTTCTTTCCATGATGAAATTATTGACCATCAATGGATTAAAGAGTTGACAGACTTACATCAGATTTGGGTGGAAGATGATCATAGGTTTTTAAATTTCTCATCTTGGATTCCTATTCTAGGGCATTGGCTGATGAAAAACACCAAAATATAGAAGTTGTATGACTTATAAATAGAGCTAAGAAATATATATACTACTTTTTTTTGACTTGTGGAATATATCTGTTATTTTTAAATGCAAGTTTGAAATTAAAACTTATTGATTGTTGGGTTTTAAATAAAGTGAATGCTATATCATAAGTAGGTATAAGTTAGTATATTTTAGGAGTTTAAAACATATAATTTATGAAACGAAAATTAATTACTGGAGCCTTAATAGTGCTTTTTTCAATTGGAATAATGTCTTGTGAAGAGACTACAGAGCCTGTTGTTGAAACTAATGATGGAGAGTTGATAGAAGTCCAAGAAGTGGAAGAAACTCCTGAACCTGTAGTTGTGGAGGAGCCCAAAGAGGAGGTGGAGCCAGAGGTGCCAGAGGTTAAAAGACGTCCATTAGAAGAAAAGACAATGTCAGATAAAACAAAGTTGAGCAATTTACAACCAGGTAATTATACTGCTGAATCGGTAACCACTTGGGCACTGAATGCATCTAAAGATGGTGTGAATAATAATCAGATTTTAATAAGAGCTACAGATCGTTATCAATTGTTTTTAGAAATGGAACAAAAGGGGGAGGATATCTTATGGTTTATGACTTCTTATAATAATAATGAAAGAAGTGATTATATATTAGTGGCATCAAGTGTAAGCAGCGAACTTGCTTCTTTTAAATGGGATGATTCTGATCGTGTAGATGTGGATAAGAAAGTATTGAATAAGTCTGCAGGTAAGACTTTTAATTTGAATGAACGTTATCAAATTGATAGCGAAGGGAAATTTTCAAAGATTGTTAGATAGTAAAAAAACTGTTACTCTAATATTAAAGCCCATGATTCAAATCACGGGCTTTTTTAATAAGAAGTGTATTGAAAAAATTATATTTCTGTTTGGCTGTTGTGTTCATAAGCTTCTTTATCGGCTTCGAATATTCTTGCAGAGTGAGGTCCTTTTAAAGTGATTTTCCCTTCTTTAACTTCCAACCAACTGCCTTCCCTTAATCCTACCACTTTATAAGCATTGAATTGATGGAACTCTTGAATTCGAGTAGCTCTTGTTTCCCCTTTATGCGTACTATTTGGGTCAGGATCTAAATAATGCGGATTAATATTGAATGGTAAAATGCCTAAAGCATCAAAACTTGGTGGATAAGTAATCGGCATGTCATTAGTTGTCCCAATGGTAATCCCAGTAATATTACTTCCAGCACTTGATCCAATATAAGGAGTGCCTTTGTAAATTTCATTTTTTAAAGCTTCCATTAAATTCTTTTCATAAAGCGTTTTTAATAGGAGAAATGTATTTCCACCTCCAATAAAAACAGCCTCTGCATTTTGAATAGCTTCTTGAGGATTTTCAAAGGTATGTAGGCCTTCAACTTCTATATCTATCTTTTGAAAAGCTTCAGCCACTTTTTGAGTATATTCATCATGTGAAATTCCAGAAGGACGAGCATAAGGAACGAAAGTCAATTTTTTGCCCTTTAGAAATACTTTTAATTCACTTTGAATATATTCCAAAAAGCCACTTCCATGCACAGTACTTGTGCTTAATATCAGCATTTGCGCATTTGGATTAATGATACTCATATTTTTATAATTATTTAATTAATGTTCATTGATAACGGAAGTGTATAGTGCTTCATATTGAGGCAGTATTCTGTCCATTGAAAATTTCTGAGCATGTTCAAACGCTCTTTTTTTGTATCCTTTCAATACTTCACAATCTTGTAAAATAGCAATTGCTTTTTTAACCATATCATCCACATCACCAACATCACTAAGCCCACCGGTTACACCTTCTATATTAATTTCTGGCAAACCACCAGTATTTGAAGATACCATCGGTACGCCACAAGCCATAGCTTCTAAAGCCGCTAATCCAAAACTTTCATATTCTGAAGGCAGGATAAACAAATCAGATATATTGAAGATTTCTTCCATTTTTTCCTGTTTCCCTAAAAAACGAACATCTCCACAAGTGCCTAATTTCCTACATAAATCTTCTGCCATTTGACGGTCTGGACCATCCCCAATCATTAATAATTTAGAGGGAACAACTTTAGAGATTTCTGCAAATGCATTCATGACTACATCAACTCTTTTAACTCTTCTAAAATTACTGACATGAATTAATATGCGTTCTCCATTAGGAGCAAATATTTTCTTGAAATGATCTAAATTATTCTTTTTGAATCTGGTTAAATCTACGAAGTTTGGAATAACATGAATATCCTTGTTGATGTGAAAAGAGTCCTTAGTCTCTTGTTTCAGATTTTCAGATACAGCTGTAATTGCATCAGATTCATTAATTGAAAAAGTAACTACAGAACCATAAGTTACGTCTTTTCCAACCAGGGTAATATCTGTTCCGTGTAAAGTAGTAATAAAAGGGATGGTTTTTCCTTCTTTTTTTAACATTTGCCTTGCAAAATAAGCAGAAGAAGCATGGGGTATAGCATAGTGAACATGTAATAAATCTAAATCGTTATGCTTAATCACATTAACTAAAGTGCTTGCAAGTGCCGTTTCATAAGGAGGAAACTCAAAAAGCGGATATTTAGGTACACTAACTTCATGGTAATAAACGTTAGGGCTAAAAACACTTAGTCTTACAGGTTGTTGGTAGGAAATAAAATGTACTTCATGTCCTTTTTCTGCTAATGCTAAGCCTAACTCTGTAGCCATCACACCGCTCCCACCAAAAGTGGGGTATAATACTATTCCTATTTTCATATTCCTCATACTAGTTTACAAAGTTACAGATTAATTTAGGGACCAAACTTAATCTTGATCTTTTACTCTAACGTAAATATGTTTTATATTTTTTACTCCTGCATCCTCTACTAGTAATTCGAAAGTATCATCCATTTTTTGTAGAAGACTTCTTAATTTTCCTACACCGTAGTTTCGAGGGTCAAAGTCTGGATATTTTTTAATTAATAAATTGCCTAAGTCACCTAAAAAGACCCATCCATTTTGGTCATCTAAGTCTTGGATGCTGGTACTAATCATCTTAACAAGCTGTCCATCGATTTTCTTTAAGCTTTTTCTCCCTGCAGCAGCTTGTTGTTGATGTGTTTTTTTGGATGTTGTCCCTGAATCAGAAGAATCATCTGAAGATGTAGTACTTTCTTCATCGTCTCCTAAGATTTCTAAATAAATGAATTTTTCGCATGCAGAAATAAAAGCGGGAAGTGTCTTTTTTTCACCCATTCCTATGACTGACATACCTTCCTCTCGTAATCGTGAAGCTAATCTTGTGAAATCACTATCGCTAGAAACAATACAGAATCCTTCTACATTTCCGGTGTAAAGAATATCCATGGCGTCAATGATAAGTGCACTATCAGAAGCATTTTTTCCTTTAGTATAACTATATTGTTGAATAGGGGTAATGCTGTTTTCTAACAACACTTCTTTCCAAGTGTTTAACTGCGGTTTGGTCCAATCTCCATAAATTCTTTTAAAGGTTGGCGTGCCATATTTTTTAATTTCCTCAATCATTAAATGTACTTTTTTAGGAGGAACATTATCAGCATCAATTAAAATTGCAAATCTCTTGTTGTTGGAATAATCCATATGGGTTTTATTTTGTTATATTCATTTATATATTAGCTAAGTTAGGGAATTAAGAGCGATAATAAAATAAGGATAAATGGATTTTGAAATAATATTTGAATTTTTAAAGACTTGGTACTGGGTCCCAGTAGTCATGTTATATGTAGGTGCCATTATTACAATTTTAATTCAAAACAGAAATCCGACTAAAACAGTAGCCTGGATGATGGTGATTGTATTTGTACCTGTATTAGGCTTGTTGATTTACTATTTCTTTGGAAGAAGGTTTACTAAGAAGGCAGTTTTTAGAAGAAGACATGAAAAAGAGTTTCATTCATTCTTTGTACAACTATCTGAGTTCGAAAATCATTTTTTAAAACGCTTAGAAAATGGTTTAGATAAGAATAATCGATTTAAATCATTGTTCACCTACCTGTTTAATGAGAAAGTAAGTTTTAGTTTAGATAAAAATCATGTGAAATTATTAAAAGACGGAAATGAAAAATTTAAATCCCTATTTGAAGATATAAGAAATGCCAAACGATATATCCATTTAGAGTATTATATTTTTGAAGATGACCCTTTGTCTCAAAGGTTGTTAGAAACTTTGGCTGAGAAAGTTGAGGAGGGAGTTGAAGTGAGAATAATTATGGATGGTTTGGGTTCAAATCCTTCTATCAGGTTTTTAAGAAAAATAAGAGCATTAGGCATTCAGTGTACAGTGTTTTTGCCAATTAAATTTACCTATTTAGCGGATAGTAATTATAGAAACCATAGAAAAGTAATAGTTATAGATGATGAGATTGGATATGTTGGTGGGATAAATATTGCCATAAAATATTATAATCAAGATGACGATTCAATTTATTGGCGGGATACAAGTATTCGTATTGTAGGAGATGCTGTTTTTAATTTAGAGATTCAATTTGCTATTACTTGGCATTTTACGAAAGGTGAATCTTATATTCTTAATTCACCACCATCTTTCTTTTCTTCAGAGTCAATTTATGACGGTCCGAGTGTTGTGGGATTTTCATGGTGCGGTCCGAGTTCTGAAGCACCTTATTGTTTAGAAACTATTATTATTGCCATACAGAAAGCAAGGCGAAGTATTCGTATTTGTACGCCATATTTTGTGCCTGATGAAGCTTTGTTATCGGCACTCAGTATTGCAGCAGCAAGTGGAGTAGAGGTGAGCCTTATAGTTCCAGAAAGTGGAGATTCGAAAATTGTACAATGGGCTTCTAATTCATTCTATAAACCTCTTTTAAAGCGTGGGGTAAATATCTATCAATATAAAAAAGGATTTATGCATGCAAAGACCATGGTTATAGATGAGAGCTTGTCAATGGTAGGAACGGTGAATATGGATTTGCGGAGTTTTTATATCAATTTTGAAGTAGCAAGTTGGATTGAGGATGAAGCATTTGCAGCTTCTATGAATGAGTTGTTTTTAGAAGACTTAAAAGATGCTGAACTCATAGATTTAAAAGAATGGACTAAACGAAAATGGTATATTCGAAGTGTAGAGTCTGTTTGTAGACTCTTGGCACCTATTTTATAATCAGCTTGTTTTTAACCCTTAATGTATGTTGTAATACCCTAAAATAGTTAAGCTGTTTATTGGATGGATAAAAACATCATCGAGACGATTTTGCATTCCTAAGATGAAATAGTTAAGCACACTTAAGAGGATGTCATTTTTACTCTTAAAGTGTCGAGAGAGTGCAGGTTCTGATAGGTCTATATCAGCAGCGAGATTCTTAATCGTTGGATTTTGAATGTCCAGCTAATCAATTCTTTTTGTGGCTAGAAGTAGCTTGATTGAGGATTTCTATTATTGATAGAGAGTCAAAGATCGGTGGCAAAAAAATACCCTTCACTGAGTGTGTCAGTGAAGGGTATTTTGTTTTCCTTGATGATATGTCAGGTTTTAACTCAATTAGTTGTTTTCGTTAGAAAGTAAGTCTTTTACAAACTTGGAGATTTGAGCAATTTTATCATGATTTAATTTATAATGAATAAATTTCCCGTCTCTTTCTGTAATCACAACATTAGCTCTTCTTAAAATTGCTAAGTGTTGAGATGCAACAGACTGTTCTAAACGTAATTTAACATATATATCAGTTACATTCATTTTCTTGTTTTCTTCTAACAATTTAATGATTTGCTGACGTAATTTGTGATTTACTGCACGTAAAATCATTGCAGCAGATTTAGTTTGAATGTAATCTAAAGTGATTACATCCCCATTGTCTTTTGTAATTTCTAAACTGTGTACTGACATTTCACTGAATTTTTAAGTAATTAATTAGGTTTAATATGTTTTCATAGCAAAGATAGGTAAAAGTTTATATATAAAAAGTCACATCCCAAGAAAACAGGTTAATCGATGGTTAAATTTTTAAATATGAAAGGGTTATTAAGCTTTTTAAGCGTCTTAGATAATAGCTTACAACAATTATGGATGTTCATAATCTTAGTTAAATCAATGTGTTTTATAAATATTAAACATTATGTAATTTTTGCATGTGTTTATTTTGTTTAAGCATTTGTTTTTTTTAAAAAAAAATAAATTGGGATTAATTTTTTTTAAAAATGTTGAAATTATACAGCATAAAAAAGAGCATGTGGATTGTTTTTTATCATTTGTTGATTATGAGGAATTGTCAATTGATATTTATTTAATTTTTTGTAGCAAATATTAAAATAAAGTTAGACCCAACACCATATGTGCTTTCAACTTTTATTTCGGCTTCGTGTGCTTCAATAACAGTTTTTACATAGTTGAGGCCTAAACCGAAACCTTTGACATTATGAATATTGCCGGTAGGGGCTCTATAAAACTTATCGAAAATATGTTTTAAGACTTCTTTTTTTATTCCAATACCATTATCTACTACTTCTATTTTAACTGTTCCCGGCTCTGGGTTTGAAGTATATATATCAATTTGAAGAGAGTCAGGTTTGGAGTATTTGTACGCGTTATCAATAAGGTTATTTAAAACATTTGTAAAGTGTACTTCATCTGCAAAAATAGTATCTTTTTTAGCATTTAAATGTAAGTTAAGCTGTTGATGATCACCCGTTAGTCGATGTCTGAAGTTGTTTGCAAATCTGCTCAATAATACATTAACCTTTAATGGAACTTTTGTGATTTCTAAGTCCCGTGTATGATAATGTGCTGCTTCTAGAATTTTTTCTACTTGTTTAGTCATTCTGTTGTTTTCAGATTTGATTATAGCAATGTTTTCAAGAAGCTTTTGCTGATCATTTAAAACGGATGGGTTTTTAATAAAATCTACAACTAAAGAAATAGTAGATAATGGAGTTTTTAATTCATGCGTCATGTTATTAATGAAGTCAGTTTTAATTTCATTACTAATTCTAATTAAGTTGTAACTATTTCTCAATCTATTGATTAAGAATATTGCGCTAATTACAATTAGTGACATAAGTATTGCGCTAATTACAATTTTCCTATAGATGATTTTATTCTTATTTTTTATGAATAAAAATAAAGTGTAACTACCGTCATAAGTGAGTGCTTTTTGGAATGAATGGGTTGTCATAGAAGAATTGAAGCCCATGGAATTCATAGATGTGAAGATATTACTTCCCGTTATTCTATATTCAAAATCACCTTCAACACCATGTTTTATTAAGTTGTTTTTAATGATTTTTTTAATTTTAGTGTTAGAGACTTTTTGGAGATTGCTCCATAAAATTTCAATATTTGTAACTTCATCAGTTTCCCAATCAATATAATTTGGGTTAATTCCGATAATGATACTAATTTCTACTTTTAAGTCTTTTCTAATATCAGCAATTGCATTTTCAACATCTGTATTGAATTTTTGGGTTGCACTTTTATTAAAATCAACTAAGGTAATGAGTTGAATTGTGATGAGAAGTATGATAAAAACAAATATTCCAAAGACGTAGTATTGACTAGAGAATCCTTCTTTGTTAGTTTTACTTTTTTTGAACATACTGTTTTGGGGCTCTTGAATGGATAAAAATAGTCAATATAAACCTGAATTTAAACTAAGAATAATTGAATATTATAATAAAAAAAGTTTTTTTTTGGGAAATGGCTACAAGCCCTATATCTTAGACATAATATAATACTAAACATCATGATAGAATTCGATATAGATAAACGAACTAATTTAGAACCCAAAGTTGGCAGGCTTTTGATTTCAGAACCATTTATGGCTGATGTTCGCTTTTTCAGGACTGTAATTTTTATTGCAAATCATGATGAGGACGGAACTTTAGGATTTGTACTAAATAAAAGGCCAGATGGGAATCCAAGAGTATTGAACGCAGAAACGAATGAGCCATTGTTTTCTTCTCATATTTTGAAAAAGCATTTGTCTGAAGGTGGGCCAATTAATGAAGAGGATTTTTTTATTTTACATGATCAAGGTCAAAGATTAGGTGGACATGAAATAATAGAAGGTATCCATTTGGGATTAGGAGATGGGAAAATGCCTTCTAACCAAACTTTAGATGATTTTATTTTGGACAATCATAAGGATGTTCAATTTAAATTCTTTTTAGGTTCTTCTGGGTGGACTGTAGGACAGTTAGAAGCAGAGTTAGAAATAGGGTCTTGGTTTGTAGCTGAGTTTAATAAAGATATTGTTTTTTCTACTGATTATGACGAGATGTGGAAGCAGGCTATATATACCTTAGGGGAGGAGTTCGCGTACTTTGCAACCCTACCTTTACATCCTCAATTAAACTAAATTAAATAACATTAGATATCTATTGTGTTATTTATTTTAACTTTGGAGTATAATGTTTAAGAATCAAGACATGAATCGCAATCAAGTTTATGCGACATTAGTAATAACTTACTTGTTTTTATTTGCACTTATTTTTAATAGAAGACCTATTTTAAGAGCATTTGGAAAAGAAACAACTGTTGAAGTCAAGAAGACAATTCATCATATCAGAGCAGAAAGTGAGTGGAATATTGTTCATGCTGATTCTTGTGTTAGTTTAATTCAAGACGGAGATATTGTTTTAAGAGCTGGAACAGATAGATTGTCAGAGTTGTTTAAAAAGTTTAATGTGTATGATCAATCCTATTCTCATGCAGGAATTTTAATGGTTGAAAATGGTTACCCAATGGTATATAATATGAATGCTCCTTCTTCTAATCCTTTTAAACCTATTAGAAGAGACAGCATTCAACGATTTGTAGATCCTTTTGAGAATACTTCATATGCTGTTTACAGGTCTGACCTGTCAGTACAAAAAAGGAAAAAATTAAAAAGGTTATTAGTTGATTATTATAATCAACGTGTGCCCTTTGATCCTAGTTTTGACTTGTCGACTGACTCTGCTTTTTATGGTAATGAATTGGTGTATAAAACATTTTTACAGATCACAGACGATTCTACCTTTTTCTCTACAACTATGGCAGGTGGCTATGAATTTGTAACAACAGATAATTTATTTTATAAACAAGGTAATAAACTAGTTTGTAAAATAGTCTATAAACAGTAAATTTGCAAGCATGAAATTCAGTAAAATAGCTATCTATGCTATGGTCTCTTTAGGGTTTATAGGAATTTTGTCCTGTAAGAATAGTCATTCTCCACAAGCTGTTGCGGAAGGATTTGTGACGAGTTATTCAAAAATGGATTATGAGTCAGCTAAGAACTATTCTACACGTGAGACATGGGACTTTTTGGAAGTTTTCGAGTATTATACCAAAGAGTTAAGTACTGAAGAAAAAGAGAAGTTTCAAGAAACCAAGGTTAAATTCAAAGTTCTTGATCAAAAACAAGAGTCTGATACAAGTATTATTTTAACTTTCGAAACAGACCCTCAATATTTACCATTTAATAAGTTAAGATTAGTCAGTCATGTAGATAGAAATGGCCGAGTAAAATGGAAAGTAGACATTAATACGATTTCAATCATTGAAGGTGAAGATATTTACATGTTGCCAACAGAGGCTTCTATTGATGAGCATAAAACTCAAGAAGGTGAAATTATTATAGATACAACAATTACAGAATAAATATAAATTTAAAAAAATATGACTTATTTATTTACTTCAGAATCAGTATCTGAAGGACATCCAGATAAAATTGCAGATCAAATATCAGATGCAATATTAGATAATTTTTTAGCCTATGACTCCGATTCAAAAGTGGCTTGTGAAACATTGGTGACCACTGGTCAAGTCGTGTTAGCTGGAGAAATTAAATCCGAAGCTTATATTGACGTTCAAGAGGTTACTAGAGATGTTATTCGTCAAATTGGATACACGAAAAGCGCGTATAAGTTTGATGCAGATTCTTGTGGAATTTTATCCGCATTACACGAACAGTCCCAAGATATTAACCAAGGTGTTGATAGAGGAGATAAGAAATTACAAGGAGCTGATGATCAAGGAATGATGTTTGGTTATGCCACCAATGAAACGGCTAACTATATGCCATTGCCATTAGATATTTCACATGCTTTATTGATTGAGTTAGCAAAGATTAGAAAGGAAGGAAAGGTAATGACATATTTACGTCCTGACTCTAAATCTCAAGTGACTTTTGAATATGATGTAAAAACGAATAAACCAGTTAGAGTTCATACCATCGTATTATCTACCCAACATGATGGAGAATATAATGGATTAACGGATGAAGCATTAAGGTTGCAAATTAAAGCTGACGTAAAAGAAATATTAGTACCACGTGTTTTAGAAAGTCATCCTGATTATAAGCCGTATTTCGTTGGTGAAATTATATATCACGTTAACCCAACAGGTAAATTTGAAATAGGTGGACCTCATGGCGATACTGGTCTAACAGGTCGTAAAATTATTGTGGACACTTATGGTGGTAGAGGAGCTCATGGTGGAGGTGCTTTTTCTGGGAAAGACCCTTCAAAAGTAGATCGTTCTGGAGCTTATGCTACAAGACATATTGCTAAAAATATGGTAGCTGCTGGCTTATGTGATGAAGTTTTAGTGCAAGTTTCTTATGCGATTGGAGTTGTAGAACCTATGGGCGTTTATTTAAACACTTATGGAACAGCTAAAGTAGATATGAATGATCAGGAGATTGCTAAAATCATTACAGGAATCTTTGACTTGACGCCAGCTGGAATTGAAGACAGGCTGAAACTTAGAAATCCTATGTACTTAGAATCAGCATCTTATGGTCATATGGGTAGAGAGCCTAAAGTGGTGACTAAAACTTTCAGAAATGCTTATAGAGAAGATAAGGAAATAGAGGTGGAATTATTTACATGGGAGAAGTTAGATTATGTAGATAAGATTAAACAAGCATTTAATATTGTAAATTAATAAAATTAGTAATTATGGCTTCTTTTGATATTGCCAGCAAAGTAGATGTGCATTTAGTAGAAAACGCACTTAATGTTGTTACGAGAGAATTACAAAATCGCTACGATTTTAAAGGAAGCCATTTTGAACTCAATATTGATAAAAAGAAAGATGAAGTAGAGATTGTTTCTGATTCTGAAATGAAGCTAAAGCAAATTGAAGAGTTGGTGATCACAAGGTCGATGAGACAAGATGTGGATCCTAAATCATTTGATTTTTCTGGAAATATACAGACTTCGGGAAAGTATATTAAAAAAGTAGTGCCCTTAAAAAATGGTATTGATAGAGCTTTAGCCAGTAAAATTGTCAAATTAATTAAAGCCAGTAAAATAAAAGTTCAAACTTCAATCATGGATGATATCGTCCGTGTAAATGGTAAGAAAATAGATGATTTGCAAGCTGTGATTCAATTATTACGTCAAGAAGCTTCTATTGATCAGCCTTTACAATTTATAAACCAAAAATCTTAGTCGGATGTTCCCTGATTTTCATTATTTATTTCGCGCTCTTTTTGGTATTGGTATTCCAGGTTTGGGCATTTTGAAAACCTTTGGCTTTTTTGTGGCCATGGGCTTTTTAGTAGCAGCTTATATTTTAACGCGTGAATTGAAGCGTAAAGAAAAAGCAGGAGAACTTTCGCCTATAATTGAAGTGCAAAAAGAAAATGCACCTCCTACAGTTTCTAACTTAATAACACGCTTGTTTTTAGGCTTTTTGTTAGGTTTTAAGTTGGTTGGATTCTTTATTGGTAATGAATTGTCGTTAAGTTTTGGAGATTATATCCTGAGTGGTAATGGACATGGATTAGCAGGGCTTATTTTTGCTATTATAGCTTATTTTTGGTGGAAATCTGATGTTAAGAAATCAGCACAAAAAGAAACTGTAGAAACTGAAGTAAAGGTTTATCCTCATCAAAGAGTGGCTGACATTATTTTTATTGCGGCGATTACAGGTTTGATAGGTGCAAAAATTTTTAACGCATTAGAAACTTGGGAACATTTTATTAAGGATCCAATAGGTAATCTTTTTTCAGCTTCAGGTTTGACTTATTATGGAGGATTGATCTTCGCAACTATTGCATTATATATCTATAGTAAGAAAAAGCAATTTAGCTTTAGAAAGCTTTGTGATGCTTGTGCTCCAGCTTTGATTATAGCCTATGGTGTTGGTCGTTTAGGTTGTCAATTTGCAGGAGACGGAGATTGGGGGATTTATAACAGTGCATATGTAACTAACGAACAGGGTGAGGTAGTTGCAGCGTCAGGTCCTGACCAATTCCAACAAATTGTACACGACAACCCGAATGCTTTTTACGAATTTAGAAATTTCAAAGAAGTACCTCATAAGTATTTCCCATCCACATTGCCTACATGGATGGTAGCGCAAAATTATAAATACAATGTGAATAACGATGGTATTCCAGTTGTGAATCCGTTACCAGGAGATTATAACCACGTTTTGCCAGTGGCTGTATTCCCAACACCTATTTATGAGTTCTTTATGAGCTTAATTATATTTGGTGTCTTATGGTTATTAAGGCGTAGATTCAAAACTCCTTTACAGTTATTCGGTGTTTATTTGATATTTAATGGAATAGAACGTTTTTTAATTGAACAAATTCGAGTAAATACCAAGTATAATTTTGGATTTATTCAACCCACACAAGCCGAGTTGATTTCGACAGGATTGATTATAGCTGGGATAACTTTATTTTTATATGTCAGTAAAAAGTCAAAAACAAATCCTGAGATTTCGAGTCAGAAATAATGACTTAAATCATGTTAACAGCTTTTTTCAAATAGAGAAATAATAAACCACTTCATTGCAATAGTCAAGAAGTGGTTTTTTTGCTATTTTAAATCGTCATTAATCTGTCATATCTGCTTGCTAACGAGGGATTGAGTACTAAATAAATACTTAGACATAGTATCTTTGAGGAACAAAGGAAAATTATGAAAAAACACACACTACTTTTATCAATTGGCTTAGCGTCTTTAGCTATGAACGCTAGCGCACAGAACGAGTTCCAAAGAGACACTGTTGCTATGGAAGAGGGTTATCAAAAAACAGTTTTCTATTCATTAGACACCAAGAACAAAACTTCTATTGAGAACAATAGTTGGGATTTAGCATTTAGAACAACTCCAATGACTGTTGGGCTTTATGCTAATCAAGCTACCAAAAACTGGGATGTACTACAGTTATTTGTAGAGAGCTCTAATGAAGCTTTGACAGCAGAAGATAAATTCATGACTGATTTAACTGCTGAATTTGATAATCTAAGTTCAAGTCAAGATGTTGATGACTTCAAACTGTTCAACTCTATTTCTACTTGGGATACAGGTGCGTTTAATCAATGGACACCAGAAGACCCACAAACCAACTTCAACTTAGGGTGGGGCATGTATGATATGTCAACACATAAAATTGTAGGTCAAAAGGTATTTGTTATTAGTAAAGCAGCCGCTTCCCCAGGAGCTCCTATTGATCAAAATGCGCCTAAGTACAAGATTTTTGTTAAAGAGCATGATCCGATGAGTGCTGAAAGAAGTTGGGAGTTTTGGTATGCAGCTTTAGATGCTACAACAGAAGCTGAAATCACAAAAATTACTTTTAATGGTGCAGATTATGGTGATAAATTATTCACTTATTTCAATTTAGCAGATGAAGAGTTTATTAACAATGAACCTGATGCAGATACTTGGGATTTAACCTTTACAAGATATAAGAAATTAGTAACTCAAGGGCAACAAACGCTGTGGTACGGTGTAACAGGTGTATTGCTTAATAACCAAACTGCTGCTTTTGGAGCTTTAGACATAACTGAAGACCCAGATACAGATGATGATGAGGTGTTTAATTTTATAGAGTGGGGCGATGATATTACTTTGAGCAATGAAGATATCGATGTTATTGGTAGAGCTTGGAGAGGTGGAAATGAAGCCGATGAGTATAAAATTATACCTAATGCATATTTTGTAAAATCCAAAGAAAATAAGACTTATCATATTCGCTTTCGTAAAGCAGCTTTAGGTGGTGCAGCGCCAGAAGGTTTGGAACCAGGTGATATAGTTTTTGAATATAAAATGGTGGATGATGGCGTGTCTGTTTCAGAATGGAGAAATGATTATAGTTTTGAAGTATATCCTAATCCAGCGACAGATAAAATTACACTTCGTTTAGAAAATAACGCCAAACCTCAAGTTGGTGAAGTTGTTGTTACAGATATGAATGGTCACCATTTATTGGTTAAAAACCAAAACTTAAATATAGGGACTCAAACTTTAGAAGTTGATTTAAGTACTTTAACAAGTGGTATGTATATGGTATATATACAATTAGATCAAGGTTTGATTTCCAAGAAAGTAGTTAAAAAGTAGTTTTATTTATAAACCCTTTCAAGGTGTCAAACTTTGAAAGGGTTTCTTTTATTAAAATGAATCCATGTTTATTCGTAGTCTTTTGTTGATGCTTATAGGGTTGTGCTTTCATATTTCGTCTGTCGCCAATGTGAAACTTAAGGTGGTTAGTGAAGACAAACAACCAAGTGTAGGTGTAAAGGTTGAAATCACTACGTTGTCCGATAAGAAAAAAAAGTTTCTTGTGACAGATGTCAATGGTGAAGCTATTTTGGATATTGCAGAATACCCTATTGAGATTATCTTGTCAGGCATGATGATCAATACAGAGAAGTATACTATAACAGATCTAACTTCTGATTCTTTAGTTTTATTTACTACTCAAGTTCATAATCGTTTGAATGAAGTCGTTGTTACGGGTTTGGGGAGGCCTACAAGGTTAGATGAAGCTGTTTCTTTATATTCTATCATTACAGCAGAAGATATTAAACAACAAGGTGCGCATAGTTTACAAGACGTTTTAAAAAACGAATTAGGTATTTCTATAGGTCAAGATGCCATGACTGGTGGAACTATTAAAATGCAAGGATTAACAGGTGATAATGTCAAAATCTTAGTAGATGGTATGCCTGTTAATGGAAGAGAGGGTCAGAACATTGATTTGAGTACTTTAAATTTAAATAATGTAGATCGAATTGAGATAGTTCAAGGTCCGATGAGTGTTATGTATGGTGCTGATGCAATTGGTGGCGTAATTAACCTGATTACTAAGCTCAACGAACGTCCATTTGATTTTGAAGTCAATACTTATTATGAAACTGTAGGAAGGTATAATGCTGATATCAGTATTTCAAAGAAAATTGATAAACACAACTTTACTTTACAAGGAGGTAGGAACTATTTTGATGGATGGGATCCAGAGGATAATCAAAAGAGAAATCCATTATGGCGACCCAAAGAACAATATTTTGGACATTTAAAATATCACTATCCTATTCACAACTTTGCAGGAATTAGCTTTGTCTCAGATTTTATGAGTGATAAAATTTCTATAAAAGGGTCTGATGAAAATTATAGCTATTACAATAGAAATGTTAGAGATGAAATTTATACCTCAACCAGGTCTATGAATAGATTACGAGCTTATTGGAGAACTGGAGATTCGGGTTACTGGGAATCAAATAATGCTTACAATATTTATTTTAGAGAAAGAGAAAGTTTTTTTACTGATTTGAGTACTATGAATAAGCAGCTTTCTACTTTCGAAGGAGACCAAAGTCAATCCGCATTTCATAATGTAACGCTGAGAACTACTTATAATAATCAAAGGGGAAAGTTTTCTTATACATTTGGATATGATATTAATTTAGAGTTTTCTGAAAGTGCTGAAAAATTACAAGGGTCTTCAAAGGAAATTAGTGACTACGCTTTGTTATTAATGACTGAGTATCAATTATCTAAAGTTCTTAAATTACAACCTGGAATTAGAGCCGCTATTAATACACAATATAAAGTTCCGATTTTGCCATCTTTGAGCTTGTTGTATAAACCAAATAAAAACTATCAAGTAAGACTGTCCTATGGTAGAGGTTTTAGAGCACCTACATTAAAGGAAATGTACTTGGATTTCAAGGATAGTAATCATGATATTTATGGAAATGAAGAGTTATTACCTGAACAAGGACACCATGTACAGTTCTCTACAGGATATACGATCTATGAAGAAGAAAGCAATTATAATAATATCACTTTTTCAGTTTTCTACAATAATGTAAAAAACTTAATTAGCTTGGCTCAAACTAGTCATTCCATTCAACCAGGTACACCTGATCCTTATACTTATGTGAATATCGGTGCTTTTGAAAATTTAAATTTACAATTATCATCTCAAAATCATTATGAAAATATTGATATAAAATTGGCTGTAGCATTAAATCAGAATTTAAAAACAATTTCTTATGACGCGTATAGATACTGGGAGGCTACGGCACAGTTTGGGTATTATATAGAAAGATTGAAAACTAAATTCTTAGCCAACTATAAATACACGGGAAAGTCGCCATTAATTCTAACTGATGTGACTGGTAATGTTTCTATTGATGATGGTATGAAGACTAATGCCTATCATAATTTAGATATTTCCTTAATGCAACCATTTTTAAATGACAAATTGTTTTTAAGCTTAGGTGTGAAAAATGTATTTAACAACACTATTATTGAAAGTTCGGGAACTGCTAAAGGTCAAACTTCAGTAATACCAGGTCATGGAGGTGCTTCGGACGGAGGGTTGAATGTAAACACAGGAATTAGTGGATTTATAGGTTTGCAATATAAATGGTAGAAAATTTGCATTAATCATTAAGTAAAATTATTTTTATCATAAAAATACGACATGAAAGTAACCAGACCTTTCCATTTATTGAAGTGGATAGAAGAACATAAAGATCAATTAAAACCACCCGTTGGGAATATTCAAGTTTATAAAGAAGCTGAAGATTTTATAGTTATGGTTGTTGGTGGTCCTAATAGTAGAAAAGATTTTCATTACAATGAAACTGAAGAGTTGTTTTATCAATTACAAGGTGATATTGTAGTTAGAATCATAGAAGAGGGTAAAATAGTAGATATTCCTATTAAGGAAGGAGAAATGTTCTTGCTACCACCTAAAGTACCTCATAGTCCTCAAAGGAAAGCAGACACTATAGGGTTGGTGATTGAGAAAGTCAGAAGTGAAGATATGGAAGATGCTTTCTCATGGTATTGTGAATCATGTTCGAATTTATTGTACGAAGAGTTTTTGCCTGTAAAGGATATAGTAAAACAATTACCGCCGGTTATGGAAGCTTTTTATGCAGATGTCGAAAAGAGAACATGTTCTAAGTGTGGACATGTGATGGAGCCACCGGAAAAAATATAAATAGATATTAAAAAATCCCAGTTTTTACTGGGATTTTTTAATATCTATAATTCTTAATTGAGTGCTTTTTTGGCTCTTGTATACATTTTCTGTGATAGCGTAAGCGATGTCTATATAGTCATCCTTGGTTAATTGTAGTTGTTTAAAATCTTCGGCAAGATTAAAGCCCATTGCAACTAATCTTTTAGAAACAGTATTCTCGCCTGGAGTTTTTATAAACAATTTTAAATGCTCCTCTTTAATGAATTCATAATGAACATTTTTCATAGGTATCTTTTCAGATGCAAAAATAGGAGAAGGATTATCTTGTCCACAAGGTTCAAATCGTTTTAATGTATTTGCTAAACTATCTGTAATCTTTCCTAATTCAATCTTAACATCAATGTCTAAATTAGGAACCATATCCTCTTCTTTTAATAAGAGGTCCACATCAGCTTCGAATGTCTCAGCAAAGCTTTCTAAATTGTCAGCATGAATTCTTAGTCCAGCTGCAAAATAATGTCCACCAAAAGAAAGTAATTTGTCGGCTTGTTTTTCTAAAACTTCGACTAAGTTTAAACCAGGGATACTTCGTCCTGAGCCTGAATAAATATCTTTATCTATTTCTGTTAAGATAAAAGTCGGTTTATAATACCTATCAATCATTCTTGAGGCTACAATACCTACGGTACCAATATGCCAATCTTTACTATATAAAACAATGCTTTTGTTGTCAGCATGAATAGGGTGTTTTTTTAAAATAGCATTTGCTTCTAAAGAAATACTTTTGTCAATTTCTCTTCTTTCTTTATTTAGCTGAACCAATTCTTCTAAAATTTCTTTACGTTTAGAAGGTGCTGCAATAAAGAATTCTACTGCTGTTTTAGCATCTTCCATTCTTCCAGCAGCATTAATAAGAGGTGCTATTTTAAAGCCAATATCAATAGCTGTAACCATATTATTACTAGATAAAACATCAGGATGGGATAAAGCTTTGACAAATGCTGCAGGATTGTTATTGATTTTCTCTAATCCTTTCCAAGCTAAAATCCTATTTTCTCCTGTAAGACTCACTACATCAGCAACTGTACTGATGACTACATAATCTAAGTATTCAAATGCTTTTTCATTAGGTAATTTGAATGCTATTAATAACGCTTGTATTAATTTAAAAGCCACGCCACAACCACTTAAATCTTTAAAGGGATAACTACAAATCTCTTTTTTAGGATTTAAAATGGCATAACAATCTGGTAATACTTCGCCAGGTTCATGATGATCACAGACAATGACGTCTATAGCTGAGTCTTCAGCTTTTTGAATGGAAGTCACATCTTTAATACCACAATCTACCGTAATGATTAAGTCAATGGATTCATCGATAGCTTTTTGAATAGCATTTTGAGAAACGCCATAGCCCTCTTTAAATCTATTAGGTATGTAAAAGGATAAATTATTTTTCTTTTTATCATTCCACTTCTGAAGATGTAAATAATTTAAAAACTCCCATAACATTGCAACAGAAGTTGTTCCGTCAACATCATAATCCCCATAAATTAAAATACTTTCATTCTTTTCTATAGCTTCTTTAATCCTATACGTCGCCTTGTCCATATCAGACATTAAATATGGGTCGTATAAGTTTTCTATGTTAGGATTGATAAAGTTTTCAGCTTCTTTTCTTGTTTTTATATTGCGTATTGCAAATAAGGATATAATATGGTCACTCACATTGGGCATTGATTGCTTCAATGTGTCGAATGTATTTTTATTTATTTCTTTGAATTTCCATTCATTCTTTTTCTTCATTTGTTACTTTATCTATCTACCTGGAAAAACTCCATCTACAGGAGCTCCACCGTCTTCTAATTTTAATATTGGAATGGCCTCGTGTATATATTCAAAGCGCCCATTTTTCCATCTTAACCCTTCTGTTTGACCTGAAGGGGCATAGGTGTTTCTACGCTTATCGTCGTTTACAACAGATCTTAATCGATCGAATAAAATCATTTTTCTGTTCTCGTCATAATTGAGAGTAAAGCCCGTAAGTTTACTATATTCCCAAATTAATCTGTGGTAAAGTTTAATGTTATTCGAGTTTCCTGTTGGAAACTCAAAAATAGGCAAGCCAAAATAAGGCACACCATCTCTGAAGTATAAAATATCTAATGATTTTTTGTTGGAATAAATACCGTCTGTATTAATACCATACCACAAATAATAGGTTTCATTTCGTTCAGTAAAGCTTTGTAATTTATAAATTTCATTTCCATACCAAGTTCTTCTATCTAAAGTTTTAGTCTTTAATTCCTCATTGATTTCCCCCGGGTTATTAAGTAATGGGAAAAGGGCCTTATCTGTTTGAATTACAGCATAGTATCTTCTAATGACATCAGAAGGAGCGACAAGCCAATTAAAGATTTTAAATTTATTATCATCAGGAACTTCTACATGTATAGTTTCTGCCAAGTTATTAAAGGGGTAATAAAAGGAGTTAGGAAGCTCTAATGTATGTTTGAGTAATTCTGAAAACATAAAGCCATATTCAGTTCTTTCAGTATGTAGAGGTGCTCTCAACATTACTTTTGCAAGCTTGATGAGACTGTCTTCCAATTGTTTGAAAGTCTCTTGTTCGGGTTGACTGAGCTTTTGCGCATGAGTAATATTCCCGAAACCCAAGCATATACTCAAAATGAAAGTTATAAATAGTATTTTACGCATAGTGATGTAACATTTACTTTGCTGATTTACTCTACAAATATAAGTATCTTTGGACAGCTTTTTAAAATGGAACAAGATAATAAAAGTAAATCAAACTTATTCACTCAGGTACTTCTAAATTGGCACAATGAATATAATGATAGAAGTTACGCTTGGGTTGGGGAAACTGATCCTTATAAAATATGGGTGTCTGAAATCATGTTACAGCAAACTCGAGCTGATCAAGGAGAGCCATACTATCTACGATTTATGGAAAAGTACCCTGATGTGGAAAGTTTGGCTGAAGCACCTTTAGACGATGTGTTGTTAATGTGGGAGGGTTTAGGATACTATTCAAGATGTAGGAATTTACACTATTCTGCTCAATATATAGTCCGGGAAAAAGAGGGTGTTTTCCCAAAAGAATATGAGGAAATTCTTCAATTGAAAGGAGTAGGACCTTATACAGCAGCTGCGATTGCCTCTTTTGCTTATAAACTACCTTATGCAGTTGTGGATGGGAATGTTTACAGGGTTTTGTCACGATACTTTGGTTTGGATTGGGATTTGAGTTTAGGGAAAACGCAAAAGAAATTCTTCGAATTTGCTAATGAACTGATAGATGAAAGTCAACCTGATATTTATAATCAAGCGATAATGGATTTTGGTGCCACAGTTTGTACTCCTCGAAAGCCGATGTGTGAAACATGTCCTTTGGCATTAAATTGTGTTGCATTTTTAGGAGATATTGTTCATTTGTTGCCTATAAAGTCTAAAAAAGTTAAAGTCACAAAAAGGTATTTAAATTTCTTTGTCTTAAGGTTTCAAGATTTATACTTTATTGAACAAAGAAATGAGAATGATATTTGGAAAGGATTATTTCAGTTTTATTTAATAGAAACGAAGTCGCCACAAAAAGAAAATATAAAACAATTAATACCTGATCATTGGATGTATGAGAATATAAGTTATTTGAAAACAATCAAGCAAAAACTCACTCATCAAGAAATTAATTCGATGTTTAGTATAATAGAGCTTAGAAAAATACCTCAAGAGTTATTAGAAAAAGGACAATGGGTATTATGGGAGTCATTGAATGAATTTGCATATCCTAAAACTATTGTTTCTTTCTTAGAGGAGGAATTATTGTTGTGAGATAATGAGAAAAGATTATATTTATGCATGGATTTCTTTTAATGTATAAGAAATTATATCATTCTCAAGTGTGTTATTTCAATAAGTTGCTTATTTTAGAATTGAGAACAACCCTATGTAAGTAGAATTTATAAATAATCAACGATTGCCAATGTCATTTAACTTCATAAATGTATGATATTAGAACTCATAAAAAGTAATTTGCTTTTAGAAATAAACGCAATTCCTACAGCTAATCTTACTGCTTTTGTTTTATTGATTTTTACATTGCTGTTTATTGTCGCCTTGTCAGCTGGTGCTGAGGTTGCATTCTTTACTTTAAACATTAAAGATATCAACTACTTAAAGATGAAAGGTTTGCCTGGGTCTAAACAAGCTATTAGACTGTTAGATAGGCCCGATTTATTGTTAGCAGGTCTTAGAGCATCAAAATACATTTTATCTATTGTGATTATCTTGTCTACTCATTTTATTTTAGAGCCGATCACGGATGATCCCTTGACAAGTTTCATTTTAGTTCTCTTGTCTTTGACCTTTATGTTATTGCTTTTTGGGGAAATCTTACCTAAAGTATATGCACGAGAAAATAATATAAAAATGGTTTTGTTTTCAGCGCCTATTGTTAGTGTTCTTTTAGCTATTTTTAAGCCTGCAGCTAAATGGTTGGTTGATAGTAAGGCTTATAGAGAAGAAAAGCGAATGAAGCAAAACTTATTGGAAGCTGACCCACAAGAGTTTTCAGACTTGGTAAAACTGAGTGTTGGGCACGATGCAACTAAAGAAGAGATTGAAATGTTTAAATCTATTTTGAAGTTTGGGCGGATTACTGTCAAACAAATTATGCTTCCAAGATTAGAAGTTAGTGCAATTAGAAAAAGCTGGGATTTTAAAAGAGTATTAGAGAAAGTGGAGGTGGCAGGATATTCTCGTATGCCTGTTTACGATAAAAATATTGACACGATTGTAGGAATGATTTACACAAAGGACCTTTTGCCTTATCAAGATATGGATGGTTTTGATTGGCATAGCTTGATCAGGCCTGCATTTTTTGTACACGAACGAAAATTAATTGATGATTTATTAAGAGAGTTTCAACAAAAGCGGAATCATTTTGCGATTGTCGTTGATGAATTTGGTGGTACATCTGGAGTAGTAACTTTAGAAGATATTATGGAAGAAATTATAGGAGACATTAGGGATGAATTTGATGAGGATATGTTGAAGTACAGAAAAATTGATGAATTCAACTATATATTCGAAGGTAAGATTTTAATTAATGATATGTGTAGAATTATGGGCGTTCCAGTGAGAGTATTTGATAAAGTTAGAGGACAAAGTGATTCTTTAGCCGGATTGTTACTTGAATTGTCTGGAAAATTCCCGAAACTAAATGAAAGAATTAGTTATCAGAAATTTGATTTCACAATTTTAGATGTCGATGCCTTAAAAGTTGAGCAAGTAAAAGTGGAGATGTATCAAGATAAATAGCTGTATATCAGCTAATTGATTCATTAAACATATATCAAAAATATACAATAGTAAAACTTTAACAAAGATTTAAATTGGATTTTCGGAAAATATAGTTATAGCTTTTTTGGTGGTGGTCATTAAAGGTTGTAATTTTGTGCATTCTGTTTTAGAATAGGAATGAATTGTATTTGTTAATCATCTTCAACGTTTAACTGAAATGACCTTGCTTGACTTAGGTTGAGCTGGTTTTTTGTGTTAATAATAGTTTATAATATATGTCAGAATTTAAATTGAATGCCAACGGCAGGCTAGACTTCGGGACTACAAAGGATTTGAGTGATTCTCTTGATCTTTTGTCTGTGCAGCTAGAGTCGTTTAGTGATTTCTTTCAATTAGAAACCACTCCAGATAAGCGTACGAATGAGGGCTTGTTTAAAGTGTTTCAAGATAATTTTCCGATTTCAGACACTCGGAATATTTTCTTGTTAGAGTTTTTGGACTATTTTGTAGATCCTCCAAGATATTCTATTGATGAATGTATCCAACGTGGGTTAACATACTCTGTACCTTTAAAAGCAAAATTGCGCTTAAGTTGTAATGACGAAGAGCATATTGATTTTGAAACTATTGTACAGGATGTATTTTTAGGAAACATACCTTATATGACTCCTCGTGGTACATTTGTAGTAAATGGTGCTGAGCGTGTTATTGTTTCTCAGTTGCATAGGTCTCCAGGTGTATTCTTTGGTCAAAGTATCCATCCAAATGGTACTAAGATTTATTCTGCCAGAGTAATTCCTTTTAAAGGGTCTTGGATGGAGTTTGCTACAGATATTAATAATGTAATGTATGCATACATTGATCGAAAGAAAAAATTCCCTGTAACTACTTTACTCCGTTCAATAGGTTTTGAAACAGATAGAGATATTTTAGAGCTGTTTGGGATTGCCGATGAGGTAAAAGCAGATAGAGCAACTCTAGAAGCTAATCTTGGACGCAAGTTGGCGGCGAATGTTTTAAGAACATGGACAGAAGATTTTACGGATGAAGATATTGGCGAGGTAGTGTCTATTGAGCGTACAGAAGTTGTGCTTGAAAGAGATACTGAGTTGGATGAAGATAATATTGAGTTAATCATTGACATGAACATTGATAATGTTTTTGTTCAAAAAGAAGAAATGAGTGGTGATTATACCATCATTTACAACACACTTAATAAAGATACTTCTAACTCTGAATTAGAAGCAGTTCAATTAATATATAGACAGCTTCGTGGGTCTGATGCGCCAGATGATGAAACGGCAAGAGGAATTATTGAAAAGTTATTCTTTAGTGAGCGTCGTTATGATTTAGGTGAGGTAGGGCGTTATAAAATTAATAGAAAATTAAATTTAGACTTCGAATTAGATAAGCGTGTATTATCTAAAGAAGACATTATAGAGATTATTAAATATTTAGTTCGTCTATCAAATGGTAAAGCTGAAGTAGATGATATTGATCATTTAAGTAATCGTCGTGTAAGAACAGTTGGTGAGCAGTTATATGCTCAATTCGGTGTTGGTTTAAGTCGTATGGCTCGAACTATTAGGGAGCGAATGAATGTTCGTGACAATGAAGTGTTTACTCCAATTGATTTAATTAATGCAAGAACCTTGAGTTCTGTAATTAATTCCTTCTTTGGAACTTCTCAATTATCACAATTCTTAGATCAAACGAATCCATTGTCTGAAATTACGCACAAGCGAAGAATTTCAGCATTAGGACCAGGTGGTTTAAGCAGAGAAAGAGCAGGTTTCGAGGTTCGTGACGTTCACTATTCACATTATGGTCGTTTATGTACTATTGAAACTCCGGAAGGACCAAATATTGGTTTAATATCAACACTTTGTGTTCATGCCAAAATCAATGAAATGGGTTTCATCGAAACTCCATATCATAAAGTAACAGACGGTAAAGTTGATTTGTCTACTTCTCATTACTTAAGTGCTGAAGAAGAAGATGAAATGAAAATTGCTCAGGCGAACACCTTGCTTGAAGAAGATGGAAGTTTTGAGTCAGATCGTATTAACTCAAGACAGGCTGATGATTTCCCTATTTTAGAACCGAATGAGTTGGAGTATATGGATGTTGCTCCGAATCAAATTGTAGGTTTGTCAGCAAGTTTGATTCCTTTCTTAGAGCATGATGATGCTAACCGTGCTTTGATGGGTGCGAACATGCAACGTCAAGCAGTACCATTAGTATCTTTAGATGCACCAATTGTTGGTACGGGTTATGAAGGAAAAGCAGCTCGTGATGCAAGAATTCAAATTCACGCTGAAGGTACAGGTGTTGTTGAATATGTGGATTCTAATGAAATTCATGTGCGCTATGAAAGAACAGATACAGATCGATTGGTTTCTTTTGAATCTGATTTGAAGGTATATCAGTTAACTAAATATAAGAAGACTAACCATAATACAAACGTTAACCTAACTCCAGCTGTTCGTAAAGGACAAAAAGTGGAAAAAGGAGACTTTTTAACAGAAGGATACGGTACTAAAGATGGTGAAGTTGCTCTTGGAAGAAACTTGAAAGTGGCATTTAT
>Ga0079223_10000235_pt1 | contig 25251 bp, 24 predicted proteins | sample Stecom2011_FD_75072 | JGI IMG/M metagenome (GOLD analysis project Ga0079223, IMG submission 75072) | Agricultural soil microbial communities from Utah to study Nitrogen management - Steer compost 2011 | ecosystem: Environmental > Terrestrial > Soil > Agricultural land | place: USA: Utah...
CCTTCTTTGGTCCTTAAGCCAATCGCATGTTTGGTGGGGAAAACCTGAACCACCTCTGCGCTAACCGGCGCGAATAATACCTCTTCCTCCGGCAGAAAGGCGATGCCTTCTCCTACGATCTTGTCGGCAAAAACCTGATCCGGAACGTCCGCCAGATCAATGGTTTCTCCATGGACCGGCGCTTTGAATTCTACAATTTTTTTTCTTTTGAAAAACAACCCCATATGATAGTTCCCCCTCAGTTAGAAAGATAGTTCAGGGTTTAGCGATTGACAGAACGCGCCATCCGGGAGTAGGTGTGCCTCCTCCCCCGAATCGCCATACTGTAAGCGATAATATTCTCCGGAACGGCGATCCCGGGGTAACCGGCGTCCCCGATGTGGTGCAAATCAGTTCCGGTCATCTTGGAAAGCAGGGCGATTTCTCGAATCGTTGCTTCATCCGCGCCCTCCTGTGAGGTGCCGATGGCGGTCATGGTCAAAACCCCTTGGGTATGGGCCAACCGCACCAAATTCCTGACGTATTCCATAGTGATCCCCGGAACCGTACCGGGCGCCGGAAGAAGCAGTAGATCGCAGCCGGCGGCGATCAACTCGTTAACCTCACTTTCTGTAATGATCTCCTCACCGCTTTCGGCCGACACTCCGGCGGCATGCATCTTACCGGCGGCAATAATCAGTTCCGCGCCGAATTTTTCGTGGAACTCCCTGACCGCCTCAGTAATTCTTGCATTGGAAACCCCGGTCCCCGGGTTTCCAGTAAGTACAATAAAATCCGCTCCCATCTCCCGGGCTTTGCGGACGGTAGCCACGGTGGCCCGGCGGCCTGGAACTAAAGTCGTGGTTTCTTCATCCACTGCCTCCAGATTAACGCCGATGATTCTTCCGGTCAGCGCCTTGAGTTCGGCAATCAGCATCTCAGGATTGTCCAACGGTAGTCCGTAAAAAATCGGCGTATTGAGATCAAGCATATTCAGGAGGACGAGATCAGCGCCGAAGGCCGCCGCTAATTCCGCATTGCTTACGTTATCCAGCAAGGGCTGGACCGCACCGATTACCTCGCAAACCATGACCCGGCCCTCACTGGCCCGGATCGATTCCAGAATCTCTTTTTTCCCCATCCTTCGAAAATCCGAGGCGTTACAATCCAGTAATCGCTTAATAATCATTTTTTTACCTCTTTTTTTCTAAGCGTATTTACACAGGAGCCCCCCCGGGAGCTCCTGCGCTTTGTTGGAGAAACCAATCAATCCCCGGACAAAAACACTTCAGTCCGCCAACAGATTGATTTCATCTATCCACAATTGTTATACCGACAGATTTCGACCAGACATTACCGCCTTGATCTGTGTGACCAACGGATCGGCGACGGTGCCGACCACGATCTGGTAGTTATTGCCCGGCATCTTCAGGACGGCGGTGGCGCCCAGTTCTTTCAGACGGGCTTCGTCAACCTGCCCACCGTCGTTTACAGTAATCCTGATTCTGGTGATACAGGCGTCAACCACCTTGATGTTATCCTTTCCGCCCAAGGCCGCCAAGACTTCCTTGGCTTTGTCCCGCAGTTGGGTCTGGCTTAAACCGGCCAGGGAGGCCGATTCTTCCTCAATCCGCCCGGGAGTTGGAATATTCAGTTTCCGGATAAAGAAGACAAAAACGAAGTAGTAGACCAGACCAAAGACTACGCTGAGCAGTAAAAGAGCAAGGGGTTTGGATGAAATTCCGAAACTCAGCACATAGTCGATGAACCCGGCGGAGAACCCAAAACCGCACCTCATCCCCAGGATACTGGTGACGGCCAGACTGATGCCGGTGAGCAGAGCGTGGGCGATATAGAGCACCGGCGCCAGGAACATGAAGAGGAACTCGATGGGTTCGGTGATTCCGGTCAGAAACGACGTAAAGGCCGCGCCAAAGAGCAGACCGGCCACTGATTTTCTATGTTCTTTCTTGGCAGTGGCGATCATGGCCAGACAGGCGGCAGGCAGACCCGCCAACATCACTGGGAAGAAACCGGTCATAAAGGTTCCAGCCGCTGGATCCCCGGCAAAAAAGCGGTGCAGATCGCCGGTGATAATTTTCCCGGCCGCATCCACAAATTCACCAAATTGGAACCAGGCAAAGGAGTTAATGACATGGTGCAGACCCAGAGGGATCAGTAGCCGATTCAGGAAACCGAAGATGAACCCCCCGGTCGCCCCGGAGGTGGCGATGGTGTTACCAAAGGAACTAATGAAATTCTGCACCAAAGGCCAACCAAAACCGGCCAGTACCCCTAGGAGCAGACTATAGAATGAGGTAATGATCGGCACAAAACGCTTGCCGCCGAAAAATCCGAGAAAATCCGGAACTTTGATCGCCTTGTGCTTATTATACAAAAATGCGGCCAAAACCCCGGAAATGATTCCGGCCAAAACCCCTAAGTTGATGGATTCGTCAAAGGTCCCGGCTACTCTGGTCAGGACAAAATACCCCACTGCCCCGGCTAAACCGGCCACTCCGTTGTTCTCTTCGGCCAAGCCGATGGCGATCCCGATAGCAAACAACAACGCCAGGTTGTCAAAGATTGCCCCGCCGGCCGCGGCCATCCAGTCCAGGTTAAAGACATCGGGCGCCCCTAACCGGAGTAATAAAGCTGCCGCAGGCAGGACGGCCACTGGGGTCATCAATGCCTTCCCCAGTCTTTGTAGGCCTCCCAAGACATTTCTCTTCATTCCAACATCCTCCTTTTTTTTGAACATAAAAAAGAGCCGAAAGAAAATCCTCCCAGCTCTTGCCCGAAAAGTTGCACGCTGCGTTTAATTAAAATATTTAATATTCACTTAAATTATAGTTAACATCCGGTTAATTGTCAAGAGCCTCTTTTAATCTTTCAATATGCATCGTGAGATACCCGACCTCCTCCTCGGGAACATCTGCGCAGAGTTCTTCTTCGATCATTCGCGCCACAGAACAGGCCAGCCTGTAAGAGTGATTATAAGTCTTCCTGATTGCGGAAAGTAACTCGTTCTTAATCGGCTCCCGCTTAATGAGGCGTTCAATCGCATAGCGGATATGCGAGACAAAGCGGGCATAGTCAATGGAGCGGCGGTCAATTTCAATCCCGAGTTCGTCCTCTATGATCTCCAGAGCGGAATTGCAGATATACGCATACTTAATGGTTGTTGAGAGTTTATTTTTTGGTTTTAGGGAGTGGATATGGAGGGCGATAAAACCGGCCTCTTCCTGTGGAATATCCAGCTTTAACTCCTTTCCCAGAAGGTTAACGGCTTCTCTGGCAATCTCCATCTCTTTTTGATACAAGGTCTCAATCTCGATCAGGAAGGGGTTATCGATCCTGTCGTTTTGTTGCAGGCGGTAGACGGTAAAGGCTATGTGGTCCGTCAATCTGATATGCATCTCTTCATTGAGCTTTTCACCAGTGGCAGAACAGATCAGATGCAAGACCTCTTCGCAGACGCCCACCACGTGATCGTCAACTCTTGCAATCAACTGATTAAATTTTAGACCGGTCACAGGGCTTTCAATTACAAAGATCCGTTCAAACTCCGTATCCGCAGGGAGCCGGTCTCCGGCCTTCGCCCGAAAACCGATCCCCTTTTTGATCAAGATCTTCTCAATACCCTGGTCCTTAGCGAGCACTACATTGTTGTTGAAAGCCTTGATAATTTCAAATTCCGCCATGAGCACACCCCCTGCCCACTCTCTTTTTAAACCCTCTCCACTCCCTTTTTACATACACCACGGAGGTAATTAAGATTATAACATATTTTTAATAATATATTGGAAAAACTCCTGTATGGTAGCAATAGTCTTGTAATTACCTATATGCGCTTGCCACAGGTATTGCTTTTCTATAACAATTTATATAGAATTAAAAAAATACCGAAATTCCTGGGAAGATCTACTAAAACCGGGAATGTCAGGTTGATTCGTCCGGCAATAGAGCTGACTCGGACGGAAGATAAAGGGGGTGTATTAGGAATGAATAAAGAAATCAGCGGAGCTATTGTAGAGCGGTTGATCGGGTTTCAACGAGATGAGCTAACGGAATATTATGTCTATACACAACTCGCCAAGCGAATCAAAGGAGCGGAGAATAAAGAGCTTTTACTGAAAATCGCCGAGGATGAACTGCGGCACCACAACTTTTACCGGGAAATCACGAAAAAACAAGTTTGCCCGCGTAAGTTACGGATCTTTATGTACTACTGGATCGCTCGGATTTTTGGGCTGACCTTCAGCTTGAAGTTAATGGAAACCGGGGAAAAACGGTCAAAAAACGCTTATGAACAGATTTACGCAGAGCTTCCAGAAGTAAAAAGGATCGCGGAAGATGAAAAAGAACACGAACATGAACTGATCAATCTCATCGCAGAAGAACGCCTCAACTACGTAAGCTCAATCGTGCTCGGCCTCAACGACGCCTTGGTGGAGCTCACCGGCACCCTGGCCGGTTTGACCTTTGCTCTGCAGAATACCAGATTGATTGCGTTGGCGGGTTTGATTACAGGGGTGGCGGCTTCCTTCTCCATGGGCGCCTCAGAGTATCTCTCCACCAAAAGCGAGGGCGCGGATTCCCAGAAATCTTTAAAATCCGCTGTCTACACCTGGACGGCTTATCTAGTGACGGTCATCGCTCTGATCCTGCCGTACCTGATCCTGAAGGAATATTTGTGGAGCCTGTCCATTACTTTATTGGTGGGCGTCTTGGTAATTCTGGTCTTTACTTTCTATATCGCGGTCGTGAAAGACCTGCCATTCCGGAGACGCTTTCTTGAGATGACCGGAATCAGTCTGGGAGTGGCGGCCCTTAGCTTTGGCATAGGTTTCTTCATCCGGCTGGTGCTCGGAGTGGATGTTTGACAACTATTCACCATTAGATTAGTGGCACCCGGAACAATTGCCCCCGGAACAACCGGCGCAACCTCCTCCTGACGAAGATGGAACCGATGAACTGCTATTCTGAGATTTTACGGCAAAGGCCGAAAAAAGGCGGGAGGTCTCTTTGCTTCGACAAGCGGGACAGGGAACTTTCTCTTCCCCCAACCGGCATAGTTTTTCAAAGCGGTGGCCACACTTTTGGCAGGTGAATTCGTAGACTGGCAAAATCAGCACCTCTATTCAAGATCTTTAAGATCCTTAAGATCTTTTTTAAAAAAAGGGGGAGTATCCATCTCCCCCTTCCTCCGTTTAAATAATCCATTTAGGCAACAGTTTAAAACACTCCTAGCGCACAATCGTGACCAGTTCTCCGTTTTTCAAAGCCGCGGCGTTCCCTTCGTCCGTATCTACGTGTAAATCCTTTGCGTATTTAGGACCGACACGCACCAATACTTGTTCGAATATAACGGAACGGGGGCCTTCAGTCTTCACATTGATGTATTCTTTGTCTTTGAGTCCCAATTCTTCAGCTTCAGTAGTATGCAGGTGTAAATGTCTCTGGGCGATGATTACACCCTCTTTAAGCTCGATTTTGCCTTTGGGTCCCTCAATGGTCAACCCGGGTGATCCGGCCAAATCCCCTGAATCTCGAACCGGGGGAGTGAGTCCCAGCACAAAGGAGTCGGTCAAAGAGATCTCAACTTGTGTCTGAGGACGAACCGGCCCGAGGATCCTCACCCTTTGCAGGGGTCTTTTGGGACCGATCAGGTTTACAGTTTCCTCGGAGGCAAACTGACCAGGCTGTGAAAGGTCCTTCTTCTTTGTTAACTGGTAACCAGGGCCAAAAAGCAACTCCAGATCTTCTTGTGTTAAGTGAACATGGCGGTTGGAGATACCTACCGGGACCTTTGCAGACATGTATATGTACCCCTTTCGAATAAATTATAAATAATTTGTATGCTAACTCCAGAAAAAAAACCGGTCTTTCCCGGTTTCTCTAGTCTGAAGATGGCAGGGGAGACAGGACTTGAACCCGCAGCCACCGGTTTTGGAGACCGACGCTCTACCAATTGAGCTACTCCCCTGTATGCGCTGTATCAACAAAATTTATTATACCTCTTCCCCGCCTCAGTGTCAAGGCTTTTAGAGGTTTACTTTTTTATGACATGCGCGGCTTCCTCTAAACGTTAACCCCGATCATACCGCCGACTGCCCCGAGTAAGGCGGCGATTCCCATCCGGATCAATCCCTGTTGCAAGGTGGTGATCTGCACCCCAAAAGGTTTAGTCAGAAGAAGTAAAAAAACCCAATAGACCACTGCCAATAATATTCCCAAGAGCCACCCTTTGGTCTTTAGTTTGTTTCCGGCAATAAACCCGCCAAGCATTACTGCGGCATAATTAATGTAGGCATAGACTGTTTGATCATTAGTCATCCAATCCCAACCCACCATGTATAAAACAGCCAATAAGGCAAGGGCGATCAGGACCAGAGCCAGAGAATACTTCATTCCGGAGAAAACGGAGAGGGAGACTTGATTCCATCCGACCTGACTCTGCTGGGTTTCGGCCATATACGGTCACCTCCAACTTCAAAACGCTCTAGACAGAGTCCTTTAACTGCTTACTTGATTATATGAACCCAAAGAAAGCATTATGTCTGGCAGTATGTGTAGTACTAAAGACATCCAAATCCCTTTGTAAGTTTTTTATTAAAACAAAAAATCCTGACTCTCCGTCAGGATTGAGTTTACATATGGTCGGGCCGACAGGATTTGAACCTGCGACACCTAGACCCCCAGTCTAGTGCGCTACCAAGCTGCGCTACGGCCTGTTACTAAAGCAAAATAAATTATATCACCTTTGCAGGTCAATGTCAAGTTTATGTCAGAAACTCTTTACCCTAGGATCGGCTGCCTTACTTTTCAATTGACCAAAATCCGCTGTCTCTTATATTTAAAAAAGCAAAGTCCGCTGTGGGCAATATCGCATTTTAGTATAACCGAATCCTTTGGGTAGGGGGAGCTCCTATGCTCCCTGTACCCTCCGGCTGTTCAATACGTTACCAAACTGGTCGACAGTAATCTCCAGACGATGGATGAAGTCACCCAAAGAGGCCAATTTAGCCACAGACTCCAGATGCATAAACTCATTGAGCATTGAGTTTAGGATCCCATAGATCTCACTTAATTCTTGCTCCCGTTTGCTCAATCTACCTTTTTCCTTCTCCAACTTCTCCAGGAGTTGGTTGTTCTCATCCACCAGGTGATCAATTTCTTTAAGTAGTTTTTCCTCAGTTTTGAGGTCCCGTTCCACTGCTAAAAGATGCTCAATAAACCCTCTCAGGTCCAACTGACGCTTTTGCGCCGACTCAATGCTTTCCACCCTCTCCTCCAACAATTGGATGGTCTCGGGTAAATGAGCCAGTTGATACAGGAAGGTGGATTTATTCTCTTCCGACTCCGGAACCTCGGCAGTATTAAATATGTGCTTTTTATCCACTCTGAGCGCTGAGTCCGGATCTATGCTAATTCCACCGGTGATTCCTCCAGTGAGTTCACTGGCGGAGTCACCGGTGAGAACTTTCCCCGCGCGCTCTTCATTCCGCAGCGCGTCTTGCTCCCAACCGGGTCTGTCATAATCATATTTATGATCCTGTTTACGAAAACTCCGTGCCTGTCTTGACGTTTCCCGGTCATGGTCTGCACGTTGCGGGGTATAGACCGGTTCGCCCTGAAGAATCGGGGCGTCGGGAATCTTGATTCCGGAGCGGATCAAGATATCTTGCCCAATCTGGATCAATTGCTCCTCACTGATCCTTTTTTTCTGCATCAGGCGGTAAAAACGCAGTTTGAGAGCTGCTTCACTGATCTTTTTTTTCAGAATCCGTTGAAGTTCATTACAAGCCTCATTTCTGGTTCCCCCCAAAACCTGATGCTTCGCAAAGATCTCCAAGATTAGTTGATCCTCGTCGTCCGCCAACAGTTCCTTTGGAGTCTGGGTCTGATACTTAGCCCGCATGATCTTGTAATAGTCTGTGTTGGAGATCCCTTTCTCTTTGAGGATACGACAGAACTGACTACGGAGGGCGGAAATTTTACGCCCAAATCTGCGGGAAAGCTCCTTTCGTAGCTTTGGGTTCCACCAATTCTCATAGATCATCTCATTTTCATCGTCTGAATAGCGAGGTTTTGATTTCGGTCCAGAGCTGACTTGAATGTTTTCATCCTCGGCGTACTCCTGTCTGGCCAACCCATTATCTCTTCTCACAATCATCCCTCCATATGATATACGTATTACTCCGGCGGATAATCAGTTTGATTCTTTTTGTCCATCCGTAACCCCTTATAATATGGTAGGTAATGCACCGGATGAATCAAAACTGGCTAGAATCACAGATTACCTGCGCGATAAGGGCTTTTTTTCCGGAGTGTTACTAATCCCCAACCACATAAATAGATGTGGGGCTTTTATATTTTGTTCCTTTACGAAAAGAAATATGCCAAAATACATAAAAAAATGCAAAAAAAAATCTCCCCTAAAGAAATAGGGGAGAAAAAAAGTTTTTTTAGTCTACAGTTACAACACCGGGGATATACGGATTATCCCATTTATCGAGGAAACCTGTATTTTCCCACAACGGACGACCGATATAGTAACGAAAGAACACTTCAAGTAATTCACGGTCCGCGCCGGAGACAGAGAAAGGAGCGGCTATATAAAGCTGGGCGTTGATGATGAATGTTTTTAAGTCGGCGGGCGTGCCCTGCCATTCATCTAGATTCAACCGAACCAGTTTCGCCCCGGTATCTTTGGAAATCTGTGCCAGGCCGAATAGATCTGTGCTTTTACCGGCTGCAACTACACTCTCTACTGTAAGCGCCTGGGCCTCCACGGTCTTAACCCGCGCCCAATCTCCCGTCCAAAATAGGCCTTTGGCCCGCCCGGCCAGGAACACTCCTTGGTCCTTTGGTTGACGGTCTTCTCCAAATACAGGCGCGGTGAAATCCGGATCATTCAATCTTTCACGGAGGGCTTTGATATGTTCCGGTGTTGTTCCGCAACACCCACCAGCAATTAACGGTCCGGTCTCTGTAATTAAACCGGCCATTAGATCCGAAAAGCTTCGGGCGGTCAGATCATAAACGGTTTTTCCCTCGACTACCCGGGGTAAACCGGCATTGGGCTGGACAATTAATGGTAAAGAACTACAAGCCGCAAACTCCTTGAGGAGCGGCTTGATCCCGTCCGGTCCTAAACCACAGTTGATTCCGGCGACCAAAACCCCTAAGCCTTCCAAAGTCGCCGCCGCCACCTGCGGACTCGCGCCGGAGAGGGTGAAGCCGCTTTCCATGAAAGAAACCTCGGCCATCACGCCCAGACCACATTTTTTTGCCGCCATGACCGCGGCTTTTAATTCCCGTAAGTCACTCATGGTTTCAATATTCACCAGTTCAATACCTGCGGCTTGCAGTGCCTGACACTGCTCGACATAGGCTGCTTCCGCCTGGTCCTGATCGAGATCACCCAAGGGGTACAGTAACTCGCCGGTGGGTCCGATGGAACCAACGGCTGTCGCCTTCCCCTCTCCCCCGGATTTAACGGCCTCTATGGCCAATTCCCCGGCTTTGACATTGACCTCTTTGGCCAGGGAATCCAGGCCGTTTCTTTTCAGGGTCACGGGATTTCCGCCAAAGGTATTGGTCTGGATCAAGTCGGAGCCGGCCTCCAGATAAGCCTGATGTGCCTCCCGGACTTTATCCGGGTGATAGAGATTCATATACTCAGGGGCTTTGCCAGGGGGCAAGCCCTTTTTTTGCAGGAGACTTCCCATTCCACCGTCTAACAGATAGACCTTTTGCTCGGGGAAAAACCGCTCTCTTCTCATTCTTCTTCCCCTTTCTTTGTTTCTTCTTCAAGCTTGACGACCTGTAGATTACCCCAGGCCGCCATCTTGGATCCACAGATCGCCAAGACCCCTGTGACATGTGGGATCGAAGCGGCAAAGCCCATGGCCTTCTCCAGATCCTGCGGAGTTTTGATCCGGTTGGCTGTTGCCGTGGCTACGGCATCCGCCAAAACCGGGTCGGAAGAAAGGATTACAGCGGCATCGGCCTTGCCCATGCTGAGGGAAGGACCGACCCGCCCGGCTGATGTACAGACGCCCATCCGGCCTCCGCTCTGCTTATAGTCTGCCATTTCCACCCGTACGCCGATCCGCCAGGAAAAGGGAGAAGCGCCGGCGTATACCGCAACTACTTTGGGTTGGGATCCGCTGATCAAGAGATCTCCTCCGTTTTCGATAAGCAGTTCTAACCCCTTGGCGGTCTGCCCATCCCCTTCCCCCAGTAAACCGGCGGCCAAAAAGCTATTGACCGCTCCGGCCACTGCGGCCATGGGGCCGACTCCCCCCTGCCTTGCTCCGCGGATCATGGTCTGTACAATCTTCGGGGCCTGCGGATCGTCCGGCCAGGGATGCAGGGTCGTTAAAAACTCCGAGTGACGTTGGATATAGTCCTTTAACTGTCTCCGGCAGAGCCTAACCAGACGGTGCGCTTCCTCCCGACAGTCCCAGGAGGCCTCGATCCAGAGGTCGGTCTCACCCACGGCCACCCGGAAACAGTGCAGTCCCGGCCGAGGACGTCGGTAGGTTCGATAGACATCGTTTCTCCCTGTTTTTTCTAGCATTCAATCACCTAAAACGTGACTTTTATGACCTTCATCGGACAGGCGTTCACACAGAGCTCGCAGACGATACACTCGTCGCGGTCAAAGACCAAACGTCCGTCGCCGTTTATTTTCAAAGCCCCGGAATTACAAACCGCCGTACATGATCCACAGTGGATACAGTCCTCTTCCTCCAGGGTAATTCGTTTACTTAAGGGGTCGATGCTCACCCCGTGTCGTACCAAAAAATCCAAACCCTCCTTGATTTTTTCCATGGAACCGTTGGAGAGTTCAACAACAAGACTCCCTTCTTCACCCGGGATGATCTTGGCCTTTAAAATGTTAATGGCCAGATCATAGTCTTTCACCAGGTGATAAGTTAAGGGTTTCTCAGTTAGTTCCGGAGGGAAACTGAGCACTACTCGTTTCTTAGCCATAAATCACACCTCCTCCCGGAGCGGTTTTACACCGTCCCGGTATGGTAATTGTTCCACCGGAGCCGTAATTGTAAACTTGCCGTTCTGAATCAATTCCTTTAGTTCAGTCGCGATCTTTCTCGCTTTATACAGGCTGGAGATGGGGGCGGTAGGAATCTTTTTCCCGTTCATACAGATCTCTCCGCTCTGCAATTGGGCGTAATTGACCGTACCCAGAGAAGGTTTGGACCTTCTTTGTATGCCGTAATCAAAGACGGTGGCGGTTATATCCTTATTACTGACTGAAACGTACCTCACCATTTCTTCATCAAGTAAGGGAATGGGAATACCCACCCCTACATAAAGTGAGATTCCATAGTTATGGAAGACCGCCGCCCGCAGGTAGTCGCGTTTCATGCCCCGCAGATCACCGATGAGGGCCAGGGTACCGCCGTTACTGACCGGGATTCCCCGTTCATTGCGCTGTTGGGCCGGGTTATGCTGTGTTCCTTCCCAGGCGACATAGCCCTCGCCACCTGCCAGGAAAACTTTGGTGCCGATCCCTATCGTCCGGTACTTGGGATCATTCAGTAAGGGACTCAACTCTCCGGCGCTGCTGTAGTTGGCATTTCCGAAGTGGGGCAAGAGCGTGCCCATGTAAGTGTGGTAGATCCGGTCGGTAGAATTTACTGCGACCGAATAATTCTGATAGGCGTTCCGCGGATTAAAGAGATAGGCTTGGTTCAGATCCTCTAATCCAACGGTGGTTTCAATTTCTTTCTTAGGATAACAATCCGTGCCGTAAGAGATAGCGCGGAGTCGGACTTTTTTTCCGGAGATTAAGTCCTCAATCACGTGGGCGCCGCCGTAAGTCATGCCTTGGTTCTCCCCTCCCTCGGTCGCCCCTATATAGGCGTCTACCGCGGCGATTCCGGCATAGGCGGGCACATCATTCAGCCAAACCTTAGTCATTCTGATCGGAGGATCCGAATGACCGAAGTTAAGGAAAGCTCCGGAGGAACACATGGGACCGAATGTTGCGGTGGTGACCAGGTCTACTTTTTCCAAAACCTTGACGGTTCCTTCGGCTTCGACCATAGGAATAATCTCCTCCGCAGTAACAACAACCACCTTCCCGCTTTTGATCTTTTCATTGATCTCTTCATAGGTTTTTGTGACAGCCATGTTTGCACCTCCCGGACCCATTACCCTTCGAGATTAAGGCAGCTTCCATCATTCATTTACCATAATATATAATATATATTATTAATAAATGCTGCTCATATAAAAATGAACCCTGATCAAGGGTTCGCAGAAAACCGCTACCCCTTCTCATCTTCCAGAGCCCTACCCTAGCTCTGCAGGAATTGGCACCTTTTAGCCTTCCTTTCAGGAAAAACTGCCGGCCAATGGTTGCCGAGGTATCTTCGGGCCTGTCCCTCCACCTCTCTGGATAAGAAGAGCCTAATGGATCCATATAATTTTTATTAGCATTTATAATATCACTAGCTTAAGCCGATGTCAATTATTATGTCAGAATTTCTCGTGGCTCGTGGCTGGTGGTAAATAGAATTCACGTATTCTCTTGCTTTGACCGTTACTCGTTGCTTGAGTAGATGAAGCCTTCGGTATTAACGTCCAGACTGCGCCAGACGGCTTTTACCCCGAAAGAGGCAAAGGCTGATTTCATGGCGGCGCCCACAGCTTCCACTTTATCTTCAGGCGTAAAGGCGATGATTGTCGGGCCGGAACCGCTTAAGGCTGCGCCGTAGGCGCCTTTTGCCTCAGCGTTCTCTATAACCAGGGTAAAGCCCGGGATCAGGGTGGCGCGTCTGTCTTGATGTAACCGGTCGGACATGGCAATTCTCAGGAGGTCGGGACGTCCTGTAAAACAGGCGCCTACTAAAAGACCGGTATGAGACAGGTTATAGACCGCATCCGCCAAGGGCACATCATCCGGTAAAAGCCGCCGGGCTTCATGGGTGGAGACCTTTAATTCCGGAATAGCGATCACGACCTTGACTTCGCTGGGAAAGGGAATGGAAAGGGTCGCGATCTTACCGGTAGTTTCCTGAAACACCCCGACCATTCCTCCGAAAACGGCGGGCGCCACATTGTCCGGGTGACCCTCCAGTTCGGTGGCGAGCTGCAATATATCTTCCTTGGAGAGGGCATGGTCAAGGCAGGCATTGGCTGCGGCCAGACCACCGACGATCGCCGAAGCGCTGGAACCCAGCCCCCCTACGTCGGGAATGTTATTTTTCAGGTGCACTCTGGCCCCTGGCAGTCTCCGGCCGGTCTCGGAAAAAACCCGCCGGATGGCTTGACAGACCAGTAAATCGGATCTACCAGCCAGTGCGGAGGCGGCATGACCCTCGGCTGTCACTCTCCACTCTTTATCCGGGGCAAATTCAACAATATTGTATAGATCAAGGGCCAGCCCTAGAAAATCAAATCCCGGCCCCAGATTTGCACTGGTGGCCGGCACATGAACTTTTACCATTAAACAAGCTCCTCCAAAACCTAATAGCCTAATAGATGGAAGTTCCGTTCTCCATCGCGAAATTATGGTAACGCTCTTTTAATGCTTTGGAATATTTGCCCGGAACGCCGTTGCCGATAACGCGGCCGTCCACTTCCACCACAGGCACAACCTCTGCAGCCGTTCCGGTCAGAAAACACTCGTCCGCCACATAAACATCATATCTGGTCACGGCGGTCTCTTTTACTTCCAGACCCAGTTCAGCAGCGAGCTTCATCACTACGTTCCTGGTGATTCCTTTGAGCGCGCCAAAGGTGGCCGTGGGGGTCACGATGGTTTGATCTTTGATGATGAAGATATTATCCCCGGTGCACTCCGCCACGTACCCTTCTTGGTTCAGCATGATGGCCTCCGCCACTCCTGCCAGGTTGGCTTCGATTTTGGCCATGATGTTATTGAGATAGTTCAACGACTTGATCATGGGGTTGACAGTTTCCGGAAGGTTTCTCCTGGTGGGAACAGTGATCACCTTTAATCCCTTTTCGTAGAGTTCCTCCGGATACAGACTAATTTCATCGGCGATGATGATCACCGACGGGCGTGGGCATTTACGCGGGTCAAGCCCGAGATCGCCTACTCCGCGGGTAACCACGGTTCTGATATAGGCGTCTTTTAGGTTATTCTTCCGTAAGGTTGAAAGGTGCGCCTCTTTCATTTCCTCTTTGGTAATGGGGATCTGTAAATCAATGACCTTCGCGGAGTTATACAAGCGGTCGATGTGCTCATCAAATTGGAAGATCCTGCTATTATAGGCTCTGGTCCCTTCAAACACTCCGTCTCCGTACAAAAGGCCGTGATCAAAAACGGAAACTTTAGCTTCGTCTTTACTGTAAAATTTCCCATCAACATAGATTTGAATACTCAAACTCTACCCCTCCAATTAAATAATATAAACCAAAATCAATTAAGACTTTGGTAAAGGATAATCAAAGAAAAGATACCGGCTGGATCTAAACTTTTCTAGCCGGGATGGAATTATCTTTACTAATCATTAATCTTACCATAAAATTCCGAATTGAACAAGTAGACCTTCCTAGCGCTTAACCAATCTGGTCATAAAGAAACCGTCGGCTCCGTGCTCCCGGGGGAGAATAGTAAGGCCCTCAGGGGAGACCACAGGGGAGAGACAGGAGGCGAATCCCGCAGGAAGCTCCAGAGAAAATTCTGGATGTCTCTGGATAAACCCGGCGATCTGTTCCTCATTTTCTTCCGCCTCTATTGAACAGGTACTGTAGATTAGTCTGCCCCCGGGCTTCAGTAGTGAAACAGCGTTTTCCAACAGCTCTTGCTGTAATAGAACTAGGTCAGAAAGGTTTTCCGGGCTGCGCCGCCAACGAATATCAGGGCGACGTCTTAAAACGCCAGTTCCCGTACAAGGAGCATCCAGCAGAACAGCGTCTGGGCGAAGCTCAACTTGGGACCAGCTGCGGGCATCAGCGGTTAAGGCAGTAATGGACTGGATGCCCAGGCGGGCGGCGTTCTCTTGGATCAAAAGGGTTTTATGGGGATGATTGTCTAAGGCAAAAATTCGCCCCGCATCTTTTTGCACCTGTGCCAGGTGGGTGGCTTTTCCCCCGGGCGCGGCGCATAGATCCACGATGGTCTTACCCGCTTGCGGGGCAAGTAAATGCGCAACCAACATGGAGGATTCGTCTTGGATAAAATAATATCCTGCATCAAAATAAGAGGTTTGGGCCAGATTGCGCGGATCGCGGATCCGAACGCCCTCCGGCGCCACCGGGGAGGCTTCCACTTCCAGACCGGATGCGGTTAACAGAGCAAGGAGTTCAGTGCGGTCCAGCTTCAGGGTGTTTGTTCTGATCGTGAAGGGAGCGGGAAGGTTGTTGGTTTTCACCAGTTCATGGGTGCGCTGTATTCCCCAGCGCCGGACCCACCTTTCCACCAGCCAGCGAGGGTGAGAATGCACGATGGATAAATGAGCAAGGGGATCGGCGTCAAACTTCGGACGGGGAAGGTCTTGGCCTTCTCGCAGGTAGCGACGGAGCACAGCGTTTACTAACCCCCCCCACCTACCACCGGTTTCTTGCTTTGCCAGGCTCACTCCTTCGTTCACTACGGCATAGGAAATCGCCGGTGTGGAAAGCAACTGATATAAAGAAAGCCGGAGAATGTTCCGGATCACCACGGGAAGCGTAGTCAGGGGCTTGGTCAGCAACTGGCCAAGAAGATGATTAATCAAAGCGAGGTGGCGTAATGTTCCATACACCACCTCGGTCGCTAACCCTTTTTCCCTTTCATCAGGGCGCCATTTATGAAACAATGAGTTTAAGACTCTGTTGGCAAAAGCCTCGTCTTGCTCGATACGGGTCAAAGCCAAAAGCGCCAGTTTTCTTCCGGATATTTTTTTTACCCTTTTTGTTTCAGTCATGAGCGCTTAATCATCCCGCGCGCCCCGGAGCAGGACCAATCGTAAGAGCTGGAGCAGGGCCATGGCAGTGGCAGCCAAATAAGTTAAGGCTGCGGCGCTCAGCACCTTTTTAGCGCCGCTGACTTCCCGGCCGCGGGCTAAATAACCGCCGTCCTCCAGCATCTGCAGGGCCCGGCTACTGGCGTTGAACTCAACAGGAAGCGTCAGCACCTGGAAGAAGACAGCTACGGAAAAGAGGACAATCCCCAGATCCATCAGGAAAAGGCCTCCCCTGCCTAGGATCAAACCGATGAAAAAGAGGGGAAAGGCCAAGTTTGAACCGAAGCTGGCTACCGGAAAGACGGCGTTTCTGATATTCAATGGTATATAATCAGTGGCGTGTTGAATGGCGTGGCCGGTTTCGTGGGCCGCCACCCCTAAGGCCGCTAAGGAACGGCCGTGATAAACGGCAGAAGAAAGCCTTAGTATTCTGCGCCTGGGATCATAATGGTCGCTAAGGTTGCCGGGGGTAATCTCCACCGGAACATCAGAGAGATGATTACGATCCAAAAGCTGTCTGGCTACTTGGGCGCCGGTCAGATTGGAAGAGGCCGCCACCCGTAGGTACTTTTGAAAGGTGGACTGCACTTTGAACTGAGCATAAACAGCCAAGATAAATGCAGGAATCAACAGAAGAAAAGTGGGGTCATAAAACAACGGAAACACTTGTCTACCTCCTTTTAATGCAGATAATAAATTAGGCTATATAAGACAAAAGTTTAGCTCCTACTTAATTATACCATATCAATCATACTTTTGATTGGAAGACTGATTAGATACTCACTCCTGCCCAGTGAAAACGATGATCGTCTCTTCAAAAACCTGTGAATAATCGTGTATAGACAAACATGATCCATACCGGATGCTTATATACTAAACGATTCATCAAAAGAAAAGTTTCTTACTCCCTGGCGAAGAAGAAAGATTAAAAAGTAAAGGAAGCGCCCGGGGAGAGAGTGTTACCGGCTAGGTACTGCCGGGCGGTCAGCCGTTTTTTACCGGAAAATTGCAGTTCATCCAGGAGTAACACCCCGTCTCCGGTCTTTACCGGGATCCCATTCTCACCTTTTCCCGCTTCACCTATTGTTCCCGGCGGCGCTGTCTCCAAACCAAAACCGGGGGCAGAAATCCGCACAGACCAGATTTTGACGGGGTTTCCATCCAGCACAGTCCGCGCGCCCGGCCAGGGATCTAAAGCCCTAACCTGATTAAACAGTTCGCGACCCGCCTGTGACCAGTCAAGCAGCAAATCCGCCTCCTGTAGTTTCCTAGCGGAAGTGGCCTCCAGGTTGTTTTGGGGGGTAGGGGTAATCTCGCCCTGCTCCAGACCGTCAAAGGTCTCCACCAATAAGTCGGCGCCCACATCCGCCAGGCGATCATGGAGGATAGCGAAGTTGTCGCTCTCTCCAATCTCCACCGTCTTGGCGAGGAGGAGATCTCCAGTGTCCCAGCCTTCGTCCATCTTCATGGTGGTCACACCGGTCTGGGGATCCCCGTTGAGTAAGGCCCATTGAATGGGCGAAGCCCCCCGATACTTTGGGAGTAACGAGGCATGGAGATTTACACAACCGTGGGGAGAGAACTCCAGCAGGACCCGGGGGATTTTCAGGCCATACGCCACCACGACCAAGACATCGGGCTTTACTTCTTCCAGAAAACCCGTAACTGTGGGGTCAGGCAAACGCCGGGGTTGCAGCACCGGCAAATCGCGCTTAACGGCCAGTTCCTTCACGGGGGAAGGAATTACTTTCAATCCCCGGCCTTTCGGCCGGTCCGGTTGGGTGAGCACTCCCAGCACCCGATGGGTGGAGTTTAGCAAACGCTCCAGGGAGATGCGGGCAAAGTCGGGAGTTCCCATGAAGACAATCTTCACGAATGATTCTCCTTCCCGGGCTGATCCATAAGATAATCAATATACAGAATTCCGTCGAGATGATCGATTTCATGCTGAAAGGCACGAGCCAATAAGCCTTCGGCTTGATAACGCCTTTCCTTACCGTTAACTCCCAGGCCTCGTACTGTAACTCTGCTGCTTCTGGTCACATACCCGTTTCTTCCGGGAATACTCAGACAGCCCTCGACATCACGCTCTTCTCCCTCAGCCTCAATAATCTCCGGATTGACCAAAGAAATCAGTCCTTGACCAACGTCAATCACGATGATTCGTTCAGAGACTCCGATCTGGGGCGCGGCCAGCCCGGCGCCGTTTACCTCATACATGGTTTCCGCCATGTCATTGATTAGCTTTACTACCCTTTTAGTTATTTTCGGCACCTCTGCCGCCTTCTGACGAAGAACAGGATGGGGTACTGTGACAATTCCTCTAATCACTTAAATACACTCCATTCATGGCTGCACGCTCAAGCGTGCCGGGTCATATCTATTATCTGGATTCTTCCTTGATTATAGCATGGAATATGGATTTTCGTCGATGATGATCCGTACATCACGATATTTTTTTCTCCGTAATTCACTGATGATTTGCGGCAGGGGTTGATAAAAAACGGATAAATCCGGCGCTTTAATCAAAGTCTGCCATCTATAGCGGTCCTGCACCTTTTCGATGGCCGCCGGATTGGGCCCGATGATCTGGATAGAAACCTGTCCAGAGGTGAGGGAACCTGAAGAGACAGCTTTCTTAAGTTCATCAGTAGTCTCCAAAGCCGCCTTAAGCACAGACCGCTTATTTCCGCCGGAAAAGACCAACCGAATCAGGTTGGTAAAAGGCGGATACATGCCCTCCCGCCGGTAACCCAATTCTTTCCTGTAAAACTCCTCCTCTTTCTGATGGGCCACAGCTGCTATACTGTAGTGTTCCGGATTGAAGGTCTGGATATAGACCAGACCCGGTTTTTCTCCCCGGCCGGCCCGACCGGCGGCTTGTGTCAAAATCTGGTAGGTGCGTTCCGCAGAACGAAAATCCGGAAGCCCCAGGGCGGAATCGGCAGCGATTACTCCGACCAGTGTCACTTTGGGTAGGTCCAGACCTTTCGCTACCATCTGGGTTCCCACCAAGATGTCCACTTCACCCTGGACCAGTTGGCTATAGATCCGCTCGTGGCTTCCTTTGCGCCCAGTAGTATCCAAGTCCATTCTTACTGTACGCGCCTGAGGAAAGAGTTCCCGTAACTCCTCTTCCAGGCGCTGAGTTCCCTTGCCGAAATACCTTATATAATGACTGCCACAATGGGGACACAGATCCGGAGGCTTTTCTTTATAGTCACAATAATGACAACGGAGAACATTAGGACGCTGATGATAGGTGAGGGTTACGTCACAAGAAGGACACTTGATTACATGTCCGCATTCGCGACAATTAATAAAAGTAGCGTATCCCCGGCGGTTCAGTAATAAGATCACTTGTTCCCTTCGACTTAAGGTCTCGGTGACAGCGGCCACCAGCGGCGGAGAGAGCACAGTAAAGCGTTTAGCCTTAAACTCCTCCCGTAAATCGATGAGACGAATCTCCGGTAAAGCCCGGTTCATAACCCGCCGAGATAAGGGTATTTTTTGAATCTCTCCGGTTTCAGCCTGATAATAACTTTCCAGGGCAGGGGTAGCGCTCCCCAAAATCAGAGGGGAGCCGGTCAACTGGGAGATCTTTTTTGCTACTTCTCTACTGTGGTAACGCGGTGTCTCCTCTTGTTTATAAGTATATTCGTGTTCTTCATCCATGATGATCAAACCCAGATCCGATACAGGGGCAAACAGAGCAGATCTGGCGCCCACCACCACCTTGACCTCGCCCCGTTTAATCTTCCACCACTGGTCGAACCTTTCTCCCGCCGAGAGGCTGCTGTGAAGAATGGCCAGATCTTCTCCGAACCTGGCCCGTACCCTCCGAACGGTCTGGGGGGTGAGAGAAATCTCCGGCACGAGATAGATGGCTTTCTTCCCACGCTGCAGTGTCTCCTCAATGGCCCGTAAGTAAACCTCAGTCTTCCCACTACCGGTGACGCCATGGAGCAAAAAAGTTTCGGGCACCCTTTTTTGCAGGGCCCTGGTAATCAAACGTAAAGCGTTTTCCTGTTCAGGATTGGGTTTAGGGGGAGGTTCGATCATGGGCGGCGGCGGGGCAAGGAAAGGATCTCTGTCTACGGTCAGTTGGGTTTTTTCCAAAACCCCCTTTTTGGTTAGAGCCGTCAATACACCCGCGGAGACTCCGGTAGCCGCCATAATCCGGGTGGCGGAAACGGCTTTCTCTTCTTTAACCATGAAGGTGTAGACCGTTTCCTGCTTTGGTGTGAGTTTTATTCCACACGCGCCGGGATTTACAATCACTTTATAGGCCTGCACTGTTTTGGCGCTAATCTTTTGTTTCTTCGGGACCCACCCGGTTCTGACCACCCCGGCCCGGACCAAATGAGCAAGAATCTGTTCCTCCTTGCGGCTGAGTTCGGGAAGTTTGGTATATTCCATAGTGATCCCGGAGAACCTGGCTACAAAGTCTTCCAGCGCTTCCTGGGAAATTGTATGCGAAGTACAGGCCACCTCGGAAAGCGCCTCCAACGCCTCCACAGGCGCACACTCTGTCTCCAGCTTCCAGCACTTTTCTGTGGCCACTTTCAGCCCGGGCGGTAAAAAAAGCCGTAATAGATCCAGGTGGCGGCAGAAAAATTTCTCTGCCATCCAGTCAATTAACTGTCTTTGTTCTTGCTTTAAAATCGGTTCTTCATCCAAAACCTTGATGACCTCACGGAGAACCGGTGAAGGCGATTCCGTGGCGTGGGCCCAGACCACGGCCTCCGCTCTTTGGGGCCCGAAGGGGACTAAAATTCGCATTCCGGGAGCGGGAGGCTCATCCCAGGCCGCAGGGAGCGCATAATCGTACAGGCGGTTATCAGGGAGTTGCGGAAGGTTGACAACGGTTTTTACGATCCGCGCCTCCTTAATGCTACTCCCTACTGTCATCTTGCTCCTCCAGCAACGACCGGTGGTTTATCCTCCGGATCATGGCAGTTATGATCCAGGAGGCTACTTCTTCTTTTGATAATACCGGTAGTTCCATTTCTTCTTCTGCCGTCAATAAGGTAACCTTATTGGTACTGCCAGCAAATCCGGCGCCTTCTTCCCGTAGATTGTTGGCGATTACCAGATCCGCGTTTTTTCTTTCCAGTTTAAAACGGGCGTTTTTAAGTAAATTCTCGGTTTCAGCGGCAAAAATCCCCAGAAAACGACGGCCTTTTAATTTACCCAGGTTTTCAGCAATATCCAGATTGGGCAGGAGACGAACCTCTTCCAGTTTCTTTCCGGTGGCGCTTGTTTTTTTATACTTTTCTTTAAAAACCGTTTCCGGACGAAAATCAGCCGGAGCCGCGGCTAAAATAAACAACTCATTATGTCTCTCCTCCGCCATTACCCCCTCATATAACTCCCGGGTGGATTCAACGGAAATAAACTTGACCCCGCAAGGCGTTTGTAACTCAGTTGGGCCGGAGATCAGGGTAACCTCCGCCCCCCTGCGCCAAGCCTCCCGGGCCAAGGCATACCCCATCCGGCCAGAAGAAGGATTACTAAGAAACCGGACGGGATCCAGATACTCCCTGGTCGGTCCCGCTGTGATCAACAATCTTTGCCCAGCCAGGTCCTGAGGAGTCAAGAGTTTTAAGATTTCTTCCTCAATTACTCCTAAGTCCGGTAGCCTCCCGGCGCCTGTTTCTCCACAAAGCATCTCTCCAGCTTCCGCAGGCAGTATTTGATAGCCTAGGTCGTGCAGAATTGAAAGGTTTCTCTGGACCACCGGGTTGTTATACATCACACTGTTCATGGCCGGACCTAACAAAATCGGGGCTTCGGTCGCCATTAGGGTCGTACTCAATAAATCATCAGCGATCCCGGAAGCAAGCTTTCCGAGGAGGTTGGCGGTAGCCGGAATTACGGCCATCAGGTCCGCCTTACGCGCCAGAGAAATATGAGCCACCACCCACCGGCTGGGATGGGAAAAGAGCTCCAGGTGGACAGGATTGCCTGATACCTCCTTAAAGGTGAGGGGAGTGATGAATTCTTGGGCTGATTTTGTCATCACCACCTCTACATTAAGGCCGCGCTTTTTCAAGGAACGAATCAATTCCGGCGTCTTATAGATGGCGATTCCGCCGGTCACCCCTAGGACAACAGTTTTATTTCGGTATGGCATTGAACTCGACTCCCTTTAATAATTCCATTGTTATTTTATAATAAAATACCCGGTACAACAAGGTACCGGGAAATACAATAATCTTCAAACTTGACTTGATTACTGTTCCTGTTGAGATTCGATAATCGTCCTTCCACTGGCAATATCCGCTAGGGATAACGAAACCGCTTTCATGGCTTTGTCCTGATCTGAATCCCCACTACTTTCTATAATCTGGCGAGCCCGTTTTGCGGCTGCCACTACCAAGCTATACTTACTGTCAGTCTTGTCTAAAAGTTCTTCAAGAGAAGGGGTTATCATGAAATATAGTCCTCCTTAAATAGAGAATATGTAGATTCTTGCTTATAGTATTAGCACCTTGTTCAGAGTTTGTCAAGTTCAAACTGGCTTAAAAGCTCCTTCCAATAACCCCTGGATACCCTTGCTTCCTCTGCAGAAATGATGGCCTCCACCCTACGGCAGGCTTCTGCAATCTCTTTGTTTACCACCAGGTAATCATAGTTAATTACAGCGGATAATTCTGCCTTAATATAGTGTAAACGTTTTTCCACGGCGGCCTGATCCTCTGTTTGTCTGCCCAGCAAACGCGCTTTCAAAACCTGAAACGAAGGAGGAAACAGAAAAATCTGAACTGAACCGGAAAAATTCTTGCGGATCTGTGCGGCGCCTTGTATATCCACATCTAGCAAGACATGCGTTCCGTTATGCAGCCGCTCTTCCACGGGTTTTCTGGGTGTGCCGTAATAATGATCATAAACTCGCGCCCACTCTAAGAAACCGTTGGCATTAATCTCTCGTTCAAACTCGGCTTCCGTCAGAAAAAAGTAATTAACCCCATCCAGTTCCCGGCTACGTGGAGCACGCGTGGTTGCAGAGATGGAGTAATGCATATCCGGATGTTCTTTTAGTATTTCGTTTAAAACTGTATTTTTTCCGACGCCGGACGGCCCGGAGATTACAAAGAGAAGTCCTTCTGTGCGCGCACGCGGTTGTGTTGTTTTTTTCACTCTTCCGAATCCACCTGCGTTTCTTTGTTTGTCAACCGATGTGCCACTGTTTCCGGTTGCACGGCGGAAAGTATAACGTGGTCGCTATCAACAATAATAACAGCCCGAGTACGCCGCCCGTAGGTGGCGTCGATTAACATCCCGCGGTCACGACTCTCCTGGATGATCCGTTTAATTGGCGCTGATTCAGGACTGACTATAGCCACAATCCGATTTGCGGCGACTATATTACCGAAACCTATATTGATTAGTTTTATCTCCATCCAGAGTGGAAGCCTCCTTCCTAATGGTTACCGAGACGTTGAATCAACGCTTGTTTTTGGCGAACACCTAATCCTTGAATTCGCCTGGTCTCATCAATTCCGATTTCGTTCATAATCTTCCTGGTGCGGACTTTTCCGATCCGGGGTAAAGACTCCAGGAGATAGGCCACACGCATCTTGGCGATGACATCGTTGTCGACCTTTTCCAGAATTTCACGAATACTTTTTCTTCCTGCCTTCAAGTCTTGTCTGATTTTGGCCCGTTCACTCCTGACTTTCTGCGCCTTCTTTAAGGCCATTTTCTTTTCTTCCAGTGTCAGTTGGGGTAACGGCATTTTTTCACCTCCTATTCAAGATTCTGAACTTGTTCGCGAATTTTTTCAATTTCAGCTTTTATTTCCACCACATTATGGGAGATTGACAACTCGCCTGATTTAGCGGCAATGGTATTGGTCTCTCTGTGCAATTCTTGGGTAATAAAATCCAGTTTTCTGCCGATTGGTTCCGAAACCTGCAGAGTCTGGGCAAACTGTTCTAAGTGGCTCTGGAACCGGACTATTTCTTCGGTAATCGCCGACCGATCCACATATAATAAGATCTCAGCGGCCAATCTATTCTCATCAATAATCGTCTCGGAAGTCAACTCCTGCAAGCGAGTGGAGAGCTTCTCCTTATACAGGGCGGGAAGTTCATGAGAGACCGCCTCCACCTCTGCCATCAAGCCCTTGAGCTTTTCTATTCTGGCCGATAGGTCCTGAGAGATGATGTCCCCTTCATTCTTCCGCATTGTAAGTAAATTTTCGGCGGCCTTCTCCATAGCGGCCAGGACAAATTCTTTCACTGCCTCCTCGTCCTCGTCCGGTTCGGAAAAAACAAACAAGTCCGGGATTTGCAATAGGTCTTTTAGCTTAATTCTCCCGGTGATCTTATACTCCTTCTTCACCGCTTTAAGATTACTAATATACTGTTCCAAAAGGGCTCGATCTAAACCAATCCGCTGTCCCGCTTCTTCGATATGAGAGTTGATCTGTAGAAAGGCATCAATCTTTCCTCTGCGAAAAAAAGATTTTAATACCTTGGAACAACTTTCCTCCAACCAAAGGTATTTCTTGGGCAGACGAAAAGAAAAATCCAAAAATCGGTGATTGACACTGCGTAGTTCGATCGTTACGGAGTATAACTCATTCTTCTCCACAAATCTACCGTAACCGGTCATGCTGTAAGGCATAGATAATTTCTCCTTAAACAAAGAAAAGTTATGTTGTTAATATTCATAATTATATAATGTCTTAGATTATCGTATATATTCCACTTCAGCCAGAAAAATCCTCTTTTTTTGGGATTATTTTTCCCAAAATAACTGTAAATTCATTGTTTGACCGTGCTTTATCCTTGATTTTATTCATGTTATATTCCGTTACTCAAAATAATCGATTGACAAAACCGTCGTCATTGAGGGGTTTTCTCCCTCCTGCCGCCCCCGTGAGGAACTTTCTACAAGAAGGAGCGTTTAGTTAGAATAGAAAATGATTAAATCAAAAGTTAGGAGGATAATGATGCGCAAGATAAATCTCAAACAGTTCATTCTTCTCATCGTGGTTGCGGTTATCGCCTCCATTTTCACTTCGGCCGTGATTATCACTTTTTACGGTCAACCCCAGTCCGAAGAGGCGCTGCAATTAAGTCAAACCCAAAACAATATAAAGCCAGAGATCAAAACAGCTTCCTTAAACATTAAGAACGACTCCTGGAAAGAGGCGATTATTAATGTAAACAAAAAAGTATCTCCCTCTGTGGTCTATATTGACACTGTCCGGACTGTACAGTATAATCCACAGATTCCCGGAATGTTTCGGGAATTCTTCGGACCGGATTTTTTCCAAGGTCTTACTCCCCGTGAATACAAACAG
>Ga0079223_10000236_pt1 | contig 25214 bp, 21 predicted proteins | sample Stecom2011_FD_75072 | JGI IMG/M metagenome (GOLD analysis project Ga0079223, IMG submission 75072) | Agricultural soil microbial communities from Utah to study Nitrogen management - Steer compost 2011 | ecosystem: Environmental > Terrestrial > Soil > Agricultural land | place: USA: Utah...
ACATCTGAACCGAGTTTTAAAGCCAATGCTTTTAATTTATTCTCATCAATTTCAGGACTAAACAATTTACTCAGATATTTGAGAACTGCAGCGGCATCCGAACTTCCACCGCCCAGGCCTCCTCCGATTGGTATCTTCTTTTCAAGATGAATATGAACATTTATTTCTTTATTAATTTCTTTCTCCAGCAGATCTTTTGCTTTGATAATAAGATTATCTTTTGATGATAATTCTTCACAATCTGTTGTAAATAAAAATTTATCTGATTCTTTAATTGTGATTATATCTGCTAAATCAACCGGATAAAAAATAGTTTCAATGTTATGGTAACCATCATCTCTTTTTGAAACTACATTAAGGCCAAGATTAATTTTTGCAGGTGCTTTAATTTTTATTTCTTTCATCAATTAAATTTTTTATTTCTTTTATGTGAGAAGGAGAGGATCCGCAGCAGGAACCAACAAATGACGGTTTCTTTTTTAATGATGATTTAACTTGTTCCACATATTGAATTGGAGAAATACCGCATTTAATTATTTCATCTTCATAATTGCCGCTGCCGCAGTTTAAATAAAAACCCCAGTTAATGTCTTTATTAATTTTTGATAAGAGTTTTTCAAATGTTTCTGGCTTTATACAATTAAAACCAATTGCAAGAGGTTCATAATCCGGAACAATTTTAATTACATCAAATAAATATTCGCCGGAAAGAAGATGTAAATCATCTTTAACAAAAAAACTAATTACATAAGGAATACTTTTTTTATTACAATAACTGCAGATTATTTTTATTTCATCAAAATGACTTTGCGTTTCATTCAGGATAAAATCACACCCTGCATCCATTAAAAGATTAATATGTTTGTGATGATTATAAATTAATTCCTTTTTTGAAATTGTCCTTTCATCCTGGTAACAATCTTCTGCCGGTGCATTTGAACCTGCAATAAAAACAGGAAGATTCTCTCTTGCTTTCAGAGCTAATGCAACACTTTTCTTAACAAGTTTTTCAGGATTTATTTTTGAAAAATTTTTTAGTGCAGTTGGATTTGTCCTGAAAGTGTTTGTAGTAATTATATCAGCACCGGCTTTTATATAATCTTTGTGAAGCTGCAATACTTTTTCAGGTGATCGAATATTCGCATAAGACATCCACAACGAACCATTTGCTATAACTTTTAAACTCTGCAGGTAACTGCCAATTGCTCCATCAAGTATTAAAGGGCGGTTGATTCTTTTGGCTAAAGAGAAAAAATTCATTTGCTTACCGGGGATTGAATTCTCTCATAATACAAATCAACTTCTTTAACCATTCTTTCCAGATCAATCATTGATATGCACTCAAGATTATAGGGGCAAACTTTTTTCCAGCAGGGAGAGCAAAAAAGATCTTTCTGAAATAATTTAACTCCCCTGTCATATAAATCAATTTCTGTCCAGCAGCTTACACCAAACCACGCAATTACATATTTTTTTAATGCAATAGCCAGGTGCATACCAAACGAATCTCCTGTAATTACAACATCGGCGATGCTTTCATAGCAGGCGCCTTTGCGTAAACCATGAGTTGTTGGAGTATTAATTATTTCACCTTCAAAGCGTGAGTAGATTTCATTATTTCTCTCAGTATCTTCAGGACCACCGAATAATGCAATCTTATATTTATTCTTTTTTAATAATTCTTCAATTAAAATGATATGCTGATCAACCGTCATCTTTTTATTAGGATAAAGATTTGAACAGCCTGTATTAAATCCCACAACAAAATCATTATCAGCCAAACCAATTTCATTTTTATAATTTCTGATGAAATTCAGTTCATCTTGAGTGAAGTTAAAAACATATTCATCACGTTTATATTCAAGTTCAAAAGTTTCTGCAAGATAATCCTGTCCTGTTCTTTGATTTACTCTAAACTTAAAATGATCATCCATACCAAGTTTAAAATTATAATAAGCGCCTTCATTTACAGGATAAATCTTGCCATCTTCATTTAAACCAAAACCTAATTTGTTTTTAGCATTAACAGAATTCAGCAATGAGCATGATCTCAGGGATTTGTCCACATTCATTGCATAATCAAATTTAATCTGGTTTAATATGGATATTGATTCTGCATCATAAGGAAAAACATGATCAACCAGGTGATTATTAAACAGCAATGCTGTGGAGTTTTTTTCTGTAACCCAATAGATAGTTGATTCAGGAAATTTTCTTTTTAGTGCCGGGAGCTGTGCGGTGGTCATCAGAACATCACCCATTGCATCAAGGTTTATTATTAAAATCTTTGTGCCCACAGGAATATTATCTTTACATCCATCTTCCCAGCAATTATGATCGGGGAAACAAGGTTTATATCCTGAAAATCTTTTACAGGATGGGATCTCTCTTTTTAACATAATTGAATTTTTGTTTTAGCAAATATAAGAAAAGTAAAAAAGCAAGGATAGGCAGAGCAATTTATTTGTTAAACTACGAAAGCTATTCTCTTTTTAACAATGTTCCTCCAATTCTTTCAAACTCAGCCATTATTTTTTCATCGGGTAGTTCTTTCATACATTCGTGATTGTAAGGACATTCAAGTTTGTTGCAAATAATACAGAACAATTCTTCTTTCAAAACATAACCTGAATCCGGTGAATAAGGACCATGCCCGACAAAATCTGTCGGACCAAAAATTCCCAGTACAGGTTTGCCAAGCGCTGCTGCTATATGCATAGGACCTGAATCATTTGCAATTATTATATCGCATTCATTAATAAATCCTGCCATTTGAATCAGGTTAGTATCCGGGATTAATATTGAATCATCAGGAAGATTATTATGAATATATGTTGCATCATCTTTGTCTCCCGGTCCCCATAACAAGAGAAAAACAACATTGTATTTATTAAGAATAATTCTGCAAATATCTACCCATCTTTCTTTATCAAATTTTTTAGATGGCCAGCTTCCGGCGGGAAGAATTCCTACAATTGTTTTATCGGCAGGTAAAAAATCTTTAATAAATTTTTTTGCTTCATTCTTTTCTTTCTCAGGAACAACAAATTTTATATTGTGGGAAAAAATAGGAATGTTAAGTGGTTTTAACAATTCCAGATTATGTTCAGCAGAATGATGATTAGCTCCGCGCTCTGAAGTTGCAAGAATATTGTATGCAAATTTTCTTCCCCTGTAAGCATAACCGATTCTATACTTTACACCTGACAAAAAGGAGATCATCGCACTTCTTGGATTTACCCAGGAATCAATAAGCAAATCATATTTTTCCTTTCTTATCTTAAAAGCAGTTTTTACCGGAAATTCATTCCGTTTCATTGTTAAGACTTTATTGACTTCGGGTAAATGCTCAACTGCGGGTTTAGCAAATGGCTCAGTAAGATAATCTATCTTTGCATTTTTAAAGTATGACCTGAGATTATCAAGAAGTATAGTTGATAAAACAACATCACCAATGCCCCTTGGTTTGATGATAAGTATTTTCTTTACTTTATCTTGAAGCAGAAATTTTATTTCAAATACCTTTCAATAAAAAATTCTATAAATACTATAACCAAATTATGAAAAGAGAGTATGTGTTTCCAGAAATATCTTCTTCCTATAATTATTTGGAATAATAATTGTGTATCTTAGTGTGGTTGAATAAATACTGTTTCATAATCCTGTTATACAACTAAATATGGGAATAAAAAATAGCTCCGGTATTAAACTGGTAAAGAGAAGATAAGCGATGAAAGTGCTCAGTTACCTATGATTTATATTTTAATCTTATTTCTCCTTTCCTTTAACGTTAGCCTTTTTTCTCAGCAAAGTACAGCCGACAGCCTTTCGGAAAGAATAAAACATGCTACTGGAAAAGAAAAAGTAGATCTTTTAGGTGAACTCTCTGATATTTATCAGTACATCGATTCAAAGTCTTCTACCAGGTATGCTCTTGAAGGTGTTGAGTTAGCAAAGAAGATTAATTATAAAGAAGGACTTGCAAGCTGCTATGGAAGTCTTGGTTATTCTTATATAAATCTTGATAATGAAAAAGCTCTTTACTTTACAAAAAAAGCTCTTGAGATTCGTGAAAAAATAAATGACAATGAGGGAATCGCTACATCTCTGAATGTGCTTGGCGTTATCTATTATTATAAAGGTAATTACCTCGAATCAATAGATTATCATATAAAGGCTCTCCGGTTAAGAGAAGAAATAGGGGATGATAACAAAACCGCAACTTCATACAATAACATTGCTCTTGTTTACCTGGCACTCGAAGATTATGAAACTGCATTAGAATACCTGGATAAAGCGTTACAAATAAGAATTAAAGAAAATAATCTGAGAGGTATTGGAGTAATTAAAGATAATATCGGTACTATTTACAGAAGATTAAAAAAATATGAAGAAGCATTTGATTATCTTTTTGATGCATTGGCTGTAAATGAAAAACTTGGTAATATAAAATCGCTTGCAAGTAATCATTTCGGAATTGCAAAAAATTATGAGGCATTAAATGTTTTTGATAAAGCACTTGAGCATTATAATACTGCACTTGAGCTTTATAAAGGGTTAAATGAAAAACATGGCATTACAATATCTGAAAATGGTATTGCATCTGTTTATAAAAAGCAGAATCAGATTCCTCTTGCTATTGAACACGCTCATATTGCACTTGAATATGCTGAGTCTGTAAGCTCACTTGAGAATATTGTAACTGCAGCAGATATTCTGCATTCAGGTTATTATGAAATGGGAGATTACGAAAACGGGTACAAATATCTTTTACTTCTTAAATCTGCCAGCGATAGTCTTAAGATTACAGATAAAATAAAAAGATTAGCACGTTTAGAATTTGAGAATAAAGTTAAGAAGTTGGAAGAAGAACAGATTTCAAAGATAAATTTAAGGAATAATTTAATTACAATTTTAAGTATATCTCTTTTCTTTGTGATTGTTATAGGAGGTCTGCTTATTAAAGGTTACGGCAATAAGAAAAGAATGAATGTCAAATTAAATGAGTTAAACAATAAACTAAATGAAACTAATACAGCAAAAGACAGGTTCTTTTCTATTATTGCTCATGATTTACGAGGACCTTTTCATGGTATGCTCTCATATTCTGATTTTCTTGCTTCAGATATAGATAATCTTTCTAAAGAAGAGATAAGGGAATACAGTAAAGAGCTTCATTCAATTATTAAAAATCAATATGAATTATTGAACGATCTTCTTAACTGGTCAAAATTCCAGAGTGGAAAGTTCATTATGCATCTTCAGAAAATTCCATTGAGAAAGGAAGTATGCAGTGTTTTTGAATCAATGCTTTTCGCAGCAGAACAAAAAGGAATAAGTTTTATTAATGAGGTTGAAGAAGATTTTATAGTTTATGCTGATAAGAATATGCTCTTATTAATTATAAGAAATTTAGTTTCGAACGGAATTAAGTTTACCGGACAAAATGGTTACATTAAAATATCTGCCATTAAGAAGAGCGGTTTTGATGAGATAACAGTAGAAGATAACGGCACCGGGATATCTTTAGATGATCAAAAAAAACTTTTTAAGATCGACACTCATCATTCAAGCAAAGGTACTGCGGGAGAAACAGGAACAGGCATTGGATTAATTTTATGTAAAGAAATTGCCGAGATACATTCGGGTACAATCACTATCGATAGTAAACCCGGAAAGGGAAGCAGGTTTTCTTTTACATTAAAATCTTTTCAGAAAAATTAATGAGCATCAAGCCAGTTATCACCAATACCTGTATCAACAACAACCGGAACATTTAAAGGAAGAGCATTCTCCATTAATTCTTTTATTAATGGTCTTATTTCATCAAGTTCATCTTTATGTGCATCAAAAACTAATTCATCGTGTACCTGAAGAACCATTTTGGTTTTCATTTTTCTTCTTTCCAGTTCTTTATGAATATTAATCATTGCAAGCTTTATCATATCAGCAGCTGTACCCTGTACTCTCATATTTATTGCAACTCTCTCTTCAAATTGTCTTACAACCCTGTTGCTGCTATTAATATTTCTAAGGAATCTTCTTCTGCCGTAAATTGTTTCAGCAAAACCTTTCTCCTTTGCACGAAGAATTGAATCATCCATAAAATCTTTTACACGTTTGAATGTTTTGAAATAAGTATCAATTATTTCCTTGGCGTGAGTTTGTGTTACTCCCAATCTTGTCTTTAAACCAAAAGGCCCGATACCATAAAGAATTCCGAAGTTTACTTCTTTAGCTTTTCTTCTCATATCAGGAGTAACATCTTCGGGCTTAACCATAAAAACTAAAGCAGCAGTACTTCTGTGTATATCTTCATTTTCTTTAAAAGCTTTGGATAAATTTTCATCACCGGAAATATGAGCCATAATTCTTAATTCAATCTGGCTGTAATCTGCACTAAGAATTACATGATTTTTATCTTTAGGAACAAATGCTCTTCTTATTTCTTTTCCGAGTTCTGTTCTTATAGGAATATTCTGAAGATTAGGATCATTGCTCGATAGTCTTCCTGTCGAAGCAACCGTTTGATTAAAGCTTGTATGTATTCTTCCTGTTTTAGGATTTATAAGATTTGGCAATGCATCTGCATAAGTTGATTTGAGTTTGGATACAACCCTGTATTCAAGAAGAAGATCAATTACTTCATGTTGACCACGGAGATTTTCAAGTGATCTTGCATCTGTAGAAAAACCTGTTTTTGTTTTTCGTCCTGATTTTAATCCAAGCTTTGTAAACAAAACTTCCTGGAGCTGCTTTGTAGAATTAATATTGAATTCAACTCCGCAGCATTTGTAAATCTCTTCTGTGTATTCATTAAGTTTTTTTTGAAGATCATCACTTAAACTATGAAGTGCATCTACATCAATATTTACTCCTGTTCTTTCCATATCTTCAAGAACAGGAATGAGAGGGAATTCTATTTCATAAGCAATCTTTGTAAGATTTTCTTTGTGAAGTTCCTTATCGAGAATTTTGTAAAGCCTGTAGGTTATATCAGCATCTTCACTTGCATACTGGCACAATGGTCCGCAGTCAACTTTGAAAATTGCGGAAGGATCAGGTTTAGGTCCGAGCAGTTCTGAAATAGGAATAGGTTTGTATTTTAAATATTTAACCGAAAGATCATTTAAACCGTGCTTTTGGTCAGGGTCAAGAACATAACTTGCAAGCATAGTATCGAAATAAAAATTTTTAACTTTGATACCGAGATTAACCATGCATCCGATATCAAACTTTGCATTCTGGCAAACCTTTTTAATCTTCTCATTCTCAAAAACTTTCTGAAAGATTCTTTTAAATTCTTCTTTTGTAAATCTCTCATCCGGGTTTGAAATTTCACCTTCATAACCCTCATCAGGTTTTAGTGCAATAAAAAAACCTTCTTTCTCTTTTGTTGAGAATGAAACTCCCGCAAGAAAAAGTTTATAATGATCGAGACTGTCTGTTTCAGTATCAAATACAAATAATTCTTTCGAGTTAAGATATTCTGCAAGCTCTTCAGCTTCCTTTAAAGTTTTAATTTGCTTATAAGTTACTTTTGATTTATCAAACTGCTCTATTTCTTCATCGACAGTTTCTGTGAGTTTTGCATCAGCACCATTTGTATCATAAATAGCGAGCATCCTGTTATATATATCTTTAAACTCAAGCTCTACTATTATTTTCCGCAAAGCTTCAAAATCCGGTTTTTGAAATTTTGCTTTTTCAAAATCAAACTCTAAAGGAACTTCACAATGAATTGTTGCAAGGTCTTTAGAGATGAATGCATTTGTTTGACCAATCACTAATTTATTTTTCAGTGCAGGTTTATCAATTTCATCAATATGTTTGTAGAGATTTTCAATCGTACCATATTTTTGAATTAAAGGAATTGCAGTTTTAGGTCCGACTCCCGCAACACCGGGAATGTCATCGGATGAATCACCAATTAAAGCCAGATAATCAATCATCTGTTTTGGTTCAAAGCCGAATTCCTCTTTTACTCTTGCAGTATCATAAACAACAATTTCATCACCCGATTTACCGCCGGGCTTAATTACTTTTACTTTATCATTTATAAGCTGAGTGAAATCTTTATCAGGAGTAATTATATAAGTTTCGAGTCCGTAATCTTCGGCTTTGCATGCAGCGGTTCCTATAATATCATCAGCTTCATAACCTGGTATGATATAAATAGGAATATTCATTACATCAATTAATTGTTTAATTCTCTCAAGCTGGGGCATCATATCATCGGGCATTTTTGCTCGTGATGATTTATATCCTTCATACTTATCATGCCTGAAAGTTCTTTCCTGCGAATCAAATGCAACAGCAATGTAATCGGGTTTATTATCAGAAAATATTTTTATTAACTGGCTGAGAAACCCATAAACGGCAGAAGTGGGTTCACCTTTTTTTGTTACGAGAGGACTGTTTATAAAAGCAAAATATGCCCGGTAGGCAATTGCCATTGCATCAATAATTACAAATTTTTTATTCATTAAATGTCCCGTGCGATTAAAGCCTGTGAATTGAAACGGTAGTTCTTTTATGCAAAAATAAAGATAAGTTGGGGAAGTTGAAATGGAGGGAGAAAGGGATGAGGTTAATTATAAATTTAAAATTATAAAGTATAATCTAATTCAAATTTATATCCTTGCTGATTAGCAATATAATTTCCTTTCCCTGCAATACCTTTTAATTCATCAGTTCCTGAATCAGGAATGATATGCAGCTCTGAACTTGCGGTTCCATTCTCATATTTACCATGGTCTTCCATTATGAAACTGCCATTCTTACCATTCAATAAACCAACAAACCGGATTAATCCTATATAAATTGCTGTTGAGTTATGTTTGTCTTCAGATTTAATATTTTTGTAAAAAGTTAAATACTCAACAGATAACTTCCCGCTTAAATCCCCGGTCAATTCAAATTCAACTGATGCTTTTGATAACTCCTGGCTAGGAGGAATTTTTTCATAAGTTTTCTCATCCCATTTCTTAACAGTGTATGTTGATTGAGCTTTCATTAATTCCTCTGTTTAATTGCGGATTCAATAAATGAAAAATAAAATTTCTGATTATTAATTTCACCTTTTGTAATAATATTTCAAATCTTTTGATTCATTAATTCTATATTGATTTTCTTATATTTACAACAAAAATAATCTCACTAAGAATTATTAAATGATTAAAATAAAAGATTTTGAAGCAGGTAATAAAAATCCTTTTTTTCTTATTGCAGGTCCCTGTGTTGTAGAAAACAAAAAGATTGCCTTTGATACTGCAGAGGAGCTAAAAAAAATTACCACTAAATTAAATATCCCGTTCGTTTATAAATCTAGTTACAGGAAAGCAAACAGGACAAGTCTTAGTTCATTTACAGGCCTGGGAGATGAAGAAGCAATAAAGATTCTTTCAGAAGTAAGAAAAGAATTTGATGTACCTGTATTAACTGATTTCCATTCACCGGATGAAATTAATCTTTTAAATGATGCAGTTGATATTCTGCAGATACCCGCATTCTTATGCAGACAAACAGATTTACTTCTTGCAGCAGGAAAGAGCGGTAAAATTGTTAATATAAAAAAAGGACAGTTTCTTGCTCCTGAAGATATGAAACATGCTGCAGATAAAGTTGCTTCTACAGGAAATAAAAATATTCTTCTTACTGAAAGAGGTACTACATTCGGTTACCATAATCTTGTTGTTGATATGCGTTCATTAATCATTATGAAAAAAATTGGTTACCCGGTAATAATGGACGCAACTCATTCTGTACAACTGCCGTCTGCGGGAAATCAGTCAGGCGGACAGCCTGAGTTTATTAAGCCGCTTGCACGCGCTGCTGCTGCTGTTGGAATCAGCGGTTTGTTCCTTGAAGTTCATCCTGAACCAGAAAAAGCATTAAGCGATGCTGCAAGTCAGTTTCCTTTAAGAGAATTAAAAGAGCTTCTTTTAATTATTAAAGAGATAGATTCTTTAGTTAAAGGTTTATAATCAAATGAATAACGGAAGAACATTCCCGCGCAATCTTACCCCGATTGAAAAGATGCTCTTGTTTTCACTTCTTCCGGAAAATAAACCTGGTTATAAATCTTACAGGGAAAAAATTAATTCTATGTTTGTTATCGGGGCGGGAAGATTTGGAAATGGAAATTTCATTTTAGGAAATGAAAATACTAAGGTTGATTTGTCTCTTCCCTCTGCTCCTGTATTTGCATCAGGAATAAACATATATAAAGAAGAAAGATTTGATATAATTATTCATGAAGAAACTGATAGTGAAATTGAATATGATATCTCATCATTAAAAGAAGTTAATAATTATGAGCCTGATAAATTGAATGAAATTAAGAAATGGAATTATTCTGAATGGAACCCCGGAGATAAAGCACCTGGTGATAATTCGTTTGTAAAAGAAATAGAAATTATTAATTCAAAATACTTACTTGCCATTGCTCCTTCACATAAAAAAATCTGGCTGCACGAGTACAAAAGCGGGGTAAATTATCTTATTCCTGTTACTAATTTTTACAATGAACTTATGAGAGTTTGTGCAGTTAAAGATTCCAAGGTTGCATTAAATCCTTCATCATTTTTTGATACTTTAAATAATTTTAATGATGATGAACTTAAAATGGCATTCATGAGTTATAACAGGTATCTTAAAAGAGTAAGCATTGATGAAACAATTTCATTAAAACCAGTTAAACAAAAAAGAAAAAATTTGTTAAACATTTTCCGGAAAGGCAGAAATTGACTAAAGAAGAAATCATTAAAAAAGGAAAAGAAGTAATTGCGATTGAAGCTGAAGCAGTTAAAAATCTTATATCTAGTATTGATGATGAATTTGTAAAAGCGGTTGAAGAATTATATAAGTGCCAGGGCAGGGTAGTTTTAACAGGTATGGGTAAGTCTGGACTTATTGCCAGAAAAATTGTTGCTACTCTAAATTCAACAGGGACTGCTTCCATTTATCTTCACCCGACCGATGCACTGCATGGTGATTTAGGTATGGTAAGAAAAGAAGATGTCGTTATTCTTATTTCAAAAAGTGGTGCAACCGAGGAACTAGCCAATCTCATTCCAATGTTAAAAAGATTAAAAGTAAAAATGATTGCAATGAGCGGCACGAGAAACAGCCGACTTGAATCTGAATGTGATATTTTTCTTGACATAAGTGTAAAGGAAGAAGCTTGTCCTTTTGATTTGGCACCTACATCATCAACTACTGCCGCACTTGTAATGGGTGATGCTCTTGCAGTTACACTTCTGCAAATGCGTGAGTTTACTAAAGAAGATTTTGCTATGCTGCATCCGGGGGGAAGCCTTGGTAAACGTTTGTCGCTTTCAATAAAAGAAATTATGCATAAGGATGATAAAGTTCCGATTGTTAAAGAAGATACACCAATTAAAGATGTAATATTTGAGATAACCTCAAAGAGACTCGGAACCACAACTGTGGTTGATGAGAATGGATTTCTGAAAGGTGTTATAACCGATGGAGATTTAAGAAGACTTCTTGAAAGAACACTCGATATTAAAAATCTTATAGCAAGAGATATTATGACAAAAAATCCAAAAGTAATGAGAGACCATTACCTTGCTTCTTTTGCTTTGCAGACGATGGAGAATTATAAAATTACCACACTTATCATTGTTGATGAAGTAAATAAACCTATTGGTATTATTCATCTTCACGACCTTGTTAACCTTGGTTTAAGACAAAGATGAAAAAAATAATTTTTCTCTTTTTAATTTTGCTTATATCCTGTTCCGATAGAAAAGTAAAACCTTCTGTTAATCCTGCCCTTGATGTTCAGGAACTTCCTGCACAGGAAAGCTGGAATGCAGTGGTTTATTTTTCAGATTCAGGAAGAACTACTGCAATACTTAACGCAGGTCATCTTCGTGTATTTTCTGAAAAACAGGAAACTCTTCTTGATGATGGTGTTAAAGTAGACTTTTATGATGAGAATGAAATTAAAACTACAACACTTACTTCACTAAGAGGCAGGGTAGATGATGCTTCAAAAGATTTGTATGCAATAGATAGTGTGGTTGTTGAAAATGATAGTGTAACAATTAAAACCGATGAACTTAAATGGAGAAACTCGGATAAAAAAATTGTATCGGATAAATTTGTTACAATAATTTCTCCCAAAGAAAAAATTCAGGGGTATGGTTTTGAATCGGACCAGCATTTGCAGAATTATGTTATTTATAACATTACTTATATAACAAGAAGGGATTCATTATAAATTCATTCCAATTATATTCCTTTAAGATGCAATTATTAATTGCAATATTGTTTTTATTTATTTTGCAAAACTCTTTTGCACAGCAGAATGATTATATAACTGTAGTTGGTGATAGTCTCGTTGGAAGAATAATTAATGGTGAATCAGTCCGTGAAGTTTACGGTAATGTTGTTTTAACACAGGGCGATGTTATAATCACTTGCAACAAAGCAGTTCAATATCTTGCAAGGAATGAAGCAGAACTTATAGGTAATGTTGTTGCCAAACAGGACAGCCTTACAATTACAACAGAAGCTGCACATTATTCAGGAACAGAAAGGAAGGCAACAAGCACATCAGGTGTTAAGCTCGATGATAAAAAAGTAATCCTTACTGCAGATTCAGGTGATTATTATTTTGATGAGGATAAAGCTGTTTTTGTTAACAATGTAAAATTGTATGATACTACTGCAACTTTAACTTCACAGAGATTAATATATTTTAAAGAAGAAAACAGGATGATAGCAGTTGATGATGTAATAATTATACAGGAAGGGAATATTATAAAAGCAGATAGTCTTGATTATTTCAGAGATACGCGGATTACTTTTGCATCAAATAATGTTTCAATATTTAATCCTGAAAATAATGTTCATATATTTGGTGATCATCTTGAGGATTATGCAGAGAAGAATTACACTTTAGTTGATAAGAATCCGCTCCTGATTCAGATAGATACTACTTATTCAACTTCGGTGGATACCATGGTTCCTGGCTATGTTGATACTGTTACCTCAGTAAATATAGATACACTTGTAATTAAATCTTTAAAGATGGAAGCCTGGAGAGATACAATTAATTTTTTCAAAGCAACTGATTCAGTCAGAATTGTAAGAGATGGTTTTGCAAGTATTAACGATTTAACTATTTACGAAAGAGATGAAGGAAGGATTGTGACATATAAAATTAATCAGTCGGCAAACCAACCTGTACTCTGGTATGAAAATTCACAACTGACGGGTGATTCTGTAGCAATTTACCTGAGAGAAAATAAAATAAAATTACTCGAAGTATTTAATAACGCATTTATACTTTCCCAAAATGAAAAGTATTCATTAAGATTTGATCAGACAAACGGGCAAAGAATTAATATGAATTTTGAAGATGGAATTCTGCAATCAATAGAAATTTTTGGTGGAGTACTGAGCATTTATTATATGTATGAAGATGAAAAACCAAATGGTCTTACAAGATCATCTTCACAGAATGCAAAAATAGTTTTTGAAAATCAGGAAGTAAGCGAAGTAAGATTATATGGTTCACCTGTCAGCGAATTCTATCCTGAAAAACAGGTAAGAGGAAATGAAAAATCTTATACATTACCTTTGTTTAAATTTTTTAATAATCGTCCTGAAAAGGATGAACTATTACAAATTACAGGAATTGAAAATTAATTTATGAAAACTTTACGAAGCCAGGATTTAGTTAAAATCTATAAGAAAAGAAAAGTTGTAAACAAAGCCTCGATTCAGGTTTCAAAAGGGGAGATTGTTGGACTGCTTGGACCCAATGGTGCAGGCAAAACAACTACATTTTATATGATAGTTGGTATGATAATACCGAACGAAGGAAAAGTTTTTTTAGATGACCAGGATATAACTGATGTTCCAATGTACAAAAGAGCAAGAATGGGAATAGGATACCTTCCGCAGGAAGCTTCAGTCTTCAGAAGATTAACTGTTGAAGAAAATATTCTTGCCGTACTTGAAATGATGAAACTTGATGCAAAAGAGAGAAAAGAGAAATGTGAAAAACTTCTTGAAGATTTAAGTATTACACACATAAGAAAAAGTCTTGGCTACCAGTTAAGCGGCGGTGAAAGAAGAAGAACCGAAATTGCACGGGCACTTGCAACAGATCCAAGTTTCATTTTACTTGATGAGCCTTTTGCCGGGGTTGATCCGATTGCAGTGGAAGATATAATGAACATAGTTGCCAACCTAAAAAACAGGGGAATTGGAGTTTTAATCACTGATCATAATGTGCATGAAACATTAAGCATAGTAGATAAAGCATATATTTTAATTAATGGTGTAATATTTAAACAGGGAGGGGCAGAAGACCTGGCAAACGATGAAGAGGTTAGAAAATTATATTTAGGGGAGAAGTTTAAACTTGACAGATATTAAGATTTGATTAAACAAAACATTTTATAAAGCCTGCCATATTTTTATTTCAATTATTTTAAATTAAAATTAAATTTATAATTTCTTTGGAAATTTCTTTGCCAAAGATTTTTGCAGAAAAACTTGTTGCTTTTACCGGGTTGAAAAATAATTCCTAATTCAAAAGTAAAAAGGAAAGTCAGCAGTTGATGAATCTTCCTTTTTTTATAAAAACAACTACCAATAATAGTTTAAAATCCAAAAAGAATTTTGATCCTGCTCAAAATATGTGGATTGCTTTTAAATTACTTTTCATCTGCAAATTATCAATTGATAGAGGTACATTTCCTTTATTATCCTCAGTGTTATTACCTGAAAATTTAATTCTCACCAGAATTCAGGTTGGGTTACAATAAAACAAGGAAGAAACAAACATGAAAAAAAATATTAACAGGATTATTGTAGCATTTTTAGCAATAACTCTTTCAATATTAACATTTAATTGCACAAAAGAAGATTCTGCTTCTGATAATAAAAAAGACAGGATTGAATTATTGAATGTTTCTTATGATCCGACGAGAGAATTATATCAGGAATTCAATAAAGAGTTTGCTAAATACTGGAAAGAAAAAACAGGGCAGGATGTTGTAATAAATCAATCACATGGCGGGGCAGGAAAACAGGCACGCGCAGTTATAGATGGACTTGAGGCAGATGTTGTTACTCTTGCTCTCGCTTACGACATTGATGAAATGAGCAGGAAAGGAAATCTTCTTAATCCTGATTGGCAAAAAGAATTTCCTAACAATAGCTCTCCTTATATATCAACTATGGTGTTTATTGTAAGAAAGGGTAATCCAAAAAACATTAAAGACTGGGATGACCTGATTCGTAAAGATGTTGAAGTAATAACGCCAAATCCTAAGACATCAGGTGGTGCAAGATGGAATTACCTTGCAGCCTGGACATATGCTTCCCGCAGGTTCAATAATGATGAAAAAAAGGTTAGAGAATTTATTTCAAAGATGTTAAAAAATGTTCCGGTATGGGATACAGGTGCAAGAGGCTCTACAAATACCTTTGTTCAAAGAGAAGTTGGTGATGTCCTCATCAACTGGGAAAATGAAGCTTTACTGATAACTGAAAAATTAAGCAAGGGAGAATTTGAAATTGTTTATCCTTCAATAAGTATTATTGCAGAACCTCCGGTTGCTGTAATTGATAAAGTTGTCGATAAGAAAGGAACAAGAGATGTTGCTGTAGAATACTTAAATTATCTTTATTCAGATGTAGGGCAGGAATTAGCTGCTAAATATTTTTATCGCCCGGTAAATCAAAGTATTTTATCGAAATATAAATCTCAATTCCCTGATATTGAACTTGTAACTATAGATGAAGAATTTGGCGGCTGGCAGGCAGCACAGAAAAAGCATTTTTCAGATGGCGGTACATTCGATCAGCTATATACAAAATAAAAGATATTTATCAGAATCATTAATTAAATCTTTTTTGAAAAATGTATTTTAAAAATAATTCAGAATGAAAACATCAGCAGCAATAAGTTATTCTGTTAAGAGAAAAAAAATCCTGCCGGGTTTTGGATTAACCATGGGGTTTACGCTGCTTTATCTGAGTATCTTTTTATTTCTTCCTGTATCAACAATTTTCATCGAAAGTTTCAGTTTAAGCTTTAGTGAGTTCTGGGAAATAGTGACAGATCCGCGTGTTGTTGAATCATATAAATTAAGTTATGGTGCTTCTTTTATAGCAGCAATGATAGATTGTATATTCGGATTTATTGCCGCCTGGGTTTTGGTTAAATATGATTTCCCCGGTAAAAAAATTATTGATGCTGTTGTTGATCTTCCATTTGCATTACCAACTGCAATTGCAGGAATAAGTTTAACTGCAGTCTTTGCAAAGAATGGATGGATTGGAAGTTATTTAAATGATATTGGTATCAAAGCAGTTTTTTCTGAACTTAGGATTATCATTGCATTAACTTTTATTGGTTTACCTTTTGTAATACGAACAATACAACCTGTTCTTCAGGACCTTGATAAAGAGATTGAGGAAGCTGCTGCTACTTTAAGTGCAAACAGGTTTCAGATTTTCTTTAAAATTATCTTACCATCAGTAAGACCGGCAGTTATAACCGGAACAACCCTGGCATTTGCAAGAGCTTTAGGTGAGTATGGTTCCGTGGTTTTTATTTCAGGCAACCTGCCTTATAAAACTGAGATAACTGCAGTATTAATTATGTCAAAGCTCGAACAATATGATTATTCGGGTGCCACAGCAATATCTGTCGTTATGCTGCTCACTTCTTTCCTGATTTTGTTTACAATTAATTTTATACAATGGAAAAGCAGTAAGAATAAATAATTATGAACCGGGCAAATACAAAAATACCTGAGTTAACAGAGTCGGCTCCTGTAAGATGGGTTTTAACTTTTATTGCAATCTCATTTTTGATTTTATTCCTGGTTCTTCCTCTCGCAGTAATATTTAAAGAAGCATTTGCACAGGGAATTAATTTTTACCTTAATTCAATTAGTGAACCTGAAGCCTTAAATGCAATAAAGTTATCTTTAATTACTGCAGGTTCTTCTATCATACTTAATCTTATATTTGGTGTTTGTGCAGCATGGGCAATAACAAAATTCGATTTTAAAGGAAAGAATTTCATTTTAACAATTCTCGATCTTCCTTTAACCACTTCACCGGTAATATCAGGAATGATGTTCATTTTACTTTTTGGTGCACACAGTTTAATAGGTTCATTCCTTAACCAGTTTGAAATAAAAATTATTTTTGCAATTCCAGGATTAATCCTTGCAACCACATTTGTTACTATGCCATATATAGTTCGTGAACTCATTCCACAAATGAATGAGATGGGAAGGGAGGAAGAGGAAGCAGCTTATTCTTTAGGCGCAAACGGCTGGCAGATATTTTTTAAAGTCACTCTCCCAAATATTAAGTGGAGTTTATTCTATGGACTTGTATTGTGTAATGCAAGAGCAATGGGAGAGTTTGGTGCAGTATCTGTAGTTTCAGGTCACATACGTGGTTATACAAATACTCTTCCTCTTCATATAGAAATTTTATATAATGAATATAATTTTTCTGCTGCTTTTGCAGTTGCAACTCTCCTGACAGTTCTGGCATTAGTTACTCTTATTCTTAAAACAATTATCACCAGAAAATTTTAATGAGCATTAAAGTTGAAAACATAATTAAGACATTTAGTAAATACAGAGCCTTAAAAGAAATAAACCTGGAAATAAATACAGGAGAACTTATTGCTCTTCTTGGTCCCTCAGGGTGTGGTAAAACTACTCTCCTCAGAATCATTGCAGGACTTGAAATACAGGATTCAGGAAAAGTATTTATTCATAATGAAGATATGTCGGGTAAAAGTGTTAAGGATAGAAAAGTTGGATTTGTATTTCAGCATTATGCTTTATTCCGTCATATGAATGTTTTTAAGAATGTTGCATTTGGTTTAAATGTCCGGAGAAGAAAAAATAAACTTCCCCGAAACGTTAACGAACAAAAAGTAAAAGAAAAAATTAATCTTGTTCAATTGAACTGGGCAATAAAAAGATATCCTCATCAGCTTTCGGGAGGAGAAAGACAAAGGGTTGCACTTGCCAGAGCGCTTGCAATTGAACCTGAAGTACTTCTGCTTGATGAACCATTTGGTGCACTTGATGCAAAGGTGAGAAGAGAATTAAGAAAATGGCTCAGACATTTACACAACCAGATACATACTACAACAGTATTTGTTACTCACGACCAGGAAGAAGCTTTGGAAATTGCCGACAGGGTAGTGATAATGAATAAAGGAAGAATTGAACAGGTTGGTTCACCATTGGAAGTATTTGATAATCCGGCAAATAAATTTGTTTATAACTTCCTCGGAAATATTAATGAACTCAGGGCAGGAACAAATGAAAATAGTGAGTCGGAGTTTGCGAGAGTTTATGAGATCAAAATCGTTAAGGAAAATAATTATCCTGAAGCAAAACCTGCAGTAGTTACAAGAGTTTATAAATATGGTGCTTCAGCAAGAATTGAATTAAAAGAGGAAACTTCAGAAAATTATATTGATTCAGCTTTGCCAATAGATGAGTTTGAGCAATTAAAAATTAGCGAAGGCGATAGAGTTTTTTATTACGTACAAAACTCAAGAAAATTTTAAATGTTGTTAAACTACTAAACTCATTAGTACTAAGATGCATAAGCCATTCTTAGTTTCTCTACATTCAGAGATATTGAAGTATAAATATCTTCGACACTCAATCCTTCATCATCAGGTACATAATATTTTTCTGCACTATCGTTGTATGATTCAAGTTTAACTTTTTCGTTGGCAAGTATTTCAAGATTCTCGACAATTATATTATTGGAATTATCAGTATCAATTCTTCCTTCAACAATATATGGTCCCATTGAAAGAGTTTTTTCTGCAAACTTATTATAAGTGCGGGGAAAAATTACTGCTTCATAAGTGCCGTGCAAATCTTCAAGAGATAAGAACTTCATTATATCTCCTTTTTTTGTTCTTATTCTTTTGGATGACATATACCAGCCGATCATCTTAACCTTCTTCCCTTTATATTTTTCCATTTCGTCTGAATGAAGCAGGTTCAGTTCTTCATCATATTCAGTAAAAAACTCAAGAGGATGTTTTGTTACCATATAGTCAAATGCTTCATACTCTGCAATACATTTTTCTTCAATTGAAAAATCTTTATCTGTTACAACCGCTTTCTCAAGCTCGAATGATTCATTCATAAAAAGATCATTATATCCTTCCTGGAGCATTTTAAATTTGTTGTAATAAACATCGGCTAATCTTAAGAGAGTGCAGCGGGTTTTACCAAAGCAATCCATTGCACCGCATTTTATAAGAAGCTGGGTTTCTTTCGGTCCGAGTTTGGTGCGCACAATAAAATCTGCGAGAGAAACATACCTGCCGTATTTTTTTCTCTGCTCAATTATTGTTTTTATAGATGAAGAGGAGAGATGTTTTATTGCCATAAGTCCGATGCGGATCTCTTTATCTCTTCCTTTATATTCATATTCACTTTCATTTATGCAGGGAAGAAGAATCTTTATTCCAAAGCGTTTTGCTTCCTGTATGTAAACAGCGCTTGCATAAAAACCTCCGCCGTTGTTAAGTACGCAGGCCATAAACTCGGCAGGGAAGTGTGCTTTGAGAAAAGCAACCTGGTAAGAGAGCAACGCAAAGCTTGCACTGTGTGCTTTGCAGAAAGAATATCCTGCAAAAGATTCAATCTGCCTCCAGAGTTCCTTGGTGATTTCATAAGGAATACCTTTAGTTTTGCAGGATTCAAAAAATCTGTCTGTTATTAATTGCATTGCTTTGTGAGAACGCATCTTTCCGCTCATTGCCCTTCGCAGAACATCGGCTTCTTCAAGTGTTAACCCGGCAACGTGGTGTGCAACTTTTATTACATCTTCCTGGTAAATCATAACGCCGTAAGTTTCACCGAGCACCTCTTCCATTTCAGGCAAAAGATATTTTCTTCTCGAAGGATCTTTGTGGCGTGCAATGTACTCCTGCATCATTCCGCTTTCCGCAACACCAGGACGAATAATTGAACTTGCTGCAGTAAGCATTTCAAAAGTTTCAACATCGAGCCGTTTTAACAAAGCACGCATTCCGGGGGATTCAATATAAAAGCAGCCGATTGTTAAACCATTCTTGATTAATCTTTTGGTTTCGGGATCATTGCAGAGGAAATCATAATCATAAATATCAAAAGGAATCCCTCTCTCCTTCTTTGGAATTTCCGGAAAAATATGAATCGGAAGAGAAGGAATGTTGTACGAGTAAGTTAAATCTTTTTCTGTAAGAGAAATATCAAAGGTATTCATAATCATTCGTTTATGTCTGCCTTCCGGCAGGTTCAGATATAAGTTAATCAAATTAAAGAAATAACCAAATGAAGAAACAAGTTTTGGTAATTTAATTACGTATGGTCACCTGTTTGCTCTTGCTTTTAAAATTTATTTTTCCTTTGAAGCTATAAATTTTGTTTTTCGTCTTAGCTTATTCTATATTTCGGTACAAAAACATATAGAATGGCATCACGGAAAAAAGTTAAGTATATATTCGTAACAGGCGGTGTAGTTTCTTCATTAGGAAAAGGAATAACTGCCTCCTCTCTTGGTCTTCTCTTAAAACAGCGCGGTTTCAAAGTAACAATTCAAAAATTCGATCCTTACATTAATGTTGATCCCGGAACTATGAATCCGTTTCAGCATGGTGAAGTTTATGTTACTGATGATGGTGCGGAAACAGACCTTGATCTTGGTCATTATGAGCGCTTTTTAGATGTTAACATGACCAATGCTAACAACACAACTACAGGTCAGGTTTATAATGAGGTTATAACTAAAGAAAGACGGGGCGATTATCTTGGTGCTACCGTACAGGTTATTCCTCATATAACAGATGAAATTAAAAACAGAATGACAACTCTTGCCGAACTTGGCGAGTATGATATTATTATTACTGAAATTGGCGGAACTGTAGGTGATATTGAATCTCTTCCTTTTATTGAAGCAATGAGACAGCTCATGCTTACAGTTGGAAGAAAAAATGCAATCAGTATTCATGTTACTTTGGTTCCATATATTCCTGCAGCAGGTGAAGTAAAAACAAAACCAACACAGCATAGTGTAAAAAATCTTCTTGAGCTTGGTATTCAACCCGATCTTCTTATCTGCAGATCTGAAAAGAAACTTTCCAAAGAATTAAGAGAAAAAATTGCTCTGTTTTGTAATGTTGAATCCAAAGCTGTTATATCTGCTTATGACTGCTCTTCAATTTATGAAGTACCTTTAATTCTTTATAAAGAAAAGTTTGATCAGATTGTTTTAAACAAGCTCAATCTTCCTGATAGAAAAATAAAACTTGATGAATGGGAGAACCTGGTTAATAATATTAAAAATCCTGCAGATACAGTAGAGATTGCATTGTGTGGAAAATACACTGAGCATCTTGATGCATACAAAAGTATTATGGAATCATTTGTTCATGCAGGTGCAGAGAATAATGCAAAAGTTGTTGTAAGAATGGTTAAAGCAGAAGAATTAAATGAAAATTCACCCGAAAAAATTTTTGATGGTATAGACGGACTTCTTATACCGGGCGGCTTTGGTGAAAGAGGAATTGAGGGTAAGATTAGTGCAATACGCTATGCCAGAGAAAATAAAATTCCGTTTTTTGGAATTTGTCTTGGTATGCAGTGTGCCGTTATTGAATTTGCACGCAATGTTTGCGGTTTAAGTAAAGCAAACAGTGCTGAATTCAAAATAAATAACTATAGTGTTATTGATCTTATGCCTGAACAGAAGAATGTTAAAAACATGGGTGCAACTATGAGGCTGGGTGCTTATCCATGTAATATTGAAGAATCAACGCTTGCCCACAAAGCATATAAAACTACGTTCATTTCTGAAAGACACAGGCACAGGTATGAAGTGAATAACAAGTTCAGAAAAATTCTTTCTGATAATGGTATGATTTTCAGCGGACTTTCACCCGACAGGCAGCTTGTTGAAATCATTGAACTTAATGATCATCCATGGTTCCTTGGCTGTCAGTTTCATCCCGAATTGAAATCGAGAGCAACAAAAGCTCACCCGCTTTTCAGGGAGTTTGTTAAAGCTTCTTTAAAATATTCTAAAGAAAAAAGGAAGGAACTGTTAGCTGAAGAGGTTTGAACGCATAGTTAAATGTATTATGTTCTTTTTACATTAAAGATCTTTTAGAAATGTTTCGGTTTATGCATAGGAAAAATATCTCTTCAATTATAGCAGGATATAAAGTAAAGGTATTATTTATTCTTTTAATTCCATCCTTCTTTTCTTTTGAAATTTTCCCCCAGGATAATGAACCTTATAAAAAAACTATTTTAAAGGGGCTTGAGTATTCTTATCATTTTCAATGGGAGAAAGCTGAAAAAACTTTCAGAGATTTAATTAAAAAACATCCTGAACGCCCTGAAGGTTATCATTTTTTATCAAGCATTTTTGCCTGGTATTATTTAAGCAGTAAGAATAAAACAGATCTCGATTCATTTGTTGTTTATTCAAATCTGGCAATTGATAAAGGAAGTAATGAACTCGATAAATATCCTGAAGATGATTATCTCCATTATTTAATAGGCTCTAATTATTCTTACAGGGCGATTGTTTTTGCAGCAGCAAAAAATTATATAGATGCTGTTTGGTCCGGAAAAAAATCAGATTCATACCTGAATGATGCTCTCGAAATTAATCCGGAAAATTATGATGCTTACCTTGGTTTAGGTTTATTTAATTTTGCTGCAGGACAAACTCCTACTGCTTTAAAGTGGGCATTAAAATTAGCAGGCATTAATGGAAATATTGAAACGGGTTTGGAACAGATTAAATTAGCTGCTGATAAAGGTTTTTATTCTAAAGTTGAAGCACAGTACTATTACTCCCAAATTGTTACTGATTATCACTTAGCATCTGAAGTACTTTCACCACTTGTAAAAAAATATCCTGAAAATATTCTTTTCAGTTATTCACTTGCTGCTTTAAAAATTAAAGAGAGAGAACTCAATTCAGCAGAAAAGATTCTTAAAAAAATTATTAATCTCGAGAATGAAAAATTTGTACAGGTAATCTCTTACTCCAACTTTTTACTAGGAGATGTTTTTTATAAGGAAAATAATTTTGATTCTGCAATTGTCTATTATAAAAAATTTCTGGAAACTACTCCTGATAATGATTATACCGGAATAGCATCTTACAGGTTAGGAATTAGTTATGAAATAACAGGTAACAGAGACAGTGCAGAATTTTATTATGGTTTGTGCGGTAATGGTAATATGGATCTTGATGATGATATTTATGCTAAAAGAAGAGGTGCACTTTTTCTTAAAAGAGAATTGAAGGGTAGTGAAATATCTGTAATTAAAGCAGCTAATATGATTGATTCAGGAAATTACCAGGCAGCTTATGATTCATTAACAAATATTCTTGATGACATTGTAAATGAATCTCTTAAAGCCGAAGCTTACCTTTATTTAAGTGAAGCTGCTTTTTATCTTGGCAGGTATGATGAATCAATTAGTCTTGCATCAGCCGCAATAAAATCCAATGTTGAAGAAGAGAAATGGATTTTACCTTATGCAAATTATTATGCAGCAAGGTCAAATTTTAAAACAGGTGATGAGAGGGCAGTAGAATATTTTATCGGGCAGGTTGAACAGTACAGCGACTACGATTACCAGAACAAAATGAAAAACCTGCTTTATTCTCTTAAGCAGAATAAGTTACTTTAGCACAACATCAATTCATTACATAACAATAACTTGTTAGTTGTGCTTTCAAGTTATAATTGACTATATTTTACTATTTAACTAATTTTTCGGCAACTAAGATTAAAAATTTGAATATAGCAGTATTTGTCTCCGGAAGAGGCTCAAACCTAAAGGCAATTTTAAATTCTGATTTAACAAAAAACAAAGTTATTGTAAAAGCTGTTTTTAGTGATAAAAAAAATTGTCCCGCTTTTGAAATTGCCTCAGAACATTCTGTTAAGTGCTTTTCAGTCGGAGATTGCGAGGGCTGCATCAGTTACACAAATATTATTTCTTTATTGGAGTCATTAGAAATTAATTTAATTGTGCTTGCCGGTTTTATAAAACTTATCCCAAATTCGGTTGTTGCTGAATACAGAAACCGTATCATTAATATTCATCCCGCACTTCTGCCATCATTCGTCGGAAAAGGAATGTATGGAAGAAAAGTTCATGAAGCTGTCTTTAAATCTTCTGCAAAAGTATCGGGAGCTACTGTTCATTTTGTAGATGAAAGTTATGACACAGGAAAAATTATTGCACAAAGATGTGTTGATATTTCCGATGTGAAAAGTCCTGATGAAATTGCAGAAAGAGTTTTAAAAGTTGAACATGAAATTCTTCCTTATGTTATAAGTAAATTTGCAGATGATAAAATTAAAATTATAAATGAAAGAGTAGTTATAGAGTAGTGGAAAAAACAGCATTAATAAGTGTATCAGATAAAACAGATATTGTTAAGCTTTCAACAACTTTAAAAGAAGCAGGCTATAAGATTTTAGCAACAGGCAATACGGCGAAACATCTAAGAGATGCCGGTATTGATGTAACAGAAATAAGTGATGTAACGGGATTCCCCGAAATTTTCAGCGGAAGAGTAAAGACTCTTCATCCTAAAATTTTTGGCGGAATTTTAATGAGAAGAGATAACCCTGTTGATTTAAATGAAGCCAGGATAAATAATATTTTTCCTATAGATGTAGTGTGTGTTAATCTTTATCCGTTTGTAAAAACAACCCAGAACCCCAATGCTACTGAAGAAGAAATAATCGAACAGATTGATATTGGAGGACCATCACTTATCCGTGCTTCAGCAAAAAATTATCATTATGTATCTGTATTAACAAACCCGGAACAGTATGATAATTTTATAAAAGAGATTAATTCAGGTGGAATTTCATCTGAAACAAAAAAAAGATTAGCAGCAGAAGCATTCTCTCACACAGCTAATTATGATACATACATAAGCAATTATCTTGAAGAAAAATTTGAACTTCCTCCTTCTTATATAAGAATTAATCATAAGCTTGAAAAAACTTTAAGATATGGTGAAAACCCTCATCAGAAAGCAGAAATATATGGCAGCTTTGGCAGTTACTTTGAAATTTTCCATGGTAAAGAATTATCGTATAATAACATATTAGATCTTGTTTCAGCGGTTGAACT
>Ga0079223_10000237_pt1 | contig 25170 bp, 19 predicted proteins | sample Stecom2011_FD_75072 | JGI IMG/M metagenome (GOLD analysis project Ga0079223, IMG submission 75072) | Agricultural soil microbial communities from Utah to study Nitrogen management - Steer compost 2011 | ecosystem: Environmental > Terrestrial > Soil > Agricultural land | place: USA: Utah...
TCACGTGCCGTTTTGTTAACGTGTGGTGATTTCAATACAGTATAAATTCTCTTGTGCGTTGGTAATGGAATTGGCCCACTTACAACAGCTCCAGTAGTTTTTACTGTTTTAACGATTTTCTCAGCCGACTTATCAACTAAGTTGTAATCGTAAGACTTTAATTTTATTCTAATTTTCTGACTCATTACCTATAAATTAAGCGGTGACATTTCCTTTTATTTTAGCGATTACCTCGTCTGCAATGTTTTTTGGACAAACATCATAGTGTGAAAACTCCATTGTTGAAGAAGCACGTCCTGATGAAAGTGTTCTCAATGTAGTCACGTATCCAAACATTTCTGAAAGTGGAACAGTTGCTTTAACAATTTTTGCTCCTGAACGATCGTCCATACCTTGCATTTGACCACGTCTTCTATTTAAATCCGCTACAACATCTCCCATATTCTCTTCTGGAGTAACAACCTCAAGCTTCATAATCGGCTCAAGAAGTTGTGGGTTAGTTTTAGGAACTGCATGACGGTATGCCATTTTTGCAGCAACCTCAAACGATAGTGAATCTGAATCGACAGCATGGAAAGATCCATCAAGTAATTCAACTTTCAGTGAATCCATTGGATATCCAGCTAAAACACCGTTTTTCATCGCAACTTCAAATCCTTTTTGAACAGATGGAATGTATTCACGAGGAACGTTACCACCTTTAATGCTATTGATGAATTCTAATCCAGTTTTCTCAGGATCATCTTGTGGACCTACTTTAACAACAATGTCAGCAAATTTACCACGACCACCTGATTGTTTCTTATAAGTCTCTCTGTGTTCAACTTCAGTTGAAACCTGTTCTTTGTAAGACACTTGTGGTTCACCTTCGTTTACTTCAACTTTAAACTCACGTTTTAAACGCTCAATAAGAACCTCAAGGTGCAACTCTCCCATTCCTGAGATAATTGTTTGTCCTGAATCCTCGTTTGAAGTAATTTGGAAAGTTGGATCCTCTTCAGATAACTTATGAAGTCCAACAGCTAATTTATCAACATCAGCTTTAGTTTTAGGCTCAATAGCTACACCGATAACTGGATCAGGGAAAGACATAGACTCTAATACGATAGGATGTTTTTCATCACATAAAGTATCTCCAGTACGAATATCTTTAAATCCAACTGCTGCACCAATATCACCACATTCTAATACATCGATAGCATTTTGCTTACTTGAGTGCATTTGGAATAATCGAGAAATACGCTCTTTCTTATTTGTTCGTGTATTGAACACATAAGAACCAGCTTCAATTTTCCCAGAATATGTTCTAATAAAACACAAACGTCCTACGAATGGGTCAGTAGCAATTTTAAATGCTAAGGCCGACGTTGGCTCAGAAGTATTTGGTTTTCTTTTCTCAACTTCTCCTGTGTTTGGATTAACACCTTCAATTCCTTCAACATCTAAAGGAGAAGGTAGGAAAGCCATAACAGCATCTAATAGTGTTTGAACACCTTTATTTTTAAATGCTGATCCACACATGATTGGCGTAATTGCCATAGTTACTGTAGATTTTCTAATCGCTGCGATCATTTCATCTTCAGTAATTGATTCAGCATCTTCGAAGAATTTCTCCATCAATGCATCATCAGACTCAGCTACTGCTTCAATCAAGTAAGTTCTGTATTCAGCAACTTGCTCAATCATATCCTCAGGAATATCAACCTCAGTCCAAGTCATTCCTAAATCTTCATCATTCCAAACAAAAGCTTTGTTTACAATAAGATCTACAACTCCTCTAAAAGTTTCTTCTGAACCGATAGGCAATTGAAGTGGAACTGGTGTACCTCCTAATCTTTCTTTAATCTGTGCTACTGTTCCTAAAAAATCTGCACCTGCACGGTCCATTTTGTTTACGAAACCAATTCTTGGAACCCCGTACTTATCAGCCTGTCTCCAAACTGTTTCAGATTGTGGCTCAACACCAGATGCTGCACAAAACAATGCTACTGCACCATCCAAAACACGTAAAGAACGCTCTACCTCTACGGTGAAGTCAACGTGACCTGGAGTATCAATAATATTAATTTTGTACTCTTTATCTAAATATGTCCATGAAGCAGTAGTTGCAGCAGAAGTAATTGTAATACCTCTTTCCTGCTCTTGCTCCATCCAGTCCATCACGGCAGAACCGTCATGCGTCTCACCAAGTTTATGGCTGATTCCTGTATAATAAAGAATTCGCTCCGTAGTTGTGGTTTTCCCAGCATCTACGTGCGCCATAATCCCAATGTTTCTTGTATATTTTAAATCTCTTTTTGACATAACTCGCTCTTTTTAGAATCTGAAATGTGAGAATGCTTTGTTCGCCTCAGCCATTCTTAATGTATCTTCTTTCTTTTTGTAAGCACCACCCTCTTCTTTTGAAGCGGCAATAAACTCATTTGCTAAACGCTGAGCCATTGTTTTTTCGTTACGCTTACGTGAGAAAGTAATCATCCACTTCATTGCTAATGATTGCTTTCTACCTTCACGCACTGGTGTAGGGATTTGGAAAGTTGCCCCTCCAACACGTCTACTTCTCACCTCTACGCTTGGAGTAATATTCTCAATTGCTTTTTTGAATATCTCTAAACCAGATTGATCTTCCAATTTCTCCTCTATAATGTCAATTGCATCATAAAAAATCTTGAAAGATGTGTTTTTCTTACCGTCAAGCATTAAGTTATTAACGAATTTCGTTACTTGAACATCATTAAACCTTGGATCCGGTAGAATCTCTATTTTTTTCGCCTTTTTTCTTCTCATGACTTACGTTTTATTTTTTAGGTTTTTTAGTTCCATACTTAGAACGACGTTGTGTTCTACCTTCAACACCCGCGGTATCTTCTGCACCACGAACGATATGATATCGAACACCCGGAAGGTCTTTAACTCTTCCTCCTCGAACCAATACCATCGAGTGCTCTTGAAGGTTATGACCCTCACCACCGATGTAAGCATTGACTTCCTTACCATTTGTTAAACGTACCCTGGCAACTTTTCTCATTGCTGAGTTTGGCTTCTTAGGTGTAGTGGTGTACACACGTACACATACTCCTTTACGCTGCGGACAAGAATCAAGCGCTGCTGACTTGCTTTTTCTCACCGGCGCTGTTCTTCCCTTGCGCACTAACTGTTGTATAGTTGGCATATTTTTACATTAAGTTATTACAATAAATAATTACCTCAAAAATACTTTGAGGGATGCAAAAATATATATTTTATTTTAGAATCCAATAGAAAAAATAGAAAACTTGCTGATTTTTAACAAAGAACTGTTGATTATTATTATCTCAGCTCAATTTACTTGCTTACCCCATATCACTTTAAAAGTCTGGAGCCTATCTATGATTGAATAGTAGCGACTTTTTACATTTATAAAATTAATTATAAAGGTTTCTTGCTATTTACATCAAATATACTTTATTAGTATAAATAATAATCAAATGACCTTATTTAATTCTGTTTTTCCTAAAGTGCACCCTGTAGAACACTCAATCTAACCCATAAAACAAAATGGAAACCAAAGAGTTTAGAAAAAGGAAACTTAAAGCCTAAGAACATCAAAGGTTATTTTTATCTTTGTTTTTATGAATTATTTAGACGGATTAAACGAGAGTCAACGCCAAGCCGTTGAGCACATTGACGGGCCAATGATGGTTATCGCTGGAGCTGGTTCTGGAAAAACAAGGGTTCTTACCTATAGAATTGCTCATCTGTTGCGAAACAATGTAGATTCTTTTAGTATTCTGGCCTTGACCTTTACCAACAAAGCGGCAAAGGAAATGAAGGAGCGAATTAACAATATTGTTGGAGGAAACGAATCCATGAATATTACCATGGGGACTTTTCACTCTGTTTTCGCTAGGATATTACGCTACAACGCCGATAAACTTGGCTACCCGTCTAATTTCACAATTTATGACACACAAGACTCCAGAAGTTTAATTAAGGCAATTGTTAAAGAATTCGGGTTGGACGAAAAGGTCTACAAACCAAATGCTGTTCAAGGAAGAATATCAAGCGCTAAAAACAATTTGATTTCTCCAGCTGCATATGAAGCGAATGCTGAAATTGTGGGAGAAGATAGAATGTCCAGAAAACCAGAAATTTTCAGAATTTACAAAGAATATGCTAAAAGATGTTTTCAAGCTGGTGCAATGGATTTTGATGACTTATTATATCAAACCAATGTATTGCTGAGGGACTTTCCTGACGTTCTCCACTTCTATCAACAGAAGTTTAAATATGTTCTTGTAGATGAGTATCAAGATACTAACTACTCACAATATCTAATTGTGAAAAAACTCGCTGCTGTTTATGAGAACATTTGTGTAGTTGGTGATGATGCGCAAAGTATTTATTCTTTCCGTGGAGCAAACATTGAGAACATTTTAAATTTTAAAAAGGATTATCCAGATTTCAAAATGTTTAAACTGGAACAAAACTACAGAAGTACAAGTAACATTGTAAATGCTGCAAACAGTATTATTAAGCGAAATAAAGACCAGATTCAAAAAGATGTTTGGACATCAAATAGCGAAGGAGGAAAAATTAATATTATACGTTGCTTAACAGACAACGAAGAAGGCCGTGTAATTACAAAACGAATTTCTGATATAGCAGAAAATGAAAATGCAGATTACAAAGATTTTGCAATTCTTTACAGAACAAATGCTCAATCAAGATCGTTTGAAGAGTCTTTAAGAAAGTTAAACCTTCCCTATAAAATTTATGGGGGACAATCTTTCTACCAAAGAAAGGAGATAAAGGATTTAATAGCCTACTTCAGATTAACTGCAAACCCTAAAGATGAAGAAGCATTAAAACGAGTGATCAACTATCCTAAAAGAGGGATAGGAAAAACATCAATGGACAGTGTGGTTTTAGCTGCTCGACAATATGACGTATCTTTATGGGATGTTATTTCAGACTTCAATAGATATCCTGTATCGATAAGTTCTGGCGCCAAAACAAAAATCGTACAATTTGCCACAAAAATCCAAAGTTATGCTATCCAATTAGAGACAGCACCAGCTTATGATTTAGCAAACAATATTGCACAATCCTCAGGAATTCTAAAAGACCTCTACGATGATAAGTCCCCGGAAGGAGTTACACGATATGAGAACATACAAGAACTACTTGCTGGAATTAAAGAATTCTCCGTTCAACAAGAGGAAAAAGAAGAAATAGGCTCTTTAAGTGACTTTTTAATTGATGTTGCTTTATTAACAGACGCTGACCAAACAAAAGAAGAGGACAAGAATACGATAACATTAATGACTATTCACGCATCTAAAGGTCTTGAGTTTCCTCACGTTTTCATCGTCGGATTAGAAGAGAACTTATTTCCTTCACAGCTTTCACTCACCTCAAGAACTGAATTAGAAGAAGAACGACGACTTTTCTATGTGGCCATTACTCGGGCTGAAAAAACATGTACATTATCATATGTAGTGAGCAGGTACAGATGGGGCCAATTGGTTACTGCAGAACCAAGTCGATTTATTGATGAAGTTGACAAAACTTTTGTTACCCACGAAAACGAAACCCGAGGAAGAGCAGGCGGTAAATCTTTAAGCGGGTATCAACGTCCAGCTGAAGACAGAAGTCAAGGCTTTGGAATGATGGGTGGTGAAAGAAGGAACTTGAAGCCAATGAGAGAAGTAAGCTCTGCGCCAGTAAAAAGTGGCGGTGGAACAACAGATGAATTAAAAGTAGGATACAATGTAGAACACGATCGCTTTGGAAAAGGTAAAATCACCTCTTTGGTAGGTAAAGGGTCAGATCAAAAAGCAACAGTTTTCTTCCCAAGAGTTGGCCAGAAAACATTAATTCTAAAGTTTGCTAAACTGACTGTAATAAACTAACTGAATGATTTTTTATAGTAAATAAAAAAACCCGTAGAATTAAATTCTACGGGTTTTTTATGTTTAATAAATACTCTAACTTAAGGTATTTTCCAACCGTCTAAAAGTATTTCGAAAGCGTCCATACTTGCTTTATTTCCTTGTAGTCTATAGGTTGACAATACAGCCTTTTTCAATTCAGGGTAGTACTTGAAGTAAATATCGTTATTTACAGTATTGAAATTAGGACCTAAGTTCTTTGGTTCAGACCATGAATCACCATAGTTTTCTGACACATAAATATCGTATCCTCCCATTCCCTTTCGTCCATCAGATGAGAAAAACAAGAAACGATTATCCGGTGTAATAAATGGTGTAGTCTCATTTCCAATGGTATTAATTGTAGCAGGTAGTTTTTTTGCTACCCCCCAATTTCTTCCGTCTTTATATACTACATAAATATCAGATTTGTATTTTTCTCCTTCTCTATCACTTACAAAATACATCGTATTTCCATCAGCTGTTAACGTTGGCGCTCCGTCGAAGTATGAAGTGTTGATTGTTTTATTTTTAATTGGTTTAGGCAATGACCATCTTCCTTCTCGCGTACGTTCAGAAACACATATATCTGAACTTTTAGTCGGGTTTTTGACATCTAAAACAGAAGTATTAACTGTTAGATAAGCAACAGTACCGTCTTCAGAAATATGATTGATTGCGTCAAACCCTTCAGTGTTTAACCTTTCCACTTCATTTGTAGCCTTTCCCCAATCGTTTATTTCTTCATCCCATTGTGCGTAATAAATATCTTCAAAGTACTGCTGATCTTCAGGATTAATGTTTCCTCCCTTTGTATCTGGTCTTCGTGAAACATAAAACAATTCCTTTCCGTCACCTGTAATCACCGTACTATAATCATCATAACCTGAATTGACATTGTCATTCATTAACTTTCTTTCATACTTCAGCTCTTGATCGGCAACAGATTGTGCATATTCGATTTCAGTAATAAACTGTTTAATGTTGTATGCTTTCTTTTTAGCAGAAGACAATTGAATTTCAGCCAAACCGTAATTCATTCTTGCACTATCCAAGTAATTTTGTCTGTGGTAGGATTTTCCGATTAAGAAAAACACATCTCCATCGGTTGCTTCACTAAGAGATTCAGCAATTTTCCCATACTTCAATGCATAACCGTAATTATCCATAGAATAATGTGCTTCTCCAATCCAGTAAGCAGCTCTATAGCTATATTTATCACGAACATATGCCTCTCTAAAATGACGAAGAGCATCACGTGTTTTACCTTGAATAAAAACTTTCTTTCCTTCCTCAATTAAATAAAGCGCCGCGGTGCGATCAATAATAGACGAACTAGAATCAGTAGGTAAAGGAGAATAACTTCTTACAGCGCCAAAACTAGCCGATGTAGAAATTAAGATTGCAGTAAATAGGTAAATAAATAATCTCATAAATATTCTATAAAGTTAGTGTAACTACTTGAAAAATGTACAATTAGTAAAAAGCAAAAGTACACCTTTTCAATTAATTTTATATCAAAGATACAGAAATGTATCAACAGAGACCAAAAAGTAATGAAATGTTTTGAACAGTTACCCGTTTTCCTCTTGCTCTTCGGTCTTTAATTCAATTGTCTTTTTTTGAGCATAAATATTTTTATTTAAATCAACCAAATCGTCCATTGCAATTGTTGCAGCAACAATCGTCAGGATAGGAGCTATTGAGGCTAACATCCACAATAAAAACTGGAAGATGACAGTACCTAAGATTTGAAAAGGCCGATCTAAAAAATTACTAAAGTCAACCATTGCACCAAGATTCACAGGAACTAGAATGAAAATGGAATAAATACTTCCTATTGCTATAGCGAGACCTCTGTGATTTCTTATAAAATGAATACTTTGATCAATATCTAAACGGCGGCGTTCATTCACATAATCAATAAAGCTAAAACCATAATAGAAAAAACCAATAGCAAAAGTGAGATAAAAAACGGGAGACTTATGTACCTGTTCCCAACCTAACGCAGAAACAATTAGAATAATTACAAAGAAAACATATTCCCACATGACATTTCGCATGGCAATTCGCAAACCTCTTTTCACATCATGAATCGTTTGTTGTAAACTAAAAGGATACTCATTCGAAGTAAGTTTCTTTTCAACAATCTGAGAAATAATTGACAACATTGGAGAAAGCAAAACCACTACAATATACTTTGCAAACTTCATCAGTACGAGTCCAATCGAAATACTCAAAAGCATTTTCAAAAGGAACCATATGGTTTCATTCATATTAGAACACACTATACATCCTTCTTCTGCTGACCAATCTGCCTGCCAACTTGCAAACAGGCTTCCCACATAATAAATCACAAGCATCAGAAGAGCAGGAATAGGCAAGTACCAATACAATTTATGTGTTTTGATAAAACCTACAGCTTTCCAATAACTTCTAATTCCCAATGCAAAATCCTGAAAAAATTTCATCTACAATTTAATTATCTATCAAAAGTAACAATGTAAAAATATATAATACTTAATTATTCTGTCGTTTATTATAAAAATAGACAATCATTAAAAGCAAATGCCGTTGGTAATAAAAACAATATTCACCTGAAATTAGTATCTTTGCGTTTTTATATTGTTTACCTTAACAACACAGGAATGGATTTGAATATGCTTACCGCAATTACCCCAATAGACGGGAGATACCGTCGTAAAGTGGAAGAGTTAGCCCCTTATTTTTCAGAATTTGGTTTAATTAAATACAGGGTTTTAGTTGAGATTGAATATTTAATCGCGTTGGTCAACACAGAAGTTGCACCATTGGCAGATTTCCCAAAAAACAAATTCGAAGCACTCCGTGAGGTTTACAAAAACTTCACAGAAGCTGATGCACATACTATTAAAACAACTGAAAGAACAACAAATCACGATGTGAAGGCAGTTGAGTATTTTGTAAAAGAAAAATTAGAAGGGCTTGGTCTTGAAAAGTATTTAGAGTTTGTACATTTTGGTTTAACATCTCAAGACATCAACAATACAGCTGTTCCACTGTCGATGAAAGAAGCTGTTGAAACTGTTTATATTCCAGAGTTGGAAACTGTAATGTCGATCTTAAAACAATATGCAGAAGATTGGAAGGACATTCCAATGCTTGCTAAAACTCACGGACAGCCGGCCTCTCCTACCAGGCTTGGAAAGGAAATATTTGTTTTCTATGAGCGACTTGCAATTCAACTAAAGCAATTAAAAGCAATTCCACATTCTGCAAAGTTTGGAGGAGCAACTGGGAACCTTAACGCACATCATGTTGCATTTCCAGAAAATGACTGGGTTCAATTTGCGAATAACTTTGTGGAAGAATACTTAGGTTTATCAAGAAGTCAAACTACAACTCAAATAGAGCACTATGATAATTTAGCTGCACTTTTTGACGCGATGAAACGCATCAACAGTATTCTTATAGACTTAAATAGAGACATGTGGACATATATCTCTATGGATTATTTTAAACAAAAATTAAAAGATGGTGAAATTGGTTCCAGTGCAATGCCACACAAAGTAAATCCAATTGATTTTGAAAACTCAGAAGGGAATCTTGGAATTTCATCAGCTATATTAGAACATTTAGCGGGCAAGCTTCCAATATCTCGTTTGCAACGTGACTTAACAGACTCTACTGTATTAAGAAATGTAGGTGTCCCATTGAGTCATACTTTAATCGGTTTCAAGTCAACACAGGCTGGTTTAGGGAAGTTATTACTTAATCATGATGCTTTAGATGCTGACTTAGAAAACAATTGGGCAGTTGTTGCTGAAGCACTTCAAACGATATTACGTAGAGAAGGTTTTCCAAAACCATACGAAGCTCTAAAAGGATTAACTCGAAAAAATGAGAAAGTAACCAAGGAAACTGTTCACTCTTTTGTTGATACTTTAACCGTGAGTGATGAGATTAAAAATGAATTGAAAGCAATTACTCCTCAAAATTACACAGGAGTTTAAATCTAATCGAAACCTTATATTTAAAGTGCCTGATGAAAATTGGGCACTTTTTTTATTCCATTTATAATTACGTATCATTTGTTAATTGTATCTTCGTTAGACAATTCATCAACGAGGCTGTGAACTCCCAAAGCAATGACATGCAGAAAGTAATTAAGTATATTTTATTTGTCTTTATCTCTATAGGGATACATTTCAGTAATTTTTCACAAGTACTCTATGACTACAATGATATTTCTATCTTCTTTGGCGATAAAATTAAATCGAACACATTAATCCAAAGTCTAGAAAAAACAAAGTCTGAAGAATTGCTTTGTGTCCAAAATAAACCTTCGTTTTTTCAAGTTTTTTCAAAAAATAATTCGAACCAAACTTTTGACTTCATCACCGATTACACATTACCCAAATCAAAGCCAATAAAGCTATATGGCGAAGGAGAGAAAACCAATCTTATTAATTATGCAACATTAGGCGATCAAATTTTAGCACTTTCTTATCGTGCTACTTTCTTGGACCAAACACCATTGTTTTTTTATCACAATATCGATCCCAATGCCATAAGTAAAGTAAATCATGGTTTTCCTATTAGCAGTTTTAACGGAATCAATCGCCGAATGGATTTATCCCAAATTTCAATGATTAGTAGCAAAGATCAAACATTGGCTGCGATAGTTCAAATTCCAAATACACGGCCAGACGATTACACAACAATTAAGTATTTTATCATTGAAGAGGATTTCGCGCTAATCAATGAAAACGAGTTCATTTATCCATATCCGACTAAAGAATATGAGCCTTTAGATTACTTTATTCTCGATAAAAATCATCAGCTATTTTTAACAGGACATTTTGTTAAAGAAAAAACAGAAAGCACATGGAACAATACACATCGATATTATAAACAGGTATCAATAACAAAAATCACAGAGAATCAATTATCCTTCGAGAACTTCAAATCAGATGGGAAGTTTTTTATTGACGTAGAAGCCTATCCCCATAAAGATGGGATCATCATAACCGGACTCTACTCTTCGTTTATTGATGGTCAGGTTGAAGGAATGTTTATTGCAACTATTAATGAGAGAGGGAGGTTAGAAAGCAATCATTTCATTCCATTTTCTCAAGAATTGATAGGCTCTATAAAAAGAGACAATACGAATCAAGCTATCAATAACGTCCAATCGCAAACTGAATATAAAAAATTCAACACAATAGATTTTAAACGTGTTGAAGATGGATTTATATTTACAGCTGAGTTTAATGCAATGGAGTACCGATATGGAGGGAACGATGTGCCAGGGGCTACAAATTTAATTGACACTTACTATTGGAGTGGTGATTTAATTGTTTGCAAAATAGACAACGACGGTAAGCTAATATGGGACAGAAGGATTCCTAAAATTCAACGGTCAATCAATGACGGAGGATACTATATTTCAAGTGCGATCTATTGTGATAGCAATAAAGTAAATTTCTTTTTTAATGATAACCTTTCAAACTATAATGAAAACGGGAACTATTCTAAAGACGGAGAAGTGCCGTACTTTGCTCAATTTAACTCATCAAAAAATACAATTGCGCATGTCTCCATTCAACTAAGCAATGGGAAAGTTCACAGGAAGAAGACAATTGGTAAAAAAGAAACCAGCACCCTATTTGTACCACGGTTATCCGTTGCATTTACCAAGAATCAAAAACTTATGATCTATGGTCAAAGTGGAAAAAAACACAGAATAGGAAGTGTAAGCTTTAGTGAATAGTAAATTAAAAAAGAGAAAAGAAAGAAAACAACTAAAATCATTAGTTTCCCATTGTTCTTTTTACATTTGTTAGATATATTTAAAATATGAATAGTAAGATTTTTAATCACACAAAGCACTTAATTATTATCATCAGTTTCTTTGCTTCTTTCTCCACTTATGGACAACGAGATGCATCGAAAGCAATTGGAACACCATACATAGGCGTACAATATGGTGTTAACTGGACGGGCGGTGAATTGGCAGATCGATATGGTCTCACAAACGCTTTAGGTTCACATGCTGGATATAAAACAAAACGCAATTGGATATACGGAATCGATGGTAATTTCTTTTTTGGAAACGATGTTAAAATAGATGGCCTTCTTCAAAATCTAAGAGATCAATCAGGGCACATAATGAATACTTCAGGAACTCCAGCAATCATACTTTACTTTAACCGAGGGTTTAATGTGAATCTTTCCGTAAGTAAAATCTTGCCTCTTCTTAACCCGAATCCAAACTCTGGTGTGATGGTTCAATTTAGCGCTGGATATCTATGGCATAAACTGAGAATAGAGTCGCAAGAAGATGAAGTTCCACAAATCGAAGGCGATTACTTAAAGGGTTATGATCGACTCACAATTGGAGCCAATACGTCTCAGTTCGTTGGATATAGTTATATGGCTGATCGAGGAATTCTTAATTTTTATGGAGGAGTTTATTTCCAACAAGGTTTTACTGTGAATCAGAGAGATGTATTTTGGGATCATCCTACTGAAAAAGTAAGTAAAGATTTACGCATAGAACATATGTTTGGTATCAGGTTAGGTTGGCTCATCCCAATTTATAAAAGAGAACCTAAAGATTACTATTTCAACTAAAGAGATAATGCTTTACACCTTAGGAATATACATTTACAGCTTATTGATGCACTTAGGTGCTCTATTTCATCCTAAAGCAAAGAAATGGATTAGGGGAAGGAAAGGATTTTGGAAGCATATTCCTGACCTTAAAAACGAAAATGTTATTTGGTTTCATTGTGCTTCGTTGGGAGAATATGATCAGGGAAAACCCATAATGGAAGCGTGGAAAAAAAAGCATCCAACCGATTTTATATTGGTTACTTTCTTCAGTCCTTCAGGATATGAGAACGTGAAAAACAAATCAGTAGGCGACTACACTTGTTATCTGCCACTTGACACTAAAAAGAATGCTAAAAAGTTCATGTTAAACTTTAGACCAAAAGTTGCATTCTTTGTAAAATATGAAATTTGGATCAATCACCTAAAAGCTGCTAAACAAAACAACACGAAAATTTACTCAGTCAGTGCATCTTTTAGAAAAAACCATCGATTCTTCAAATGGTATGGTGGTATGTTTAGAAAGGCACTTTTTCTATTTGATCATATATTTGTTCAACATGAATTAAGTAAACAGTTATTGTCTGTTATTGGAGTACACAATGTAACTGTTTCTGGAGACACTAGGTATGATAGAGTATCTGCACGGGCTGAAGAAGATAAAGAGAATGTTATTATTTCACCTTGGGCGAAGAATGAATCAATTTTTGTAGTAGGTAGTTCGTGGCCCGACGATGAAGAGATTATCATTCCTTACATCAATGACTTTAAAATAAAATCAAAAGTCATCATTGCGCCCCATGAAGTGAATCGTAGTCATATTCAAGAGATAGAGAATCGTTTAAAAGTAAATTATCAGCTCTATACTTCGATTCAAAACGGGGAAAATCTAAAACAGCACACACAAGTGTTAATATTGGATTGTATAGGCGTATTGGCTGATGCATACCGATACGGAAACCTTGCCTATGTAGGGGGAGGATTTGGTACAGGTCTGCATAACATTTTAGAACCAGCATCATTTGGATTACCTGTTATTTTCGGACCATCTCATAAAAAATTCCCAGAAGCTCAAGAGTTTATAGATTTCGGAATTGCTAAGAGTTGTGATGAAAATAAATCCTTTTATGAAGCTTATACTTACTTTAACAAGAAACAAAATATTCAAAGTAAGGTAAAGTCTTTTATTGAAAATAAAAGAGGAGCAACAGAGATTGTAATGGAGTATTTGCAAACATTATAGAGCAAGTAAGAGATTAAAAGCAACTCATCATTACTAAACTCTTGTAACTATTAAACAGGAAAAATATCTCAAAAAACAAAACCCTTCAAGATTGATTAGCAAAAGCATAACAAACCTCAAAGGGTCTTGACTTAAAAGATATCTTTTAATCTCTACCTCCCAACAAATGAAGCAATGACATAAACAAGTTGATGAACAAGATATAAAGTGTTAAACCTCCCATTAGACTTGCTTTCTGCTTATCCCCTGCCGAAACAGAAGTATCTGTTGCAATTGCTGTAAGTCTTTGCATTTCCCACGCTGTAAGCCCGGTAAAAACAAAAACACCTACTATTGAAATTAAGTATGCCAACCATTCGCTTGCCATAAACATGTTTACGATAGCTGCGATAAAAATCCCTATAAAAGCCATATACAATAGACTTCCCATTTTAGATAGATCAACTGATGTTGTAAATCCTAAGACGGCCATAGCACCAAAAGCTCCAGCAGTAACGAAGAATGTAATTGCAATATCTCCCATACTATAAACAAAGAATATGGAGGCCAAACTCGCACCGATTAATGAGGAGTATAAAACAAAGAGTCCAACCAAAGCGCCCAGTGAAAAGCTTTTATACTTTGCTTGTATTAAAAAAACAAGTGCCAAAGGAGAAAAAGCAACAACATAAAACAGTGGACTAACACCACCAGTTTCCATATTGATAAACCATTTCATAAACAATCCTGAATTTGCTAAATACCATGAAACAGTTCCTGAAACAACAAGCGCCATAAACATGTAGGTATAAACAGCTGTAAAGAACTCTTTTACTTGAGATTTAGATGCTGTTTTATTAATAGGTGTATCGATAAAATTTTCCATGTCTATTATAAAAAAATATTAAATGCAAATATACAAAAAATAGAGATTATTAATCGCTATGATAACGTTAATTGAATGTATGTTATACTTTGAAAAGTTAATTGATTTTAAGCGAAGCTTTTAAGAACAGTACTTGAAGCATCAAATCACCAGTCTTCTTCTTCACTTTCGTCATCCCAGTTTAAGAAAGAACCCAAAACTCGTCGTTCCTTTTTGGTTGGCTTTCCTGTTCCATGCTCACGGTATGCACTTTGTGCTGCTTGGTAAGTTTTAAACTTCTCTAGCTCTTCAATTGGGGTGATATCAATAAGGTGATCTTCAACCAACTTGGCTCCTACTCTATTTTTGAGTAATGATTTTACTTTATAAGTAAAGATTGAAGTATGTTTTACGATTCCTATAACATCACCTACTTTAACTTCTCGAGCTGGCTTTACGCCTTCTCCATTCAGTTTTACTTTACCTTTTTTGACTAACTCTGTGGCTATCGATCGCGTTTTACATAAGCGAGTAAACCAAATAAATTTATCTATTCGTACACTCATTGCATTAACTCCTTTTGGATTTTCTTCGGGAATGATTTAAAGATAAGTTCATAAGAATGATCTATCAATTCATAAATCAATTGTTCGGGGACACCTTTATCAAATCCTACCGTATTCCAGTGCATCTTATTCATGTGATATCCTGGAATTATTCCATCATAATCTGCACGAAGCGCTATGGCTCTTTCAGGATCACATTTAAGATTACATGATTGCTTTAAAAAATTTAAGCTCAACAACGCAAATATTTTGTTGTTGAGCTTAAAAACTAATGTTGTATCATCGAATGGTAAGGACTCTTCGACATGCTTCTTTTGAAGACAGTATTTTCGAAAAGTCTCAATGTCCATTTCTTCTTATAGTTGATCTTGTCTTCCTAATTTTTTCAACATCATAGCATGACTTTTAATTGCAGAACCAAAAGTCTTTTCTGAGTTGTATGGTAAGCCAAACTCTTCTGCTGTCTCACGAACAATTTTAGAGATTTTCTTATAATGTACGTGACACACATTCGGAAATAAGTGATGCTCGACTTGGAAGTTTAATCCTCCAACAAACCATGAAAGCAATTTACTATCCGGTGCAAAGTTACATGTATTAATCAATTGACTTACTGCCCAATCCGCCTTGATGTTTCCAGTTTCATCTGGTAAAGGATAATCCGAAGACGGTACAACGTGCGCGCACTGGAAAATCAATCCTAAAATTACTCCAGTAAAAAAGTGCATTGATAAGAATCCAAGTAAAACCCAGTACCAAGCTATAGGTGAAAAGATAAGTGGCAACACTAAGAATACCACATGATAAAGTGCTTTGTGAATAATTATTTTTGAAAGAATTCTTGAAAAACTAGCTCCTTCAGTTTTTGTCAATCCCATTTTTTTATAACGTATGGCTTGTTTAAAGTCTTTTACTGTCATCCACATAATAGTCATCATTCCGTAAAGGAACCACGCATAATAGTGTTGGTATTTATGGTGTGATTTTCTTTCTTCGTGTGGACTGAATCTTAAAACAGATCCTGGATCAATATCTTCATCCATTCCCGTAACATTGGTATAGGTATGGTGTAAAACGTTGTGTTGAATTCTCCACATTGAATCACTTCCTCCTGCTACAGAAATCAAATCTCCCATGAAATTGTTCACTTTCTTATTCTTAGAGTAAGAACCATGATTGGCGTCATGCATAATTGACATTCCAATTCCAGACATACCTAGAGTCATTAGAAGCCACATAACAAACATTAACCAAACTGAATCAACTACTGTTAAAATAAGTATGAATGGAACAAGATATAAAGCAAGCATAACAATGGATTTGATAACCATTGTAGCGTTACCATACTTAGAAGTATTGCTTTCTTTAAAGTGTTTTCTCACTCTTTTTTGTAAAGTTTTGTAGAAATCTACATTACTTGTACGGTCGTATTTTATTTTTGTGTGTTGCATAACTGTAATTTTAATTTTAACGTTTTCACATTAATATGGCACAAAGATAGATAAATTAATTCTTATTACCATAAAAACTATATTTCAGACTTTTGTTTATAAAATCAAAACCTTTATATAGTGCAATAACGCTTAAATGTATAAAAGATTGTATTATTTTTGTTCAAAATAACTTAATTATGAAAACAATCTCCGAAGTTGATTTTACAGGCAAAAAAGCACTAATACGCGTTGATTTTAATGTGCCATTAAACGATAATTGTCAAGTTACAGACGACACTCGAATCATGGCAGCAGTACCCACAATCAAACACATCCTTGAGAAAGGAGGAAGCGTTATTCTAATGTCTCATCTTGGCCGACCAAAAGATGGACCTGACGCCAAGTTTTCCTTAAAACATATTGTAGCCAACTTAGAGAAATTAATTGATCAGAAAGTTATTTTTGTTCATGACTGTATTGGCGAAGCGTCTTTAGAAATAACTAAAAATCTAAAAGATGGCGAGGTTGCACTTTTAGAAAACCTTCGTTTTTATGCTGAAGAAAAAAACGGTGATTCAAATTTTGCTAAAGAACTTGCTAAACATGGAGACATTTACATCAATGATGCATTTGGAACAGCACATAGAGCGCATGCAAGCACCTCAGTAATTGCAGAGAACTTTCCAAACGACAAATATTTTGGACTCTTATTAGAGAAAGAAATTTTAAATATAGATGCTGTATTAAAAGAACCACAACCTCCCACAACAGCAATTATCGGAGGTGCAAAAGTAAGTTCGAAAATATCCATTATTGAAAAATTATTGGATACAGTAGATCAGATTATAATTGGAGGAGGAATGGCCTATACATTTGTAAAAGCACTTGGAGGAAAAGTTGGTGATTCTTTGGTGGAAGACGATTATATTGACACTGCTTTAAAGGTTTTAGAATTAGCAAAAGAAAAAGGAGTACAAATTCACCTTCCTACAGATACAGTTGTAGCAGATCGTTTTGCAAATGACGCGACATCAAAGTCTTGTGACATTTCAAAAATAGAAGATGGTTGGATGGGATTAGATATTGGTACCGAAACAATTCAACAGTTCAATACCGTAATCCAAAACTCTCGCACTATTCTTTGGAATGGTCCTATGGGAGTTTTTGAAATGGAAAACTTTAAAAATGGTACCGTAGCAATAGCTAACGCATTAGTCAATGCAACTGATGCAGGAGCATTTACACTAATTGGAGGAGGAGATTCTGTAGCAGCAATAAATCAACTCGATTTATCAGACAGAGTAAGCTATGTTTCAACTGGTGGTGGTGCGATGTTAGAATACCTTGAAGGAAAAGAATTACCTGGAATCAAAGCAATTTTAAATTAAGTTAATACTTAATTAAAGCAAAAGCGCCTTATCATCAGATAAGGCGCTTTTGTATTTATGTAAAATGGTACTACCTAATCGGTATACTTAGTATTTAACTTTATCGGTATGCTTTTATCATTATAGTAGTATAAGTGAAGGAGCAAGGACTTTCATTTATCGAATCTAATTTAAATCTCTCAACACTGAATGAATTAACCCTTTATGGATTGAGATAATTTAAGATTTCGGAAGGTATTTAAAACCCATTCCTGGATAATGAGCGCTTTCGCCAAGTTCTTCTTCAATACGCAGTAATTGATTGTATTTTGCTGTTCTATCACTTCGAGAAACCGATCCAGTTTTTATCTGACCACAATTTAAGGCAACGGCTAAGTCAGCGATTGTAGTATCTTCTGTCTCTCCACTTCTATGGCTCATTACAGAAGTAAATCCATTGGCTGTAGCCATTTGAACAGCCTCAATCGTCTCTGTTAATGTTCCAATTTGATTTACTTTAACCAAAATAGAATTAGCTGACTTCTCTTCTATTCCTCTAGCTAATCTTTTAGTATTCGTTACAAAAAGATCATCACCAACCAATTGAATTTTATCACCAAGTGCTTCGGTTAATAATTTCCATCCCTCCCAATCGTCTTCATCCAATCCATCTTCAATTGAAATAATAGGATATTTCTCAGCCCATTCCTTCCAAAATCCAACGAATTCCTTGGCTGTCATCTCTTTACCTGTGGATTCGAAAATATATTTCTTCTTCTTCTTATCGTAAAATTCGGAACTTGCTGCATCTAAAGCAATCCAAACATCTTTCCCAGGCGTATAACCTGCTTTTGTAATTGCTTCCAAAACGAATTCAATTGCTTCTTCGTTAGAACCTAAGTTAGGCGCAAATCCTCCTTCATCACCAACGTTTGTTGAATACCCTTTATCTTGAAGTACTTTTTTCAAATGATGAAATATCTCAGTTCCCATTCTTAGACCTTCAGAGAAAGATTTAGCTCCTAAAGGCATCACCATAAATTCTTGGATATCTATTTTGTTATCTGCATGTGAACCTCCATTTAGAATATTCATCATAGGTACAGGCATTGTACTTGCACCTACCCCACCAACATACTTAAACAAAGATAAACCAACAGAATTAGCTGCTGCTTTAGCAACTGCTAAAGAAACACCCAAAATTGCGTTGGCACCTATTTTTCCTTTATTTTCAGTACCATCTATATTGATCAACAATTGGTCGATTGCCTTCTGATCTAAAATATAAGCACCTTGTAAAGCTTCATTAATTACTGTGTTCACATTTGCTACAGCATTTTCTACTCCTTTTCCTAAATAACGTTTTGGATCATTGTCGCGCAATTCAACAGCCTCGTGTGCTCCAGTTGACGCTCCAGATGGAACAGCTGCTCTTCCCGTATGACCTGTTGTAGTATAAACATCTACTTCTATCGTTGGGTTTCCTCTTGAATCTAAGATTTGACGTGCAAAAATATTAGCAATATAACTCATCAGTTTTAGGTTTTAAAAATTTATGATTGTTTGTGGATGTCCATATTTGAAATGAACTGGTCAAATAAATATCTTGAATCGTGCGGTCCAGCAGAAGATTCAGGGTGGTACTGTACAGAAAACACCTTTTTATCTTTCAATGCTATACCTGCAACTGTATTGTCGTTTAAATGTGAATGTGTTATTTCAATATTATCATTGTCTTCAGCGCTAATTCGAGAAACAACAAAACCATGATTCTGGCTTGTGATCTCACCTTTTCCAGTACTGTGATTAAGCACAGGATGGTTTAACCCCCTGTGTCCTTGATGCATTTTCTCAGTAACAAGACCTTGACTCAATGCAATGATTTGGTGCCCCATACAAATTCCGAAAACAGGAGTCTCTGTATCTATAATCTCTTTCACTAATTGGTGAGAAGAGGTCATAACACCAGGATCTCCAGGTCCATTTGACAGCATAAAACCATCAGGTTGGTAAGCTAAAAGCTCATTAACTGGAGTATTCATTGGGAAGATTTTTACTTCACAATCACGCTCATTCAAGCAGTTTGCAATACCCAATTTAGATCCGAAATCTAAGAGTGCAACTTTGTAATGACTTTTACCTGTAGTTGAAGGCATGATATACGCTTCTTTTGTAGAAACTTTACTTGCCAATTCCAACCCTTCCATTGAAGGAACGTTTTTTAATTCTTCTTGTAAATCTTCAAGGTTGAAGTTTTCTTCAGAAGAAATGATCGCATTCATTGCACCTTTTGAACGAATGTAACGAACTAAAGCGCGTGTATCAATATCTGAAATACCTACTTTGTTATCTTTAACAAGGTAATCTTGTAATGACATTGTAGATACATCACGAGAAGAAACTTCTGAAAACTTTTTAACGATAATTCCTGCACATTGGATATTCTCTGATTCAGACTCTGATGGAGTTGTTCCATAATTCCCAATGTGTGGTGAGGTCATTATTACGAGTTGTCCTAAATATGAAGGATCTGTAAAAACCTCTTGGTAACCAGTCATTCCTGTATTAAAGGCCAATTCTCCAGCCGCTTTACCAATTGTACCTATTGCTTTCCCGTGAAAGGTAGTTCCGTCTTCTAAAACTAAAACTGCGTTAGCGCGTTCAATCATCTCATTATCGTTTTGGCAAAAGTAACACTTTAGAATTGACTAATTATTGAATATTAGAAAAAGTTATTCCGGTTTTTTTAACATCTTGTTAATATGATGGATTATAATCATTTAAACCATCTTCTAACCAAGCCCTAAAGTCTTTAGGACTACTATGGTTCTGGTAATCAGCAGAGCCATTGTCTAAGTCTTCACCATTTCCATTTTGAAGAATATAATAAGGCTGAGCAGTTACTTGGTATTCAGAAACTTGCTTAAACGACCATTTATCACCAGTTGTTCTTAATTGTTTCTTTCTTCCGTTAGGAAAAGTCACTTCCACCTGCTCCTCTTTAGGTAAGAATATTCGCTCATCCACATGAAGGGATACGATTACAACTTTATCTCTTAGTATTTCAATAATCCCAGGTTCTCCCCAAACACTTTGTTCCATTCTTCTACAGTTCACACAATTATGTCCTGTAAAATCAACCAACAATGGTTTTCCTACCGACTCTGCATGAGCTAAGGCTAAATCATAATCGTGGAACACCATGATATTTTGAGGTCCTAAATGAGTTCCAATTATAAAATCATCTGCACTCGCTGATGCAGATTTACCTCCTCCACCAAAACCAAGTGGAGCTTCACTATAACTCATAGGTGGTGGAAACGCACTGATTAACTTTAAAGGTGCCCCCCACATTCCAGGGATCAAATAAATTACGAATATCAATACGGTAGTACCAAACATTGTTCTTCCTACAGAAAGCTTTTCAATAGGACTATCATTAGGTAACCTCAGTTTTCCAAATAAATAAAGTGCCAGCACTAAGAATATTCCAATCCAAATTGCAAGGAACACTTCTCTTTCCAACATGTGCCATTGCAATGCTAAATCTGCGTTTGACAAAAACTTGAAGGCCAATGCTAATTCTAAAAATCCTAAAACAACTTTCACTGAGTTTAACCATCCACCTGATTTTGGCATTTGATTCAACCAACCTGGAAATGCTGCAAACAAAGCAAAAGGCAACGCCAACGCCAAAGAGAAGCCAAACATTCCAATAAAAGGTGCCATTCCACCTTCTGTTGCAGCTTGAACCAACAACACACCAACAATAGGCCCGGTACAAGAGAAAGAAACTAACGCCAACGCTAAAGCCATAAAGAAAATCCCAAGGAACCCACCTTTATCCGCTTTTGAATCTGCCTTATTTGCCCATGAACTTGGTAAGCTAATTTCAAAGGCTCCCAAGAAAGAAATGGCAAAAATCACCAAAATTAAAAAGAATATAAAATTGAATAAAGGATCTGTAGACATTGCATTTAAGGACTCAGCCCCAAATATCCAAGTCACTAATGTTCCTAAAACTATATAGATAACAATGATTGATATACCATATTTAACAGCGTTCCTAACACCCTGAGCTTTCGTTTTACTTTGCCCAGTAAAGAAACTTACTGTCATTGGAATCATTGGGAAAACACATGGCGTAAATAGTGCAATTAATCCACTACCAAAAGAAATTCCGAAGATCCACCACAAAGAACGGCCTGAAGGATCGTTTCTGTCTTTTTTCTTTTCTAAAGAAGATACAGCACCTTCTTCGTTTTGATTAGCCTCTTGAGCAACCAATGAATCTTCCTCTTCTAACTCTTCATCTGAAGAAACCTCATCATCAGATTCTAAATCTTCATCTAAACTGCCATCAATATTTTTGTCGATTGCCGACTGATCTGTCTTCACCTCATCACACCCCTTTACACGAACGGTGAAGGATTCTTCAAAAGGGAACAAACACTTAATAGAATCACAGGGTTGAAACCCGAAGTCTAGCTTCAAATCAAAATCCTTTTTAGACTTTACTTTTATCTTTTGTTTTAAGACAATGCTTCCCGCATGATAGCGTAAGTTCTCTTCAGATACCTTATCAAATTCTTCAACAGGCTTAGGCTCTATTACGCCACCAACAAGAGAATAATTTTTAGACTTATTAATTTTAAAAGTTGTAGGAATACCAAAGTTATCTTCAGGTAGAGTCAATGCGTTGATATGCCAATGGTCAACTATCTTAAGTTTTGCAATGATTGTTGCATCACATCCATCTTGAACCACGCTGAAATCCCACTCTACTTTATCTTCTGGCATTTCCATTTGTGAAAAACTAAAAAAGCTCATCACAAACATTAAAAACAAACCTACTGACTTCCTCATTATATTCTCTTTATTTTCAAATTGCGAAAGAGCAATTTAAAATTTACAACATTTCACTTCTTACTTTTGCTTAATTACTGAACATCCAAACTGCATCATTGTTCAATCTTATAAAACAAACAAGATTTTTATCCTTTATCAATAAAAAAAGCACGGTAAATACCGTGCTTACAAAATTAATAAATCTCTTTTAGAATAAACCTTGATTTGTTGAATCATTATTGCATTCCTAAATTCATTTCAATTGTTAAATAAAAACAATTTTATGGATTTTAGCAATCGGCAACCAAACTCCTCCTTTTAAACAAATATACTTCAATCCTGTTGCCCAAATAGTTGTTTCAACTTGTTTCAATCCTTCGTCATCTTCAAAAACGATGACTACTTTTCCGTGGTGTATATTTCCTAACTTCGTTGCCTCCATTAGCTTCTCCATCAATCCTTCTTGTTGTTTTACTTTGGTTTCTTTAACGAACTTTAATTGAGGAATTAATTCCTTTTCTACAACTGTGGGTTTATTATTTGTAGTGTCTTGCATAGCTTATAGTTTTAATAAGATAGAAAAAGTAATATATAATTAACATAATTCCAAGCTTTCTTAAAGAAATTATTAAAACCTCCAAAAAACCATCAGATTTAAAATCCTGATTCAAACAACTTCAATTTATAAAGTGATGAAAACAAACCTAAAAACACAATAAATCGATAACTATTTGATTATTTTCGTACTACAATTTATAAGTTATGGAAAATACAACACAACGTGAAGCGACCCTCGAAGAAGCAATTCAGCTTGGTTTAACAACACGCGAGTTTGAAATGATTAAAGTGATTTTGGGTCGAATACCAAATTTTGCCGAAATAAATATCTTTGGAGTTATTTGGTCCGAGGAGCATTCATTCAAAAATTCGTGCAAATATTTAAAAGACCTTCCAACAATTAAAGGTGTAGGTTTTGGCGATGGTACAATGTGCGAACTGAAAGTAACATCTAACACATTAAGTACAAACACTGAGTCACCTACTCGTCTTGTTACAAGGATAAACTCATTTCGCTTCGGAAACCTAGAGGAAAACAGAGTGAAAGATTTAATTAAAGAACTTGTTAAAAGCCAAAACATTGATACAACGCCGACAATTGGCCAAGATGTATTTTTTGACGACTCCTTTAATAACAAACCTATGCTCAATACGTTTACAGTTGGTATTGTTAATCCAAACGAAAACAACGCACCAGATCCCTTTGAGAACACCTCTTATTCTAAACGAATTAGAAACGTTTTAGCTGATGCTTTAGGGGTAAACGAAAACGAGATTAATGTTGTTAAAGAAAATGAAAATATTCAGTACTTCCAGAACGATCTGCTTCTTGCAGACCTTCCTATCAACTCACTAATTGTAGGAGAAGGAACTCCTGATTACACCAATAAATATACAGAACCGGCATATTTTAAAGAATACAAAAGTTTTAACATAGACAATGTAAGAGAACCCGACGATTTAAGAGAAGTTGCGACGTTCCTTTTAAAGCATCCGAATATCTCATCGAGAAGATGGTTTAGCAATCAAGCAGGCACAGTATCCAGTATTCCAGAGAACACCAATACTATAAATATTGACGGGAAAAACAGTGCGTTGGCTATGTCAGTAGGATGCAATCCTAGATACATCAATGCGGACCCAGAAATAGGCACATCAATTGGGGTTGCAGAAGCAGCACGTAAAATTGTTTGTACTGGGGGTGTTTCAAAAGCGATTTCTTTTTGTATGAACTTTGGCAATCAAAACAACCCTGAATCCTTTTGGCAATTTGTAAATTCAATTCAAGGAATAGCAACAGCTTGTAAAAGGTTCAACACACCTGTTTCAGACAAAATCGTTTCTTTCAGTGACGCGTCAATAAAAGGTGGAACTGAAGTCTCTCCTTTTCCTTCTTCGACTATTGGAATGATAGGTTTGATTGAAAATAAAAACAAGGTAATGACACCAGACTTTAAGCACAAAGGGGATTTGATTTTCATTATCGGTGAAGCAGTTGAATGTATAGCAAGTTCTGAATACCTTTATTCTTACCATGGCATAAAAGCATCTCCTGCACCTTACTTCAACATGGATAAAGAGTTTGAAATGCAAGAAGTCGTAAAAACGATCATTCAAAAAGAGTTAATCAACGCTGCACATGATTGTTCTGCTGGAGGAATATTTATCACACTCACTGAAATGGCCATCCCCAGAGAATTAGGTTTTGATATTGTTTCAGATGCCGAAATTCGTGAAGACGCATTCCTATTTGGTGAAGCTTCAGGACGTGTTCTCGTTGGAGTGAATGAAGACAGTGAAGATGA
>Ga0079223_10000238_pt1 | contig 25168 bp, 23 predicted proteins | sample Stecom2011_FD_75072 | JGI IMG/M metagenome (GOLD analysis project Ga0079223, IMG submission 75072) | Agricultural soil microbial communities from Utah to study Nitrogen management - Steer compost 2011 | ecosystem: Environmental > Terrestrial > Soil > Agricultural land | place: USA: Utah...
AACCACCAGGACCTTGAACATCATGACCGGATCAAAGGGCGGACGGCCGCCCTTGGCACCATCGCTATAACCCAGCGCTGCTATCAAGTCTGCCCGAAATATCTCGAAATCCACCACCGCTGCGAAGGCCTCGAGCTGATCGCCAATCTCGCCCGCCTTTCCGGCTTCCTCATCCGCCGCTACGCGGACCAGATCACCTCGCAGAGCAAGGGCGATGGGCAAAAGCTGATCCTGCACTTCGAGAACTAGAGCTTCAAACTACGCGCGGATAGAAAACAGCAGCCACCCGATTAAGTTGTCCACTTCCTATTGCTAATCTAAGTTTTCAGGAAACGATACTGGAATGCTCAGCGAAGAGCACGAACAGATGGGATGTATTGGTGACGGCAAACTCTACTGGCCTGATTTACGGACCGAACGACCGACCGCCTCCAATGGCGATCCTTGTTTTGGGCCTGCAGCACGCCGGGCTTGCGATCATGTTCATGATCTATCCGGTCGTGGTGGCTCGGGAGATCGGCTTGACGTCCCTCGAAACCAGTGGGCTCATCACCGGCAGCCTGATCGCGGCAGGGGTCGCGACCATGCTGCAAGCGCGCGCCGCCCCTCTCGGGAGCGGCTCGCTTGCGGTGGAGATTCCTGGGCCTCTCGTCCTCCCGGCCATGATTCATGCGAGCTCGCTGGGTGGTCTTGGGGCGGTGGCTGCCATGCTGACTGTACACGGTCTGGCCGAAGCGACGCTTGCGCGCATGTTGCACAGGCTAAGGCAGCTCTTCCCGCCCGAGGTCTGCGGCGTTGCGGTACTCATGCTCGGCATCTCCATTGCCCAACCAGCGCTAGTGCGCTTCACTGGTGTCAATCTGGATCAAGCCGGTGCGCTCGCTCTCGATCCGGCCTATCTGCTGGTCGGGACGGCTACTCTTGCCGCAATAGTCGGCTTTGCCGTCTTCGGCCGTGGCGGCCTGAAGCTCTTTGCCTTGGTGTTCGGCCTCCTGACAGGGGCTCTGCTCAGCCTCGTGATGGGGCTGATCGAGCCCTCCGTCTGGCACGCACTGCGCGACGCGCCAGTGGCCGGCCTCCCAACCCTGTTGTTCCCGGCCTGGCAGGTCGAGGTTCTCCTGATCCCGCTCTTTGTCCTGATTGCAATCGTCACCACGGTCGACAACCTCGGGGTCCTGGTGAGCATCCAGCGGCTGAATGATCCTAACTGGGTCAGGGCCGACTTACGCAGCGCCGCCGGCGGGGTTCAGGCCAGTTCGATAGGTAATCTAATCGCAGGTACGGTTGGCGGGACTGCTGTTGGCATCTCCTCCAGCAACGTTGGCCTGGCATTCGCTACTGGGACCTCCGCTCGGATCGTCGGTTTTGTCGCCGGCGGCCTGATGATCGGAGCGGTCTTTCTGCCAAAGGCGATCGTCGCCCTGGCATCTATTCCAGCCCCGGTCATCGGCGCGATCATGATCTACACCGCGGCCTACATGATCGTCTCCGGCATGGACCTCATCCTGTCGCGCATGTTGAGCGAGCGGCGAATTTTTACCGTCGGCCTCTCCATCGTCTTCGGGCTCACCGTGGTGATATTCCCAGACATCTACGAGGGATTGCCGGAGTGGCTCGTGCCGCTGTTCCAATCGGAGCTGGCGCTCGCAACCTTGAGCGCGATCCTGCTCAACCTGCTCTTCCGCATCGGGATTGCACAGCGGGCTAGCCAGCCCGTACCTCCGGACAGCGATGCCTATGATTTCAGCCAAGAGTTCCTGAAGCGCCAAGGAGATCTTTGGGGTGCGCGCCGCGAGATCGTTCAGCGCGCGGTTCAAGCCTCGTCGGAAGCTCTGGAAACGCTTCGGTCACAAGAAATGTTCAAGGCCCCCCCGGAGATGACAGCCAGCTTCAACGAGTTCGACCTCGACGTCACCTTGACCTGGCACGGGAAGCCATTGGCCACGCCCGACGAGCGACCTTCCCTGGATGACATCCTCGAGGATGAAAGCAACGTCTCGTTGATGGCGGGTTTTCTCATCCGACGTTACGCGGACAAGGTGACCCACCGCAGCCATGGTCAGCAGCAACGGCTGACCCTTCACTTTCAGCATTGAGGGTGCAGGATGTAAGCGACAAGTCCCTTTCTTGTGTGACACACTCAGGCTGCCAGTGCGGCGCCTTTCGCTTATCGTGCAACCATGACTTCGCTTCAGCTTGATCCCAGCCTGCTCTTGCTCGATGGCCGCCCGGTGGCGGTCAGAGTGCGCCGGTCTTCTCGCGCGAAGCGGATGATTCTCCGGATCGTCCATGACGAGGAAGCGCTTCTCCTCACCTTGCCGACAGGCGTGACGCGGGAGGCTGGCCTGGACTTCGTGCGTCGGCAGCAAACCTGGATTCAGCAGCGACTCTCCAAACTGCCAGACCGCGTTCCCTTTGCAGAGGGCGCAAAACTTCCGCTCCTGGGCGAGGAGCATGAGATCCGCCACGCACCAGAGGAACGGCGCGGCGTCTGGCGTGAGGCGGGCTGTCTGTGTGTCAGCGGTAAAGCCGAGCATCTTCCAAGGAGGGTTTCAGATTATTTGCGCGAGGAAGCTCGCAAGCTGCTCCGCACAAGAGCCCGGGAAAAATGGGCCTCCTTGCCAGCGGGCACTGCACGTCCCTTGCGGCGGGTGGCCGTGCGCGACACGAGCAGCCGTTGGGGAAGCTGCTCCTCCCAGGGCAACCTGAACTTCTCCTGGCGTCTGATTTTCGCGCCGGAGCCGGTTTTCGACTATGTTGTCGCGCACGAGGTCGCCCACCTCGTGCATATGAACCACTCACCTGCCTTCTGGCAGCTGAACGACAGTCTTACGCCAGACATGCACTACGCGCGTCAGTGGCTAAGAAGCCAAGGCGCGCGGCTTCTTCGCTACGGTTGAAACCAGAAGCCGCTGTCAGAGACCGCGCCCTCAGGGTCTGAACACTTTCCGATAGCCCTTGCGGCGGAGGATGGCCATCTCGCATGCTGACCGCATGGCCCCTGTGACCGATGCTGCCGCTGGCACGCCGTTACCCCTGATCTACCCCGCTAGTCGTCTGCGCCTGCGGACCCTGATCTTCATCCGTTGGATCGCGGTTATCGGTCAAGTCCTTGCAATCGCTGTAGTACAGGCCGGACTGAACTTCGACGTGCCACTGGTGCCAGCCTTGGCAGCAGTTGGTGGACTCGCCGCCCTGAACCTTATCACCGCGCTGCAGCACCGCGGCGCCACGTGGCTGAGCGACCGCCCTGCCCGCTTGTACCTGGCGTGTGATCTTCTGCAGCTACTGGTGCTGCTGGCGATGACCGGCGGTCTGCAGAATCCCTTTGCCGTTCTAATACTTGCCCCGGTCGTTGTCTCGGCCGCGACGCTGTCGCGCCGTAGCACCATCTTGCTCGCGGCCCTCGCGATAGGGGGCATTGCTGTCCTGGCCTACTTGCATCTGCCCCTGCCGTGGGATGATCAAGGTCTCCAGCTGCCCAGGATCTATATTGCGGGCATCCTCGCAGCGCTCGTTCTGGCGGTCTCCTTCACTGCAAGCTACGTTTCCTCGCTCGCCCTGGAATCGCGCCGGCTTGCGGATGCCTTGGGCGCGACACAACTGGCGCTGGCGCGCGAGCAGCAGCTTTCGGCCCTTGGGGCCCTGGCCGCTGCTGCAGCCCATGAGTTAGGCAGTCCGCTCGCGACCATTGCCGTGGTGGCGCGCGAGCTAGAACGTGAACTTCCCGAAGATACCCCCGAAGACCATCCCTTGCGGGAGGATATTGCCTTGCTGCGCGAGGAAGCCGAGCGGTGTCGACGTATCCTCACTGAACTTGCCAATCGTCCCGCTGCTGAGGAGGACACGCCCTACCATCACCTTCCACTATCCGCGCTGGTTGAAGCCGCGGCTCATCCCTACGCAGGCAACGGGGTCAGCCTGCAAATAGAGTATCAAGGCGCGCCGAACGAACAGCCACTGGTGCCCCGCATGCCGGAAATGCTGCATGGTCTGGGGATGCTGTTGCAGAACGCGCTGCAGTTCGCCCAGTCGAGGGTAGAAGTTGAGCTTTCCTGGACAGACCGCCAGGCCCACATCGTCATTCGCGACGACGGGCCGGGGTTCGATGAAGGCATCCTTGGCGACTTGGGTGAACCCTATGTGTCCACGGGAAATCGCGGGCGCCAGGCAAGCACCTATATGAACACCTCCGGAGAAGCCGGCGAACATATGGGCCTCGGCATTTTCATTGCCCGCAATCTTCTGGCTCAAGCGAATGCCACAGTAGCCTTTCAAAACCGCTCAGGAGGTGGCGCGGAGGTTGCCATCGTGTGGCCGCTTGGCGATAGAAGGACGAGGAGTAATGCAGCATGACAGCAGATGAAGCCGCGCGCACCTCGGACAGCAGCCGAACACTCTTGATCGTGGATGACGATCAGCGCTTCGCGCAGCGCCTCGCGCGCGCCATGACGCAGCGCGATTTCGACGTCCAGGTCGCACTCGGTGTCACCGAGGGTATCGAAACGGCGCGGCAGAGCCCGCCCGATTTTGCGGTTGTTGACCTTCGCCTCGGCGACGGAAACGGCCTGGACGTGGTACAGGCTCTACGCGAGTTGAAGAAGGATACGCGGATTATCGTGCTCACGGGCTACGGCAACATCGCGACAGCTGTGGCCGCGGTGAAGGCAGGCGCCACCGACTATCTCCCGAAACCCGCGGACGCCGATCAGATCGAAGCCGCCCTCATGGCCGAGGAAGGCTCTCTTCCGCCACCTCCGGAACACCCCATGACCGTCGACCGGGTGCGCTGGGAGCATATCCAGCGGGTCTTCGAGCAGTGCGATCGCAACGTTTCGGAAACTGCACGCCAACTCAGGATGCACCGGCGCACGCTCCAGCGCATCTTGGCCAAGTACGCCCCCAAAGGCTAAAGCAGTCAACGGCAGACGCCGGATGTACTCTACGCCGGCGAGATGACCTCCTGGTCTTGAAGATCGCGCGGGTCCAACGTTTCCAGGTCGAAGGCTGCTTTCATCAGCGCCTTGGTATAGGCATCGCGCGGCGCTTCAAAAATCTGCTCTGCCGGTCCCTGCTCTACGACCTTGCCATGGCGCATGACGACAACTTCATCCGCCAGCGCGCGAACCACCTTCAGATCATGACTGATGAAGAGATAGGCCAGGCGATGGCGGTTTTGCAGGCCGCGAAGCAACTCGACGATTTGCGCCTGCACCGACATATCTAGGGCCGAGGTGGGTTCGTCCAGTACGACGAAGCGCGGCTTCAGGACCATCGCCCGCGCAATGGCGATCCTTTGCCGCTGTCCGCCTGAAAATTCGTGGGGATAGCGATGGCGGCTTTCCGGATCGAGCCCCACTTCCTCCAGTGCTTCGATGATGCGGGCCTCATAATCGCCTGCGCCGCCCGGTTCATGGATGGCGAGACCTTCTCCAACGATCTGCCCCACAGACAGGCGGGGAGAAAGAGAACCATAAGGATCTTGAAATACTACCTGCATCTCGCGACGCAACGGCCTTAGCTGGCTGGCTTTCCAGCCCTGAATGTTCCGACCCAGGAAAACGACCGAGCCCTGACTGGCGGTAAGGCGTAACAAGGCCATGCCCAAGGTGGTCTTGCCGGAGCCGGATTCCCCCACGACCCCAATCGTATGGCCTTCGCGGACGACGAGATCGATCCCGTCCACTGCCCTGACGTAATCGACGGCCCGTTTGAGCAGCCCCTTACGGATGGGGAAGTGGACCTTGATATCCTTACCTTCCATTATCACTGGAGCGCCGGGGTCACGAGCCGGGGGGCGGCCCTTCGGTTCGGCCGCCAACAAACGCTGAGTGTAGGAATGCTGGGGCGCGCGGAAGATCTCCTCCACCGGCCCCTGCTCCACCACCCGCCCGTCGGTCATCACGTAGACCCTCTGGGCCATCTTGCGCACCACCCCGAGATCATGGGTGATCAAGAGCATAGACATGCCCAGTCGCTTTTGCAGATCCTTTAGAAGCTCAAGTATCTGCGCCTGTATCGTCACGTCCAATGCGGTCGTCGGCTCATCGGCTATGAGCAGGTCCGGCTCATTTGCCAAGGCCATGGCAATCATCACGCGTTGTCTCTGCCCCCCTGACAGTTCGTGAGGAAAGGCGGTGAGTCGACGTTCCGCATCCTGAATCCCGACCAGGTCGAGCAGTTCAAGAATGCGCCGCCGAGCCTGTCCACGGTCCATGCCTTTATGCAAAAGCAGAACCTCTCCGATCTGCTTCTGCACGCTATGCAGTGGATTCAAGGACGTCATCGGCTCCTGAAAGATCATGGAGATCTCGTTGCCGCGCACCTGTCGGATACGCCGCTCGCCGATACCGATAAGCTCTTGCCCCTTGAAGCGGATCGAACTGCCGGGGGGATGTTCAGCCTGGGGATAGGGAAGTAGCTGCAGGACTGACAGCGCCGACACTGACTTGCCCGAACCGCTTTCTCCGACCAGTCCCACCGTCTCACCGGGAGCTATGTCGAAGGAAACGCCTTTAACCGCCTCCACCACGCGGTCGGGCAGACGAAAATTCACCCCAAGAGAGCGCACCTGCAGAATCGGTTCTGCCACCTTCCCGCTCATGGCGCCCCTCGGTGAACCGAAGCGACAGACTGGGCTCCCGGCTCTGCTGCCGCTTCCGGCGGCGGCGCAGCGCCAGTGAAGAGTCTGCGAGGGTCAAAGGCGTCGCGTACTGCCTCGCCAATGAAGACGAGAAGGCTCAGCATCAAGGCCAAGACGAAGAAGCCCGTGAGGCCGAGCCAGGGTGCTTGCAAGTTCGCCTTTCCTTGCGCCAGCAGGTCACCAAGGGAAGCAGAACCCGGGGGCAGGCCAAAGCCTAGAAAGTCCAAGGCAGTCAAGGTAGTAATCGATCCCGTCAGCACAAAGGGCAAGAAGGTCAAGGTCGCCACCATGGCGTTCGGCAGCACATGGCGGAAAATGATCGTCGCGTCGCCAACACCAAGCGCCCGCGCCGCCCGCACGTAATCGAAGTTACGAACCCTTAGGAATTCCGCCCGTACGACCCCCACCAGTCCCATCCAGGAAAAGGCGAGCATAATGCCCAGCAGCCACCAGAAGTTGGGCTCCACGACGCTGGCGAGAATGATCAGGAGATAGAGCACGGGCAAACCTGACCAGATCTCAATGAAGCGTTGGAACAATAGGTCCGTCCAACCTCCGAAGTAGCCCTGAATCGCTCCGGCGGCGACCCCGATGATCGAACTGAAGAAGGTAAGCGCGAGACCAAAAAGAACGGAGATGCGGAAGCCATAGATCGTGCGCGCCATCACGTCGCGGGCCTGATCATCCGTTCCCAACCAATGTTCGCTACTCGGCGGTGTGGGGGCCGGTTCTGGCAAATCCCACGCTACGCTCCGGTGGTTGTAGGCGACCAGCGGCCATAGCATCCAGCCCTTCTCCGAGATCAATTCCCGCACGTAAGGATCTCGGTAGTCCGCTTCCGTGGGGAACTCGCCGCCAAAATGGGTTTCCGGTAGCGTCTCGAAGATCGGCATGTAGAAGACGCCGTCATAGCGAACGAGGATCGGCTTGTCGTTCGCTATGAACTCGGCAAAAAGGCTCACCACGAAGAGAAGCAGAAAGATCCAGAGGGACCAAAAGCCCCGCCGGTTCGCGCGAAAGTTCTGCCAACGTCGGGCGGCGATGGGAGAAAGCCGGAAGCCTAGGAGGCGATGGCCCGCGCCTGGTGCGACGTCTGCTAGCCGTGCCATCAAGCCTCTCTCGTTTCGAAATCAATCCGCGGGTCGATTACGGTGTAAAGAAGATCTCCCACGAGATTGAGAAACAGGCCAAGCAGCGTGAAGAAGTAGAGCGTCGCCAGAACAATGGGATAGTCACGATTGACCACAGCTTCGAAACCCAGAAGTCCTAGACCGTCCAGCGAAAAGATCACCTCGATCAACAGCACGCCAGTAAAGAGAATACCTATAAACGCGGAGGGAAATCCTGCGATCACGATCAGCATAGCATTGCGAAACACATGGCCGTACAGCACTTTCCCTTCGCTCAATCCCTTGGCACGAGCTGTCAGCACATACTGTTGATGTATCTGATCTAGAAAGGAATTCTTGGTCAGCATCGTGAGCCCGGCGAAACCGGAAATCACCATGGCGAGCACCGGCAATGTCAGGTGCCAGAAATAGTCCAAGACCTTCATCGGGAGGGAGAAATCTTCCCACCCATCTGATGTCAGGCCCCGGATGGGGAACCAATCCAGGTAGCTTCCGCCGGCGAAGAGCACCACCAGAAGTATCGCGAAAAGGAAATTGGGAATTGCGAAGCCGACGATCACCAAACCGCTGGTCCAGACATCGAAGCTACTGCCATCACGGACAGCCTTGCGTATGCCCAAAGGAATGGAGACCAGGTAGGTAATGAGGGTCGTCCAGAGCCCGAGAGAAATGGAAACCGGCAGCTTCTCCACAACGAGCTCTACAACGCTGCGCCCGCGGAAGAAAGAATCGCCAAAGTCGAAGACCAGGTAATTTCCCAGCATCAGGAAGAAGCGTTCATGCGCAGGCTTATCGAAGCCGAACTGCCGTTCGAGCTCCTCGATAAACTCCGGGTCCAGCCCCTGCGCTCCCCGATAGGTGCCCGTCTCCCCTTGTCGCATTGGACCGCTGCTGACCTCGGGGCCGCCAGAGCGGGTCACCCGCTCCATAGTAGAGCCAGCGCCCTCTCCAGTCATCTGCGCCAAGACCTGCTCAACCGGCCCTCCAGGCACGAACTGCAGGACAGCAAAGTTGAGCAGCATGATACCGAAGAGGGTCGGTATCATCAGGAAAAGACGCCGGACAATATAGGCAGTCATGGCTGTGCAGTGCCCTTCCCACAGGACAAGGCGCTCTTACAGACCATCTGAGTCAGGCTGGTTGCGATCAAGCTAGCTTCCAAGCTCTTGCTCACTTTGCACAAGCTGACGCCGTTCAAGGCGACGCGCGCGCTCCTCATCGAACCACCAGGTGTCGAGATCATAGCCCGAGTCCGGGATCACGTCGGAATGAGCAAACTTGTCCCAGTAGAGCACACGATCAACGCGCGAGTGATACTGCGGGACCACGTAATGCCCCCAAAGCAGCACGCGATCGAGGGCACGTGTGCGTGCCACCAGTTCCTCTCGGGTTGGGGCGGCAATCAAGAGTTCCACCAGCTCATCCACCACCGGATCGCGTACCCCGGCAAGATTGCGGCTACCAGGCATGTCCGCGGCTGCACTGCTCCAGAACTCCCGCTGTTCATTGCCGGGAGAATCAGATTGCCCCCAGACGTTGATGATCATGTCGAAGTCAAAGGCACGATAGCGGTTGATGTACTGGGAGCTGTCGACGAGACGGACCGTGGTGGTGATCCCAAGCCGGCCGAGATTACGCTGGAACGGCAAGACGATACGTTCCATTGCCGGGCTAACGAGCAGAATCTCGAATGTCATGGGCTCGCCGCTCTCCTGGTTGGTCAGCAGCAGCGTCTCGGGATCTACTTCCCAACCGGCTTCCCGTAGCAATCGGAAGGCTTCTCGCAAGTTAGCCCGCGGCCAGCCAGAAGCGTCGGTAGAAGGCGGTTCATAGGGCTCGGTAAACACCCGCTCTGGCACCTGCCCCCGATAGCTCTCCAGGATTTCAAATTCGCGTCCCTCTGGCAGCCCGCTGGAGGCCAGCTCGGAATTCGAGAAGTAGCTCTTCGTTCGAGTATAGAGGCCGAAAAAGAGGGCCCGGTTCGACCATTCGAAATCGAAGGCATAAGCAAGCGCTTCACGTACCAGCGGATCCTGAAAGATTTCCCGACGGGTGTTGAATACGAAGCCCTGCATGCCAGTCGGCCGCTTGTGCTCCAAGGCCTCCATCTTCAACCATCCATCGCGCACTGCCGGTACGTCATAATCGAGCGCCCAGGCTTTAGCTTGGTTCTCCACCCTGAGGTCGATGCGACCTGCCTTCAGCGCCTCGCGTATGACCGTGTCATCTAAATAGTAGTCATAGCGTATGCGATCGAAATTGAAGCGCCCCCGATTGACCGGCAGCTCCGCCCCCCAATAATCTTCCACCCGCTGATAGGTGACGTAGCGGTTGGCCTCGAATCCAGCCACTCGGTAGGGGCCGCTCCCGAGGGGAGACTCCAGAATTGCCCGGCTGAAATCTCTTCCCTCCCACCAGTGCTTCGGCAGGATCGGCATCTGGCCGGCGATAAGGGGGAGCTCCAGATTGTCTCCCTCACTGAAGATCATGCGCAGGCGGCGCTGACCCAGCTTCTCGATCTCGACAATATCTGCGTAGTAGTAGCGATAGAAGGGATGGCCGTCGGTGGTAAGGATCTCGTGGGAGAAGATTACATCGTCCGCGGTAACGGGCTCGCCATCATGCCAGCGCGCCTCAGGATTAATGTTGAAGATGGCCCAGGAGCGGTCATTCGGCAGTTCGATGCTTTCTGCCAGCAGGCCGTACATCGTCAGGGGTTCGTCAGCACTGGGCATCATAAGAGATTCAAAAAGGTAGCCAGTACCAAGTGCGGCGGTCCCTCGGACGATGAAGGGATTGAAAGAGTCAAAGCTTCCCTGAGCAGCCAGCCGGATGGCACCGCCTTTTGGAGCGTCAGGATTGGCGTAGTCAAAATGGGTGAAATCGGGGCCGTACTTCGGTTGCCCATGCATCGCAACAGCGTGGCGAGGCTCGACTTCCAGCGCTGGCGGCGGCGACAAGGGCTCTGCTTCCTGACCCACAGCCGTAGTGCTGCCAGAAACAGCAATTGCCAGAGCCAGCACAACCGCGCGCAACAACACTACCAGCGCCTCTCTTTTTTCCGCCCCCAGGTCCTCTCCAATGCCAGCGCGCCTGTTCAACTCTCTAACGAAGCAGGATCGGCTTCAGACAAGCATATGGAGTAGCTTCTCACATCAACGGAGATTTGCCTTGGCCCCCACTAAATGTGTCTGCTCCTAACCTACGGCTTATACGGCGTGCCGCAACAGTGCAGGAGCCTGCGTAGCATTATCTTTTTGTAAGGTTTGCGCTAATGGCCAAGAGGTAGGCATGTCTCATTTCTCGAGACAGCTCTTCCAAACGAGCTCATCCAGCGCGGCCGTATCGCGCTCATGCATCAGTCGCGGAGCAGTTTTTGAAGTACCTCATCGCGTAGTTTTTGGTTGCTCGCGAAGACGACACTCCCGTCGGAGTCCAAACTAAGTGGTTGGCCTCGCCAGTCACTCGCGCAGCCCCCTGCCCCCTCGACCACGGGCAGGAGCGCCATGAAGTCGTATGGTTGGAGATCCCCTTCCACGACAACATCGGCCCAGCCACTCGCAAGTTGGGCATAGCAGAAGCAATCGCCACCGTAGATCGTCAAACGGCTCGATCGCGCCACCCGCCCGAAAGCGGCAACATCCTGCTCTGAGGTAAACATGCTGGGTGATGTACAGCGAAGCACTGCGTCTTCGAGACTGATGCAGGCACGGACTCTGATTTCCCGCTCCTGCCCCCTAGCATCCCGATGCAGCGTTCCTCGCCCCCCTGCACCAATCCAACGCTCCCCCAGGGCCGGGAAGTCGATGACGCCCAGGACGGGCCGTCCCTTGTGTGCCAAGGCCACAAGGGTACCGAAGAGAGGGTTGCCGGTGATGAAGGACTTGGTTCCGTCGATGGGATCGAGGATCCAGACGTACTCCCTGTCGCGTCCCTCCGTCCCGTGCTCCTCCCCGACGATTCCGTGCTCAGGGACTTCCTGTGCAAGCAGATCGCGCATCGCTGCTTCCGCGTTGCGATCCGCGAGCGTTACCGGGCTGAGGTCGGTTTTGGTGTCGACTGCAAGATCGCTGCGAAAGTACCGCAGTGTAACGGCACGGGCTGCGTCCGCTACGCGCTCTGCCAGGTCAATTAAGGCCTGGGAGGGCGTAGCGGACGTGACGCTTTGCACGTCCCGACCTACTGCAATGGCGGCGCGTCGGTTCCCATGCTGCGCAAGTAGGCAATCATGGCCGCCCGATCATCCGCATCGCGCAAGCCCGGGAAGACCATTCGCGTACCCGGCATGAAGCCACGGGGGTTTTCGAGGAAGGCACTCAAGTTCTCGTGCGTCCAGATGACCCCCTCGTCGTGCATCGACTGAGCGGCATCCGAGTAATTGAAGTTGTCCAGGTGCGCCACGGGACCGCCCACCACGTTCCAAAGGTTTGGACCAACCCGATTCGGACCCCCTTCATTGAAGGTATGACAGGCCGCGCAGCGGCGGGACAGTGCTTCTCCATCCGCTGGATCAGCTTCGGCGATGGCTGCGAGAAGTTCGCTATCACCATCGGCTGGGGCTGCCTCTTCACCCGCATCGGCGGCTCCCGCCTCAGCTTCAGCGGATGCTTCGCCCTCCTCTGCCGAAGCTTCCGCAGATTCTTCCTCCGCAGGAGCCTCTTCGGCCTCATCAGCCTCTGGCGCAGCTTCCTCGGTTGCAGCCTCTTCCCCACCGGCATCCAAGGGCGCTGGATCGTTCGACTGCTCCCGCAGGAAAGCGATCAAGGCAGCACGGTCGGCTTCATTTGGAAGACCGGGGAAGACCATTCGCGTGCCCGGCATGAAGCTGCGAGGATTCTCGATAAAGGCGATCAGGTTCTCGTAGGTCCAGGTTACGCCCTCATCGTGCATAGCCTGGGCAGCATCCGAGTAGTTGAAGTTATCCAGGTGCGCGACCGGGCCGCCCACGACGCCCCAGAGATTCGGCCCAACCCGGTTAGGTCCGCCTTCCTCGTAGGTGTGGCACGCCGCACAGCGACGGAAGATGTTCTGGCCGTCCTGCGGATCCGCCTCAGCAATCGCGGCGATCAGGGCGCTGTCTCCACCAGCCCCGGAGGCGGCGGCAGCTTCCTCTCCAGCGGCCTCGTCTCCCGTGCCGGCGGCTTCCACGTCTTCGCTGGGCTGAGCTTCAGCCTGCTCGACCGTGGCCTCTTCTCCCGCAGCAGCCTCACCTTCCTCGGCGGCAGCCGGTTCGTCCCCGGCAACCGCCTGAATTTCCTCCTCGGTGGGAAGAGGCTCAGGCTCGTTGTCGAGCGTGCGCAACCAAGCGATCAGATTCGCGCGATCCTGAACATTGCGAATACCGCCGAACGCCATCCGGGTGCCAGGCACGGCTTCGCGAGGGCTCGCCAGGAAAGCGTTGAGCGCTTCGTAGGTCCAGGGCTCGTCACTCCGCTCCATCATGGCATCGGAATAGTTGAAGCCCTCGGCATGAGCATGGGGCGCGCCGACAACACCCCAGAGGTTCGGGCCAACGCGATTCGGCCCGCCTTCCTCATAGGTGTGGCAGGAGGCGCATGCACGGAAGGCTGCTTCGCCCGCCGCTAGATCCGCATCAGCCAGAAGCGGCAGGACCGGCTCCAGGCCAGGCTCCTCTGCGGCCGCCGGTGCAGTGCCGCCGGCATCCGCAACCTCGATCGGGTAAGCGTTTTCTTCAAGTGACTCCGGATGAACCAGAAGATTAGCTATGAAGCCGGTAGTCATGGCCACCACGCCTGCGGTAAGGACAGCCGCGGCCATTTTATTGAACTCGAGGGACATCGCGCTTCGCTACCCTTTCGATGCGGTCTGCGTCTCGTTGAACCAGGCATGCGCACAGGGGGCTAACGCAACTCCGAAGCAGTCGAAATCTTATTGCCCCCGCAGGCGCTTGCCGTCTGCGCCGCTCGATGCTTTAACCGCTCCAGTCGCGCCCCGCAAGTGGAAGCCTTAGTTTTGCCCAATCCGATCGTTCTGATTCCGGCCCGAATGGCCTCAACCCGATTGCCAAACAAGCCTCTCGCGGACATCCACGGTCAGCCCATGATCGTACAGGTGCTGCGCCGGGCGATGGAAGCAAAGGTGGGTCCCACCGTGGTTGCGGCCGCGGAACAAGCCGTTGTAGACGCCGTGGAGGCCGCCGGCGGCCAAGCGGTGCTGACAGACCCATCTCTTCCCTCGGGATCGGATCGGATCTACCAGGCTCTCCGCCAAGTCGATCCGACGGCGCATTACGATGTGGTCGTGAATCTGCAAGGCGACCTGCCCACCCTCGATCCTTCACTGGTGAGCGCGGTCTTGGCGCCGCTGCAAGATCCGGCCGTGGACATCGCGACCTTGGCGGTGGAGATCACGGAGCCCCAGGAGCGCGAAAACCCCAATGTGGTGAAACCCGTTTGCGCCTTCGTCGGGGGGAAGAGAATTGCGCGCGCCCTCTACTTCACGCGCTGCAGCGCCCCTTGGGATCAAGGTGATGAACGCCAACCGCTTTACCACCACATCGGTATCTATGCCTACCGCCGAGAGGCTCTTGAGCGCTTCGTCTCACTGCCGCCAAGTCCTCTGGAAGAGCGCGAACGCCTGGAGCAACTACGGGCGCTCGAGGCCGGTATGCGCGTGGATGTAGCCCTCGTTGACACCCTTCCGCTGGGTGTCGATACTCCCGCGGACTTAGAGCGGGCTCGCGCTTTACTCGCGCAACAATGAGCAGCATCCGCACCAATCATCCGGTGGTAGAGCATGGTTGAGACGGCACAGGCCATTGCCTTTCAGGGAGCGCACGGCGCCTATTCCGACATGGCCTGCCGAGCGGTTTATCCAGACCGCCCTACGCTGCCGTGCGAATCCTTCGAAGACACCTTTATGGCAGTTCGCGAGGGTCAGGCCGAACTGGCCATGATCCCCATCGAGAACTCAAGCGCCGGTCGGGTGGCGGATATCCATCATCTGTTACCGGATTCGGGCCTGCACATCATCGGCGAGCATTTTCAGAAGGTGGAGCACCAGTTGCTTGCGGTGCCTGGTGCGCGCCTTGAAGATCTGAAACAGGTTCACAGTCACGTTCAGGCGCTCTCCCAATGCCGCAACTTCCTGCGCAGTCGAGGCCTCCTGCCCGTTGTCCATCCCGATACGGCTGGCGCCGCCAAGGAAGTCGCAGAACGAGGAGATGTAACGCGGGGCGCCGTGGGCTCGGCGCTCGCCGGCGAGATCTATGGTCTGCAGACACTGATCCCAAACATTCACGACCAGCCCCACAATACCACGCGCTTCGTTATCATGGCGCGCGAGCCCTCGGAGGTTGGGCCGGACGAGGAACTGGTCATCACCTCCCTGGTGTTTCGCGTCCGGTCAGTTCCGGCCGCGCTCTACAAGGCCATGGGCGGCTTTGCCACCAACGGGGTCAATATCACGAAGCTGGAAAGCTACATGATCGATGACCGCTTCACCGTGGCACAGTTCTACGCGGACATCGAAGGACATCCCGAGCAGCGCATGGTGCGCCTGGCGCTGGAAGAACTCGGCTTCTTCAGCCGCGAGGTGAGAATCCTCGGCGTCTATCCGGGTGCTTCCTTCCGACTTAAGAGCGACCGGCGCTAAGCCAGCCGCGCGGACACTTCAGGTCGGCGCTACCCGCCACAGCGACCCGTCGCTGGCTACCGCCTCCCCGACAGAAACCAGTCCCAGCACCATTGCAGCCAGGACACCTACGGCGGCAGCGCCGACGGCAACGCCAAAAAGTACCAGAAGACCATCGCGCTCCAACAGCCCGAGTGCGATCAGCACCAGCGACCACCCCGGCAGCCATCCCGCAAGCGGCAGCGGCACGACCGCCACCAGCGAAATTACGACTGCAGCAAGACCGATCAGCCTTTCACCCTTGCCGAATACTCCGCCCATCCGCGGCCGGATGAACCTTTCCATCACCCGCAGAATCGGAGCCATGCGGCGGCAGAGTTGCTCGAGCCGCGACCGCCTGATCGGCCGGTCCCTCATCCACTTCGGTAACCAAGGAATTTCTCGCCCCATCAGTATCTGGGCGGAAAGCAGTACCAGCGGCAGCGCAAGGACATTCGCCAGAAAAAGTGGAAGTGGGAGCACCTGTGGCGTGGCCGCGAGCAGGAGCGCGGCAGCCATGCTGCGGCCGCGCAGGATATCGAGCAGTTCCTGCAACCGAAAGGTTCCTCCGGTCAGCTGGTCCGGAAGAGATTCCAGCAGGCCGGTGACAGATTGCTTGTCCAAATTCGCTGATGCCAAGGCTACTCTTCCGGGCAGGATCCTGTCCTCTTGGTTAAAGATCAAACAGATCGACATAGTAGCCAAGCTGTGGCGGGACGTGGACAGCTACCGCCATGCTTCCTATAACCGGCCTATGCGACCCTCCCCATCAGATCCCTCGGCAGAGCCACTCTCAGACGCGGTAGAAGTCGTCACCTTTGGCTGTCGCCTGAACGCGTACGAGTCCGAGGTGATGCGTCGCCATGCCCGCGCTGCCGGCCTGGAGAAGGCGGTCGTGTTGAACTCCTGCGCGGTAACAGCAGAAGCAGAACGACAGTTCCGCCAGGCTGTCCGAAAGGCCAGGCGCGATCATCCAGACGCAACGATTATCGTGACCGGCTGCGCGGTGCAAATCGACCCAACCCGCTACGCAGCGATGCCGGAGGTGGACCGCGTTCTAGGCAACATGGAGAAGCTGGACCCGCGATCGTTTCAGCCGCATGGCGTGCCCCGGGTCAAGGTTGCGGACATCATGGAGGCGCGCGAAACCGCCGGGCACCTCATCGAGGGTTTCACCGAGAAGACGCGAGCCTTCATCGAAGTGCAGCAGGGGTGCGATCACCGCTGCACCTTCTGCATCATCCCCTTTGGACGAGGCCCGAGCCGTTCGGTTCCCATGGGAGAGATCGTCGCTCAGGTGCGCCGGCTCGTCGCCAACGGCACGCGAGAGGTCGTGGTAACCGGGGTCGACGTGACTTCCTATGGCGCAGACCTGCCGGGCCAGCCGACACTAGGCCAAATGCTGCGCCGCCTGCTCGCAACGGTGCCGGAGTTGCCCCGGCTGCGCCTTTCCTCGCTGGATCCGGTCGAGATAGACGATGATCTTTACCGGCTGTTGGCAGAGGAACCGCGGCTCATGCCGCATCTGCACCTCTCTGCCCAAGCGGGCGACGACATGATTCTGAAGCGCATGAAGCGACGCCATCTGCGCGCAGACCTCTTGGCGGTGACGGAGAAAGTAAGACACCTGCGACCGGATGTGGTTTTCGGAGCTGACCTGATCGCCGGTTTCCCTACCGAAACCGAGGAGATGTTCCGGAATTCGCTCAATCTGGTCGAAGATGCTGGGCTGACCTGGCTGCATGTCTTTCCCTATTCGGAACGTCCCGGAACGCCCGCAGCACGCATGCCAAGCGTACCCAAGCCACTGCGCAAAGAGCGCGCCGCCTTGATTCGGGCCGCCGGAGAGACGGCAGCCAGACGCTATCTGGAAAGCCGGGTCGGTAGCCGCGATCAAGTTCTGATCGAGCGGCAGGGGCTTGGGCGCTGCACCCACTTCGCTCCGGTAGCGGTGGACGGACCTGTTGGAGAAGTTATCGAAGTGACCATGACCGGGTGCAACCAAACGGAGCTGACAGCCCAGCCGCTGGAGGCCGCGGCATGAGCAAGGGGTGGTTTTCACGGCTAAAAGCCGGATTGGCCCGCTCTTCCTCGCGTATCGGCGAGGGCATTACCGGCATCTTCACCAAGCGCAAGCTGGATGACGCGGCGCTGGAGGAACTTGAAGAACTGCTGATCTCTGCCGATCTGGGTGTGGGGCCGGCCGCCAAGTTGACGAGTCAACTGGCGAAAACTCGTTTCGGCACCGACGTCAGCCCTGAGGAGATCCGCAGCGCCCTGGCCGAAGAAGCTGCGAAGCTTCTAGAGCCGGTTGCCCAGCCCTTGGAGCCCGACAGCGCAAGGCGTCCACATGTAGTTCTGGTGGTTGGCGTCAACGGCACCGGCAAAACGACCACCATCGGCAAGCTTGCGAAGTACTACCGAGAGCAAGGTCTCACGGTAGTTCTGGCGGCAGGCGATACCTTCAGAGCCGCCGCCATCGAGCAGCTTCAAATTTGGGGTGAGCGGACGGGCTGTGATGTTGTTGCGGGGAAGCAAGGCGGCGATGCTGCCGGCCTGGCATACGACGCCCTACAGCAAGCACGGGCCAATAATGCTGATCTCCTGCTGATCGATACGGCAGGCCGGCTGCACAACAAGGAAAACCTCATGGCCGAGCTGCAGAAGATCATTCGCGTGATCCGCAAGCTCGATCCTGAAGCACCCCACGATGTCTTGCTGACTCTTGATGCGACCACCGGGCAGAACGCCCTGCAGCAGGTGGCGACCTTCAAGGATCTGGTCAACGTCACTGGCCTTGTCGTCACCAAGCTCGACGGCTCTGCGCGCGGGGGCGTGCTGGTAGCGCTGGCGGAGAAGTTTGGTCTGCCGGTTCACGCAGTGGGCGTTGGCGAAGGCGCGGACGATCTGCGCCCCTTCGAGGCCGGCGCCTTTGCCCGTAGCCTCATGGGACTGGAAAACTAACGTTGGCCGATGCAAGCGCTGCACTAGTTTTGCCGCTTGTTCTGCTGGCCGCCGCGCTTCATGCCTCCTGGAATGCATTGGTCAAGGCTGGCGGCGACAGGCTGGCGGTGCAGGCGCTGGTCATGCTGGCGCCTGCGCTGGTGGCCGCCCCCTTTCTGCTGATTCTTCCGTTCCCAGGCGCGGCGGCCTTGCCCTTCCTCCTGGCGTCCGTGACCCTGCACCTCGTCTATAACGCGCTGTTGGTCGCGGCTTACCGCCACGGTGACTTGAGTCAGGTATACCCGATCGCGCGCGGCTCGGCTCCACTTCTGGTCGCCATTGGCGCCTGGGTCGTGGCGGGGGAGGAGAAGTCCTCGGCAGAGATGCTGGCCATTCTTATCGTCAGCCTCGGCATTCTGGCGCTTTCCTATCGCCGAGGCCCCCGCCGCCATGGCGAAAGCCAGTCCGTCTTTCTCGCCTTCCTGGTCGGGCTTTCCATCGCTGCCTATTCGCTCACCGATGGCCTTGGGGCTCGCTCGGCAAGCTCGCTCATGAGCTACATCGCCTGGCTGTTCTTCCTCGAGGGAACGGTGTTTTTCCTGATCATCGCCGGACTGCGGCGAGGCAGATTTGTCAAGAGCATCAAGCCGGTTCTCCTGCCAGGTTTGGGCGGCGGACTCATGGCCGGATTGGCCTACGCTATCGTGATCTGGGCAATGACCATGGCGCCCATTGCCCACGTCGTCGCCCTTCGCGAAACGAGCGTTCTAATAGCGGCCGCCATCGGGGCTCTGGTTCTCAAGGAAGGTTTCGGCCGTCAGCGGCTGGCTGCTTCTGCTTTCGTGGTCTTCGGCACCGTGCTGCTACAGCTGGCTCGCTGATCGCTCCGCGCCCGCGGGGTTGCCGAAGGGAGCAAAGGCCTTCTGTTCGCGCGTTTCCGCAAAATGGTGCAGCGCCCAGTGCACCGAGGGAAAGGCAATCTCTTCCCAAGGGATCTCATCCCAGGTGAAAAGCCCGACTTCGGCCGACTCAGGCCCGGCCGAAACGTCTGGCGAGGCAAGTGCTGCGCGATAGATGAGCTGTATCTGGCTGATCCGCGGAATGGAGTAGATGGCCAGAAGCTGGTCGATCATGATCCGCGCGCGGGCTTCCTCCCAGGCTTCCCGGCGTGCCCCTTCCTCCGCCTCCTCCTGCAGTTCCAGGTAGCCCGCGGGCAGAGTCCAATACCCTTTACGCGGCTCGATCGCTCGGCGGCATAGCAAGAGTTGATGATTCCATTGCACCACCGAACCGACCACAATCTTCGGGTTTTGATAGTTGATGAAGCCGCATGAGCGGCAGACCAGCCGCAGGCGATCATCACCTTCCGGCATCCGCTCTTCAAAGTTGGCAATATGGGAGGCAGGAGGGCTCTCGCGTGGATCCGACATGAGCCAACTGTGCAATGCCCACGTCTTTACGGCAATAGGGGCAGCTTCCTCCTCTTCAAGCGGGAGGAAGGTCTCCCCGCCCTGCCCTCTATTCCTCTGAAGGCGCGCGGGTAAGCAACTCGAGCGCATGCAGGCCCGAGGCAAATTCCTCCTTCAAGAGGCCATAGACCAGCCGCTGCCGCTCGACACGGTTCTTCCCGGCGAACGCATCGGAAACGATTTCCACGCGGAAATGAGTGCCGCCACCCGGGCGCCAACCGGCGTGGCCCTCGTGGCGGGATGAGTCGTCCCGAATCTCCAAACGCCGTGGCGCAAGCTCACTGCGCAACTTTTCCTCGATTCGGGTGCCCATGGACATGATGCTTTGCCCCTTCTAGGTTTAAACTTGTTCAGCCTTCAGCGTCGCAATCTTCCTGTACTGGTCCAGCACCTGTGCCACACTGTCAAGGCGCTGGCCTAGCTGGTGACCTTGGGGGCCCGGTGCGAACCCTTTCATCCATATTTGAGCCCCTGATACATGCCTGCGCCCAGCAGACCGTCTGACGAGCCTGGTCCAACCTTCGCTTACCTACTTTTCGGCCTTACCATCCTAATCTGGGGTACGAACTGGCCCATCATGAAGGTGGGCCTGACGCTCATCCCACCTTTCTGGTTCGCCTTCTTACGCGTAGGCCTTGGCTGCCTCACGCTGTTTGGGGCGCTCTTGCTGACAGGTCGCTTGGAATTACCGAAACGCACTGACCTTCCAGTCATCGTCAGTGTAGGCTTTCTGCAGATTGCGGCCTTCCTGGTCATCATCAACCTGGCGGTTCCCGCCGTGGGCGCCGGCCGCTCGTCCATCCTGGCTTATACGACGCCGCTTTGGGTCGTACCCGGGGCCATCCTGCTACTGGGTGAGCGCTTGCGAAAGCTGAAGCTTTTGGGGCTTCTGCTCGGCCTCGTCGGGGTCGCCATTCTCTTCAATCCGACTGCGGTAGATTGGAGTGATGGCGATCAGCGACGCGGCAATTTGCTGTTGATGCTTGCTTCCCTCGCCTGGGCCGTGGCCATTCTTCATGTTCGCTCACGCCGATGGCAGGGCTCACCCCTGCAGCTCGCACCCTGGCAGCTTCTCTTCGCTCTTCCCATTCTGCTGCTGGGTGCGCTGGCGTTCGATCCCCCCTGGGTACCGGATTTGGATTGGCGCCTTGCCCTTCTGCTTCTGCATAACGGCGTTCTGGCGACAGGGCTTGCCTACTGGGGCGCCTTTACCGTGACCCGCGCTTTGCCCGCCATGACGACCTCGCTCGGCTTCCTCGGCGTTCCGGTGATCGGGGTGCTCTCCTCAGCGCTAGCATTGGGAGAGCCCCTGACTGCCAGCGTCGCTAGCGGCCTGCTCGCCATCTTGTTGGGCGTCGCGCTAGTTAACTTGTCGGATCTCAACCGCCTGCCAGGTAGCCCGGCTAGACGAAAGAAAAGGTGAAGCGATGCTCCGCTTGCAGTACCCCCCGTCGATTTCCATACTCTGCTGATGTCGCGCACCGATTTCTTCTCCAAAGCAGGCAAGGAGGAGGCTTCCTTCCCCTGCTGCATGCACGAGGGCTGCAGTGAACCAGGCCGCTTCAAAGCGCCGGCCGAGCCCGGACGGATGCGCGACTATCTGTGGTTCTGTCTGGAGCACGTGCGTGCCTACAATGCCAGCTGGAACTACCATCGCGACATGAGCGAGAGCGAGATTGAAGCCGACCGGAGGCGCGCCCATTTCTGGGACAGGCCCACGTGGCGCCTGGGCAGCGGTCCGGGTGCCAAGCTCCACGAAGCAGAACGCCAAGCGTGGGAGTTTGCGGGCTTTGAGCGGGCGCGCCGACACCAGAGAGCTAATGAGCAGCGGCGGCAACGACACGGCGCTCGCAGCGAGGAAGAGAAAGCGCTAAACGTTCTCGGCTTGGAGTTACACACTGACTTCACTGAGATTCGCCGCCGTTACCGTGAACTGGTAAAGCGGCTACATCCAGATGCCACCGGCGGTGATAAGCAGGCTGAGGAGCGTCTCAAGCGCGTGACGCAAGCCTACGCCACGCTTAAAGCGCTTCACGCGTAACGGCGACCGCATTATCTAATCCCAGGATACGCAAGCGAGGATTCGAGTTGTCCATGGCTCAAGAAATGCAGCAGACCGGTGGAATGCCCACCGGAATGCCCGATACCACAGTCTCTGTGCGCAAGACCTTTGGCATTGATGTCGACATGACGGTGCCGGCCTTTTCCGAACGTTGCGAGTACGTGCCGGACCTGGACGACTCCTATCGCTTCGACCGTGACACCACGCTCGCCATACTGGCCGGCTTTGCGCACAACCGCCGCGTGATGATCCAGGGCTATCACGGGACGGGCAAGTCCACCCACATTGAGCAGGTCGCAGCGCGCCTTAACTGGCCTTGCATCCGCATCAACCTTGATAGCCACGTCAGCCGTATCGACCTGATCGGCAAGGACGCGATCGTGTTGAAGGATGGCAAGCAGGTAACAGAGTTTCGGGAAGGACTACTTCCGTGGGCGCTGCAGCACCCGGTTGCCCTGGTATTCGATGAGTACGATGCCGGTCGCGCGGACGTGATGTTCGTCATCCAGCGCGTGCTGGAGGTCCAGGGCAAGCTGACACTGCTCGACCAGAACAAGGTGATCCGCCCGCACCCTGCCTTCCGCCTCTTCGCGACAGCGAACACCATTGGGCTGGGCGACACTACCGGGCTCTATCACGGGACCCAGCAGATCAACCAGGGCCAGATGGATCGCTGGAATATCGTGGCGACCCTGAATTACCTCCCGCACGAGGAGGAGGAGTCCATCGTCCTTTCGAAGCTTCCGGGCTATGACTCCGAGCAAGGACGCAAGACGATCCGGGCGATGGTCGCCGTGGCCGATCTCACGCGCGCCGGCTTCATCAACGGCGACATCTCAACAGTGATGAGCCCCCGTACGGTGATCACCTGGGCCGAAAATGCCCAGATTTTCGGCGACATCGGCTTCGCCTTCCGCGTCACCTTCCTCAACAAGTGCGACGAGGTCGAGCGCCCGATCGTGGCGGAGTATTACCAGCGCAGCTTCGGCGACGACCTGCCGGCAGAAGCCGTACAAGCCATCGCGGTTTAGGGGCAAGGCGGCGGGGGGCGAGCCGAGGCCGTCCCCCTTTCTGTCTCATGCCACCCCCAGCACCTCGGCGTTCAGCTCCCCCGTGAAGACATCCGTCGCGGGGCCTGTCATCTGCACGTGGCCGTCGCTTTCCCGCCACTCCATCCTCAGTAACCCGCCGGGCTGACGCAGCAAAGCAGAGCGTCCGTCGATGATGCCGCGCCGCACAGCGGCCACGATGACGGCGCAGGCGCTCGACCCGCTGGCGTGGGTGGCGCCGGCACCCCGCTCCCAGATGCGGTGCTTCAGCGAGCCGTCAGGCAGCATTTGCACGAACTGCACGTTGCAACGCTCCGGGAATAGGGGATCGTGCTCGATCCTGGGTCCCAAAGCGTAGAGGTCCACCGCCTCCACATCTTCCACAAAGAAGACGACGTGGGGATTGCCCATGGATACCGCGACCGGCTTAGGGAGCTCGTCGATCTTGTAGTCGAGGGCCAGCGTATCCATCTCTCGCGCTAGCGGGATCGCCTGCCATTCCAGCTGTGGCGTGCCCATATCCACCGTGATCAGCCCCTCTCCCATCTGCCGCGCGTGGAGTTCCCCAACCAGCGAGCGGATAACGACCGCCTCCTTGCCCGTCTCCTCAAAGAGCAGCCGCGCAACGCAGCGAGTGGCATTTCCACAGGCCTCGGCCCGGCTGCCATCAGCATTGTAGAAGCGAACGCCGACGTCCGCCCCTTCAGGGGGTGGGAGCAGGATGACGACCTGGTCGCATCCGACGCCGAAATGGCGATCGGCCACCCGCGCAAGCTGCTCGGCAGTCAGCTCGAGAGGGATGTGTCGGGTATCAAAGATGACAAAATCGTTCCCCAGACCGTGCATCTTGCGGAAGGGAAGTACCCTGTTGGTGCTCATCAGCCGCCGTGCGCCCAGTTCCAGTAGAGTTCGCGCGCCCGCTTGTAGAGGGGGCCAGGTTGCAATTCACGGTTTTCGATTCGGGTAAAGGGCAGAACCTTTCCATAGTTTCCGGTCTGGAAGATCTCGTCCGCCTCCAGAAAATCCTGCCAGGTGAGAGTCCGCTCATGCACCTGGATGCCAGCCTCACGCAGCAGCTTGATCACCCGCTGGCGGGTCACGCCGTTCAGGAAGCTGCCGTTGGGCACCGGCGTATGAGCCACACCGTCCTTACCCAGCCAGATGTTGGCGGTTGTCAATTCAGCAACGTTGCCTGCGGAATCCAACATCGCCGCATTGTCAAAGCCGCGACTACGCGCTTCCCGCAGGGCCCGCCCGCTGTTGGGGTAGAGGCACGCCGCTTTTGCGTTGGTTGGGGCAGTTTCGATAGTTGGCCGCCTGAAGGGTGACAGGGTAAGAGCCGAACTCCCGGGCTCAGGCAGGGGCGAGTCATAGATGCTCAGGCTAAAGCGCGTCGTTTCGGGATCATTGTCGACAAAACCGCCCTCGGCCCAATACATCGGGCGGATGTAAACAGCGGCATCCTTGGGAAACTTCGCTAGACCATCCTGGCAAAACTCCAGGATCTCCCCCGCTTCGTGCAAAGCCTTGAGACCCATGGCGCGGGCAGAGTTGTTGATCCGCTGGCAGTGCAGATCCAGATCGGGGGCCACGCCCTCAAAGGCTCGCGCCCCGTCGAACACACAAGATCCCAGCCAAAGCGCGTGGCTCATCGGCCCCACGAGTCCGGGATTGCCCTCCAGCCATTGCCCATCAACGAAAGTCCAGGATGTCATCACTCACCTCAAGTAGCTGCTCGGGTCAGCATAACCGCTGCCAGCGGCCGCGCAATCGGTGCCTGCACAAGCTGCGACGGCGGCCACGAAAAGCATGGCTGAAGCGTTCGTTACGCGTAGAAGTGGCGCTGGCACCCGCTGCGCAAGAAAGCTACTCTTTCACTCCATGACAAAGACGATCTACCACGTATGTCCCGCCGAAAGCTGGACGGCCACCGGTGAAAGCGGAACCTACCGCGGCTCCGATGATGATTTGCGCGACGGCTTCATTCACTTCTCCACGGCCAACCAGGTAAAGGAGAGCGTTGCCAAGCACCGGGCGGGGCAAAACGGTCTGGTAATACTCGCCGTTTCCACGAATGCGCTTGGAGAGGCGTTGAAGTGGGAGCCTTCCCGAGGAGGCCAGCTCTTCCCCCACCTCTACGGCCCCTTGCCTGCCTTCGCCGTTCGCTGGGTGCGCCCCTTGCCCCTTACACCAGGGGGGCACCACCAATTTCCCGAGCTTGAGGACTAGGGTGTCCCTCG
>Ga0079223_10000242_pt1 | contig 24970 bp, 18 predicted proteins | sample Stecom2011_FD_75072 | JGI IMG/M metagenome (GOLD analysis project Ga0079223, IMG submission 75072) | Agricultural soil microbial communities from Utah to study Nitrogen management - Steer compost 2011 | ecosystem: Environmental > Terrestrial > Soil > Agricultural land | place: USA: Utah...
CAACTCCATCGATATGGGGGCTTACGAATGGAATCCCGATGTCGGAGTGGAGAACTATGATGAGGTTATACCCGATCTTTCCATCCACGATTATAAGCTGCATAACTACCCCAACCCGGTGGTAAGTATGAAGGGTATGGGAAGAGGTAATGGTGTCGGTACGACGATCAGTTTCGTCATGCCGGTGGAAGGAGAGGCTGTGATAGATATCTATAACCTGAAGGGGCAGTTTGTGAGGAGGCTGTTCAATGCCTTTGTTCAGAAAGGGGAATATGAAGCACTCTGGGACGGCAGGGATGAGCAGGAGCGGCTCGTCTCCACCGGCTTCTATATGTACAGGCTGCAGATCAACGGAGAAACTGTGGCAACGGGGAGATGTACGTTTGTGAAGTAGGAGAAGCAGGGCGGGATGCACCGTGATGCGTAATGCGTAATTGGTGATTAGAAAAAACTAGAAGAAGGCGGAGCAAGCTTCCGAAGGCTAAGCAAGGGGCTGTGGCAAGCTGGAGCTTCCCACCCCTGTTGAACCTGAAAGAAAGCTGTAACCACAACAAATGGTTCGATTCTGTTACTGCAAAATTAGTTCACCATTCATAGAGGTAGAGTATCCGGAAATATATAAATAACGATAAAGACTTGCTTCCTGACTGGAGTGGAAACAGGGCTGGCAAGCTCCAGCTTGCCAGAAGAGATTTGTGGCCCTGATAAAATTGGAGATCAGCAGGGAACGGTAGTTGTGGAGTTTTGAAGTACTTGAGTCCTTAAGTGCCCCAGCGGAAGGGAAAGCAGGAAGGGTGTTCTAAATTGAGAATTGAGAATGGAGAATTGCTCAGTCGGGAGACTTAGGATATAGGAAAAAAAGTCAGACTGCATCACTTTGTTACCTTGTCACTTTGTCACCCCATTACCTCATCACTTCATTACTCCGTTGCCCCTCCAAAACTCATGGACTCAAAAACTCTACTACTTCTCCCCTGACTCAGATAATCTCTAAAATTATAAACCAGAGTAGATGGCAGTTGAAACTGGTACAAGAAATTGAACTATGAATATTTTTTGTGAAGTATATATAGTAGAGAGGGATGAAAAAAGTTGTGGAGTTTTGAAGTTCCAGGGGTAGCAGAGCAAGCTGAAGTGAGTTAAGCAACGAGAATGAATGAGAGAAGGGATAATGAATATTTTGTGAAGTATATATAGTGGAGGGGGATGAAAAAGTTGTGAAGCACCTGAGGAAGGAAAAGTAAGCTGACATAAGCTAAGCAAGCGGGTGTGGAAAACGGAAGCTTACCACACCTGAATAAGAACCGGAGATAGGAAAGACAGTTTATCGAAAAAAATGTAAGGAGGAATGATATGGTCAAGGAGAATCTGATTACTGGTAGAAGGTTGATGAATGAGATCAACTCTGATAACAGCCACTTTGAGCGTGCTTCCGGAGTAAGAACGTGGCCAGGCAAGTGGCGGCAGTACCTTGAAAAAATTCTATTGACAGAGAACAAAATCTTCTTTATGAAGGACGAAATTTTGTTGTTTAGTTCAGTATTTCTTTGGATAACAGATAGTGTTAAGAGAGTGCAATGATGAAAGACATTTTTTTACTCTTGATAATTCTGCCGCTGATAGCGGTGCAGTTAAGCGGAAATTTTGGCAGGTTGCATGCAGAAGAGTTAACCAACTTCGCAGCCGAAAAAGAGTTTGTTGCGATCCGTTTAGAACAGCCGACACAGAACCTGATCGATCATATAGTAAGGCAAGATTACGAGATCATTCGGCTAAAAGATTTGGAGTTTGTTGAAATTATCGTAAAAAAGGAGCAGCTTCCTGAGTTCACAGATTTGGGCTGGGAACCGGAGATCCTTTTTACGGAAAGGGAGATGCGGGATAATCTACGGCTGAAAACCGATGAACTGCCGGGATATCGCAGCTACAATGATGTTCTAGATGAATTGAACGACATTGTTGACAGCAATCCCGGTATTGCTGCTCTCTATAATATTGGTGACAGCCGGGGGAAGGAGTATGCTCTTGCCGATAATCAGAATTATGCAGATTATGCTCACGATATTTGGGCTCTGAAACTAACTTCCAATCCGACACAGGAGAGCGATAAGCCTGCTGTATATTACAACGGTGCCCATCATGCTCGAGAGCTTATCAGTGTTGAAGTGGTAATGCATATCCTCTGGCATTTGATTGATAGTTACGGTTTCGATCCTCAAATTACCTATCTGGTGGATAATACGGAAATCTGGTTCATTCCGATACTCAATCCGGACGGACATAAGATCGTTATAGATCAGATGAACACTAACTGGCGAAAAAACATCAGGGATAATTATAATACAGGGAGTATCAGTGCAGGTGATGGAGTGGATCTCAACCGTAACTATTCTTACGAGTGGCAGTTAACCGGAGCAGCGAACAGTATTACTTATGGGGGGCCCTTTGCCTCTTCGGAACCCGAAACAATAGCTCTCCGCACTCTCTGGCAGGAGAGACATTTCCTGGCAGGTATTTCTTACCACAGTTACGGAGAATATGTCCTCTACCCGCCCGGTTATACCTGGAATCTCGTTTCACCCGACGTGCAAGCTCAATCTGCCCTGGCTGCAGCCATGGCAGAAACGATTCCCAGATTCAGCAGCCCCGGACACTATACTTCTCAGCATAGCTGGCAACTATACCCTGCTACAGGGACCTGTGAAGACGATGCCTATTGTAACCATGGTATTTTTGCCCACACACTGGAACTGGCTACCGTTTTCATACCACCTGCAGACGATGTACCTCAGATCTGTCAGGATAATCTGGAAGCTGCCCTCATCCTGTTGAGAAGGGTCCATCATTCTACTCTTACCGGAATCACAACCGATCATTCGTCCGGGGAGCCAATTGTTACGGAACTCTTCATCCCCGGAATAGATGATACCGGAGTTTATCGAGTTCCCTACCGGAGTAAAGAAGAGTATGGCAGATATTATCGACTCCTTCTACCTGGCGACTATACGATTCAATTCTCTGCCCCTGGTTATTTCCAGACACCCCTGGTTTCCTTCTCTATCAATGACTCGACCAGAACGACTCTTAATCAGGAATTAGTTCCTCTGTCAATCCCAGTTATAACAGAATATTTTGCCGGTGACCAGTTCATCAGGCTGAGCTGGGAAGTTCCCGGACAGGCATCTTCGACTAATGATAGCGAGACTGATGAACCGCTTTACAGACAATCCGAACTGGAGGGATTTAATATCTACCGTGACGAACTATTGGTCAATCCTGACTCACTTCTGACCGGGTATATCTTCTATGATCATGACCTGAATAACGGAACAGCTTATAGTTATGAGATCACAGCGGTCTATCCAGAGGGTGAATCCTTTCCCTCTGACACGGTGACAATTATCCCCCAATCCGGAACAGTAATCTCTCCAGAAACGATTACCCTGACCCTTGATGAGGAGATTCTGATCCTGCAATGGGAACCTGTAGAGAATGCAATCGGTTACAGGATCTATGCAGCTTCTGATCCACTGGCTGATGACTGGGCCTTCCTGGATTACGTTATTGACAGGGAATGGGTTGGTGGATTTTCTGAATCGATGAAATTCTTTCGGATAACTGCCGTATATTAAGTGATTTCAATAAGTCTGTCAGGTTTGTGGTTCACTGATCAGGCCTGTATGACATATACCAGAGGAAACTGAAGCTGGAAGGAGAGATATGACGAACAAACTCATCTACATAGTTGATGACGAACCTGATATCCTGGAATTGGTAGAAATTAACCTTAAAAAAGCAGGGTTCAGAACAAAGAGATTCGAAGACACCTCAAACCTGCTCCGAGAAATAGAAGAGAGTCCACCATCACTTATAATTCTCGATCTTATGCTTCCTTATACTGATGGCCTGGACATCTGTAAATATCTGAAAAGTAACCGAGATTACCGTCATATCCCCATTATAATCCTGACAGCCCGTAACGAAGAGGCTGATAAAGTACTCGGACTCGAGCTTGGTGCTGATGATTATGTGACGAAACCTTTTTCTCCCAGAGAATTGACTGCAAGGGTAAAAGCTGTTTTAAGAAGAGGAATGGATAGGCAGAACGATATCAGATCTGCAGGCAATCTGCTAAAAATAGACCTGAACAGGCACTCTGTAACTGTAGCAGGAGAGAGAGTCCAACTTACCGGAACAGAACTGAAGATTCTGGAGCTACTCACTTCTCATCCAGGCTGGGTATTCTCCAGAGAACAGATATTGAATCATCTCTGGGGCCATGAGAAGATCGTTATCGATAGAACGGTAGATGTTCATATCAACCATCTCCGCAAGAAACTCGGTCAGGCAGGCAGCCTGATCCATAATGTCCGTGGTGTAGGCTATAAACTGGACGATACAGAGAACGAATGAAAAACACTCTGTTCATCAAAATTCTTCTCGGCTTTTTACTGATTACTTTTTTGCTCATTCTGACAATCTCTACTCTTTCCTATCAGATTATCAGAAGCCACTACCTGGAAACCCTTCGTTCCTATCTGATCGATAAAAGCGAGAGCATTCTGCTTAATGTAACTCCCATGATCAGGGAAGAACGTTATACAGAACTCGATGACTATATCAAGCAACAGGGAAAAATCAGCGACTACAGGATTACGATCATAAATGATCAGGGAAAAGTAATGGCTGATTCGGAATCCGAGATCGATCAGATGGAGAATCATAGAGATCGACCGGAGATTGTTACTGCCCTGCAGGGAGTTCAAGGTGAAGCTATTCGCCACAGTTCTTCCCTTGAAACCGGTATGCTCTACAGAACTATTCCCCTCGTCTTAGAGGGAGAGGTAATAGGAGTAGTGAGAGTAAGTGCCTTTCTTACAGATATTGATACACTGATCAGCTCACTTGGCCGGGAGATCTTTCTTCTCGGCCTGGTGTTCTTTCTTCTGGCTTCGAGCTTTATATACTACTTCTCCCACCGCCTTACCAGACCGATCAGAGAGCTTTCTACTGCCTCAAAAATAGTCTCCCGGGGTAATCTAGACGTTACAGTTTCACCTCGAAGCAGGGATGATATAGGAGAGCTTTGCTCTAACTTCAACTCAATGGTTATTAGAATAAGAGAACTTCTCTCCGAGATAACCGATAGTAAAAATGCCCTCGATACCATTATCAATACCATGCAGGAAGGCCTACTGGTCTTGAATGACAGGGGCAAAATCGAACTCAGTAACAGCAGTTTTAATCGGATTACAGAACATCAGGGATTATCCGGAAAGTTCTACTGGGAAGCAATCCGAAAGCCTGAGATCTCCGAATTTATCAGAGAGATGTACGATTCGGAGGGAAAACTAAGCAGGGAGATCGTTATAGGAAATGACTACTACATATGTAGTGGTCTGACTTTGCCGAACCAGAGGAGCAGAATGATTCTCCTCTACAACATCACGGAACTGAGAACACTTGAGCTGGTAAAGAGAGATATGGTCGCCAATGTTTCACACGAGCTACGCTCCCCTCTCACCGCGATCAAGGGATTTGCAGAGACCCTGGAAGATGAAGTTACCAGTTCCGGTAAAGAGTATCTGAATATCATTCAAAGAAATATTGACCGACTGATAAATATTGTCAGTGATCTTCTCTCTCTCTCCCGCCTCGACCAGAAAATATTGCTGGAATTTCAGCTCCTCGATATCAGACAGATCATCGATCATATTGCTCATATCTACCGGGAAAGAATCAAGAACAGGCAGCTTCACTTCATAGTAGAAACTGACGTTAATGTATCGTCAATTAAAGGTGATGAATTTAAGATTGAACAACTACTGATCAATCTATTAGAAAACGCTATACAGTATACCGAGAAGGGTTTTATCAAAATCTCTCTTAAGCAGGAAGAGAGGTTCATTGTCATACAGGTAGAAGATAGCGGGCTCGGTATTCCTGAGAAGCATAAGGACCGAATCTTCGAAAGGTTCTATGTCGTGGATAAATCGAGATCTAAGAAACTCGGGGGTACAGGCTTGGGTTTGGCTATCGTTAAGCACATAGTTCTCCTGCATAATGGTTCGCTAACCCTGAAAAGTGAGACGGGAAAAGGAAGCTGTTTTACAGTGAAATTCCCGGCCATAAATTAACAGAACATTAACACCAGTTTTAACTATATTTAAATCTTTGCCTCTATATAAGTGTAATTAAATGCTCAAAAGACAAAGAGTAGAAAAAATGGAGGTATATGATGAAACGTATGAGTATTGTTTTAATTACCTTGTTTGTCTTGTTCTCAAGTTTACTGACAGCAGAATTCAAACCTTATGGAAGTACCCGAATCGGTTTCTGGTATGAGAACGAAGACGAAGAATGGAGCAGTTTCGGTGAAAGTGAATTGAGCCTGAACTATTTCTTACAAAGCAATAGCCGCTTTGGTGCAAAATTCGAGCATGGTGACCTGACCGGTCGCGTTGAATTTGGAGGAACCGGTAGTATCCGTCTTTTGTATGGTGAATATAAAATGTCAGGTTGGTCTCTGCTTATCGGGCAGGCTAACACAGGAGTAGAGCAAAAAGCCAAACAAACCTGGGGAGCAGACAAAGATCTTATCGGTTGGGGTGCTATTGATGAAAGCAGAAAGCAGCAGGTGCGGCTAAAACTCGACAGTGGTCCTTATCTGGCTTTCGTTCGCCCGGAAGTGATCAATGCCGAAGGTGCCAGTCAGGATACTAAAGTCATCCTGCCCAAAATCAATCTCGGATACAATGGCCAATTAGGTGAGGATATCAGCTTCAAGGGTACTCTCGGGCTTAATCACTACACCTATAATGACAACACCGGACCGCTCGATCATACTGTAATGTCTTATATCCTGGGCTTGCTGTTCGATTTCGATCTCGATCCGCTTAAAGTTACAGCTCATTTTAACTATGGCCGGAATACCAAGAATTATGGCCTCTCTTCTGCGACCAGCAATGGGGCAATCTATGATTCGGGTAAAGATGAGATTGTAGATGTTACGACTTTAGGTGGTTTCGGACAGATCTCCTATAAACTGGCAGCTAACTCTCTCTTTACCAGTGGTGTAGGCTATGTTTCCTCTGACAGTGATGCTTTTGATAACAGCGATTCGGCTATGGCAGCTTTCGTTCAGCTTGAGCAGAGATTACACCGTAATCTCAGGATTACTCCAGAGATAGGCTTGCTGAACAAAATGAAGGATATATACGATACGGATGAAGGATCGATGATCTACTTCGGAACACAGCTTAGAATGGATTTCTAGTTTATCTTCTCTATGCCCTATGTATAATGTGAAATAAACTTCTTCATATCTCGGGCTTTAGGTAGGCTAGATGAGCCCTGCACTTATTGGATATCCCTTTATGCCAATACTGTGCAGGGCTCGAGTTTAACAGTAAATGTATTATAATCCGAGAATCTCTCTTGCCTCTGCAGGGGTTGCCAGCTTACGTCCGTACTCTTCTGCCATCCTGCTGATACGTGATACCAGTTGAGCATTAGATTCGGCCAGAACATTCTTGTGATAGTATATGTTGTCTTCGAATCCAACCCTGATATGTCCACCCATAACCAGGGCCATTACGGCACAGGGTAGTTGCCATCTTCCTATTCCGGCTACTCCCCAGGTCGCTTCGGGGATCTCCTCTTTAAGATGTTCAGCCATATAGAGAAGATTCTTCGGCTTGCCACTCATCCCGCCAGGAACTCCCAGGACGAACTGGATGTGAAGCGGATGATGTACGATAATCTCCTTCTTGACCAGTTTAGCTACATAATCGATCATTCCTGATTCATACACCTCGATCTCAGGTGCCACTCCTACCTCTTTGAAGTATTCGGCCAGGCGTACTATATCTTTGGGGCTGTTCACGAAAACCTCGTCTCCGAAATTAAGGGTTCCTGCATTAAGAGTTGCCATGTCAGGCTTAAGCTTCAAGGGAGCCATCCTCTCCTCGAAGGGAACGCCTACAGCACCGCCAGTCGATATCTGTATAATCATCTCGGGCACTGCCTTTCTGATCCGTTCTATCGATTCTCTAAACCTCTCGAGACGTTGCGACGGTGCACCATCATCTTCTCTGACATGGAGATGCAATACACTGGAACCAGCTTCAAAACACTCTCTGGCTGTAAGAGCCTGTTCTTCAGGAGTAATCGGTAGATTGGGCTGATTCGCCCTGGTAGTCTCCGCTCCGGTCAGAGCAGTAGTAATAATCAATGGATTCATTATAATACCTCATCTATCTTATTTTTTCTATCTACAGGAACCGACAGGCAAAACAACCTGTCGGTTTATAATATCTCTTATATCTTCGATCGGGCTCAGATCTTCTTCAACTCGTGAAAAGCCTCTTCTATACTATTTGCAGCATACTCGAGATCCTCGTCGGTGTGACGATAGGCAATGTATCCGTGATGATAAGGCTGCAAGAAAACCTTCCGTCTGATCAACTGGGTATAGAATTCATTACGGTATTTCTTGTATCTCTTCGCTTCATCGGGGATAAAGGTTATATATGGCATCCATGGTGCACCACTGAACTCAGCCGGTATCCCACTCTCTTCGATAATCTTGCTGACTCTTTCAGCGAAGCGATTACCCTTCTGCTTCACAACGTTCAGGACGTTATCACGCTCCAGAATCTCGATCGTCTTCATAGCTGCTACCTGAGCCAGACTGTTCGGGAAGAAGGTAGAACTGAGAAATACTTTATCTACCAGAACGTCCATTATCTCACGCTTCCCGACTACTGCGCTGATAGAGTAGCCGTTTGCCATTGCTTTACCGAAAGTAGCCAGGTCGGGTATTACCCCAAATTCTTTCTGAGCACCACCGAGACTTACACGAAAACCTGTTCGGATCTCATCGTAGATCAATACGACACCATACTTATGGGTAAGTTTCTTCACCCCTTCCAGATATCCCGGTTTGGGATACACTACTTTCTTGGCAAGCGGGTGGCCTAACGGTGTAATTATCACAGCTGCTGTCTCATTACCGATCTCTTTCAGCATATCTTCCAGCTGGTCAAGATCATTGTATTCCACTTCGTGAATATCTTCATAGAGCTTCGGCGGGATACCGCCTTTAACCTCTACACACCAGTCATGCCAGCCGTGATAACCACAGCGGATAATCTTCTCCCTCTCTGTATGAGCTCGAGCAATTCTGATCGATGCTGTAGTGGCGTCCGAACCGGTTTTAACGAAAACCGTCTTCTCACAACAGGGTATCAACTCCCTCATCTTCGTTGCAAGCTCATTCTGAATCGCCTGAGTAAGAGAAAAACAGAATCCTTTATCTTTTATCTGCCTGATTACGGCATCATCGATCTCATCTTCTCTGTGCCCTATAATTATCGGGCCATAAGCACACAACATATCTATGTATTCATTGCCGTCCACGTCCTTAACCCGACCACCCCTGGCAGAATCGAAAAAGATTGGATATTCACCAGGCACGAAATTATACGGCCTCCGTATGCCTAAAATTGCTCCAGGCACTAAATCCAGAGCTTCCTGATACAATCTTTCCGTGTTTTCTAATCTTAGCTTGTCAGCCATTAATCTATCCTCCACTTATCATTTTACCTTTTAAAAAGTGTGGCCATGCCCATACCACCACCTATACAGAGAGAGGCAAGTCCCTTTTTAACATCTCGCTTGACCATCTCATGCAGCAGAGTTACTGCTATTCGGGCACCACTTGCCCCAATAGGATGACCTAAAGCTATTGCTCCACCATTGACATTGACTATTTCTCTCTCTATTTTTCCGAGACCCTCTTCTTCCAGACCCTTGAAGACGGCCAATGATTGAGCAGCAAAGGCCTCATTCAGTTCAGCCAGTTCGATATCTGACAGGCTCCAGCCGCTTCTTGCCAGTAATCCTTTAATCGCTGGAACAGGACCAAATCCCATAATAGCTGGATCAACTCCGGCAGAAGTATAATCGACATATTCTGCTATCGGTCTTAATCCATGCTCTTTCGCTTTGCTCTCACTCATTAGAAGTAGAATGGCAGCTCCGTCATTAATCCCTGAAGAGTTACCTGCAGTTACTTTGCCATCCTTCTTGAAAGCCGGCCTTAATCGCGACATAGCATCTATTGTCGCTCCTTTGCGGGGAAATTCGTCTTCTGTTACTGAGAGCGGATCTCCTTTTCTCTGAGGTACTGATATTGGAACTATCTCTTCCTTGAAGCGGCCCTCAGTCATAGCTTTCTCTGCTCTATTCTGACTCATAACGGCAAACTCGTCCATCTCCTCACGACTCAGATTATACTTCTCCGCAAGGTTCTCAGCTGTTATACCCATATGGTATTTATTGAAGATATCCGATAATCCGTCAGAAATCATCAAATCGATAGCTTTCCGATCTCCCATCTTGGCTCCCCAGCGAAAATCGGGCAAAATGTAAGGTATCTGGCTCATATTCTCTGCTCCACCAGCAACAACAATATCTGCCCTGCCTGTTTCAATCATTAAAGCAGCAAGCGAGATCGACTTCATACCTGATCCGCATACTTTATTGACTACATAACTCGGAATGTCGCTAGGAATACCAGCACCGATAGCAATCTGCCGGGCAACATTCTGCCCCAAACCGGCTCCAACCACATTACCGATAATAATTTCGTCTATCTCTGATGGTTTTACCTCTGTATCCTGCAATACTCTGTTTAAAACCTGTGTCCCTAGTTCTACTGCAGATACATCTTTGAAAACTCCTCCGAAACTACCAATAGGACTCCTCTTGGCGGCTACAATAACAACCTTCTGCATCTCAACCTCCAAATTATTTTTTTCTTACACTTTTATGAAGAGACAATTTAACGTCAACCCCTTTTAAGAATACTATAGACCGAACTATAATTAACCGCTATCAGAAGACAGACCCGAGACGTTCAACGTGATATATCTCTCTAAAATCCTGAACAGAAACACCTCCAATCAAATCTGAAAAAAAAGAAAACCGAGGTTTGAAGAATAAAATAGCTTTACAAATTTGATGGGGTTGTTATTAGCTGGCAAGTTAAAGTATAGGAGTAGATTATAAACTGATGGTAAAACAAGGTTGTAGATGCAATCATCACGGAGGAGTTATAGAAGATGAAGAGAATTAGTATTCTGACCCTGTTCCTGGTAGCCTTCCTCACTACATTAGCTCAAGATACCAATGATCAATTACAGATAGAAAGAAAGATGATTATCGGAGGTGATTATAATTATCCCCCTTATGAATATATTGACAATCAGGGTAATCCGGCCGGCTTTAATGTTGACCTGATGAAAGCTATTGCTACAGAATTGGGCCTTGATTATGAAATCCAGCTCGGACCTCGCTCTTTCATAATGAATAAGCTACGCGATGGTGATATAGATCTTATGTTGGGGATGTTTTACTCTGATGAGAGAGAGGAAGAGTTCATCTTCTCACATCCTTACCTGAATATCGAAATGGCTATGATCATTCAACGAGGTGACAGGAGAATTGCTTCGGAAAGAGATATTTATGGAAAGGAGATCGTCGTTCAGGATAATGAGATCATGCCCGAACACGAAAACAGGCTTGCCTACGCACTCCGTGTCATATCAGTAGAAACAGCTGATGAAGCACTCTCCCTGGTAATGAACGGAACTCACGATCTGACAGTCTTAAATCGATATCTGAGTTCTTATCTAGTCAAGCAAAATAATCTCAAGGAGTTGACTGTTCTCCCTCAGAATCTCTTTTCTCAAGATTATTCATTTGTTGCGTTACCAGGTAACGAAGTACTGATTGAAAATATCAACTCAGCCCTATCTTCTACAGTCGACAGTGGTATATACAAAGACCTCTATGACGAATGGTTCCTTCCCTTCTCTCTCGACACACTGCAAAGAGAGATGTTTATCAGTCAGTTGAGCAGATATCTCCTGCCGTTGATAATTGTCATATTATTGATCCTGGCCTGGATGCTATATCTGAAGTTTCGGATTAATAGAAGAACGAAAGATCTGGAAGCTGAACTGGAATCACACAAGATTACAGCAACCAAGTTGAAAGAGAGTCGCAACAAATTTCAGAGTCTGGTAGAGAATTTTTCAGAGGTTGTTTTCGAAGCAGATACTGATGGGGTAATTGTTTACGCAAATCACAATATTAACCGTATGTTTAAATATTCGCTTAATGAAGCTAAAAAAATTATGCGGCTTAACGAACTGTTCATACCATCACAGAGGAAACAGGTTACTGAACTGTTGAATAACCTCTTACAGAAAAAAGAGAGAACTACCGCTGAATTGACAGGCATGAAAAAAGACGATACAACCTTCCCGGTAAAAATCGTTGCCAACGCTTTGATCAAACAAAAAGAGGCTGTCGGAATACTGGGTACGATCAGTGATCTTACTGTTCAGCGAAAAAACGAACTCATTCAGAGTGCACTATATGGCATTTCTGAAGCAGTACATAAATCGAAGACCCTGAATGAGTTATTCTTTCATATTCATCAGATTACTTCAACTCTTATGCCGGCAGATAATTTTTACATCGCTATTTACGATGAAGAGAAGGAAGAACTCAAATATCCGTATAACGTAAATGCTTTAGAATGGGAAAATCTCGACCGAAATCCTGCTCCGGGTCTTACTGAACATGTGTTTCAGACAGGTAAAGAACTGCTGGCTGACTCTGATACTATCTATCATATGCAGCAGGAACAGGGTGTGGAACAGGAAGAGAAAACACCCAAAGTCTGGCTCGGAATCCCATTAAGATCAGAGAACCAGGTTATCGGCGTTATTGCTGTTCAGGATTACGAACATGAACATACTTACGATGAGCAGGAGAAACAGATCCTGACCTTTATTTCCGAACAGATCGCCAATGCAATAGAGAGAAAAAGATTTCAGGAAAAACTCAACCAGACCCTTGCTTACCTTGAAGAACGAGTAAAAGAAAGAACGGCTGAATTGAAACAATCGGTTGAATTGTTCCAGACACTTACAGAAAACTCCCTCGATGTAATCATGCGTTTTGATAAAGACTTAAGGCATCTTTATGTCAATCCGGTGGTCAAAGAACAGACCGGGATCGATCCTGCTGATTATATCGGGAAGACACATCGTGAATTGAACTTCCCTGATAAACTGGTCAACATCTGGGAGAAGGCACTCAAAAAGGTTTTCCAGGAGGGGAAGATCCAGCGTGTGGAATTTCAACTCCCTAATGGTATGTGGATAGACTGGCATCTCGTTCCGGAATTTTCAAAATCAGGAAAGGTGGAGAACGTCTTAACTACCGCACATGATATAACCGACCGCAAGAAGAGTGAAGAGGAGATCAGGCAACTCAATGCAGAACTGGAACAGAGAGTTATTGAGCGGACAAAGCAATTGGAAGAGGAGATTCAGGTCAGAAAACAGACCGAAAAGATTCAGCATACCCTCTACCTTATCTCAGAAGCAGTCAACTCAACCCATGATATTGAGGAACTCTACAAAAACATCCACAAAGCTATCTCTGAACTCATGCCAGCAAAGAACTTCTGCATAGCCCTTTATGACGAATTGGTCGATATAGTCAGTTTCCCCTATAATGTCGATGAGTTTGACCAGACTCCCGGTCCCCACAAACCACGTAAAGGCCTGACCGAGTATGTGCTTAAAAAAAGGAAACCGGTCCTCCTCACTGAAAAAGACATTAAGAAACTTCTCAATACAGGTGAGGTGGAACTTATCGGCAAACCATCAAAAGTCTGGCTCGGTACACCTCTGAAGATAAAAGATAAGATCGTCGGAGCGATGATGGTTCAGGATTACGAAGCAGAAGATACTTACAGTGATAACGATAAAAGAATCCTCAACTTCGTATCCGAACAGATTGCTCTCGCAATAGAACGTAAAGAAGCTGAGTATCAGACTGACAAACAACGTATCTATTTCGAACAGCTCTTTAACAATAATCCGGCAGGAATTGTTATGCTCGATAATAAAGATCGTATCCTTGCCTGTAATGATGCTTTTTCCAAAATATTTGGCTACCAGCAGGAAGAGATTCTTCACAAAAAGGTCAACTCTCTGATCGTAGATGAATCGCTTAAAGATGAAGCTTCTGATCTGTCAACTTTGACAATGGATGGCAAGATCGTTGAGAAAGAATCGATTCGAAAGACTAAGGATGGTAGAGATGTCTTCGTCAAGATCTACGGTGTTCCTGTTACTATTGAGAATAAACAGATCGGCATATATGGTATCTATCTTGATATCACCGATCTGCATAATGCTCTGAATTCCTACCTTGAGGAGAAAGAGAAGCTGGAAGTTATGCTCAGATCAATAGGGGACGGGGTTATCGCTACGGATATGAACGGAGATATCCTTCTCATCAACAGGAACGCGGAAGAACTGACCGGCTGGAAACAGGAAAAGGCTATTGATAAGAATCTGGACAAGGTCTTCAATGTCCTGTATGAGTCTAGTAACAAGATCGGAGAAAACCTTTTTACCATGGTTCTCGAATCCGGAGAAAATGTCCAGTTGCCGAGCAGTACGATTCTTTACACCCGTGACGAACAAGAATTGATAATCGAAGCCAGTGCAGCTCCAATAAAAGATCCGGATGGTAACCTGACCGGAGTAATCATCGTCTTCCGTGATGTTACACAGAGAAAGAAGATTGAAGAAGAGTTACAGAAGAGTGCTAAACTGGAATCTATTGGAATACTCGCAGGTGGTATCGCTCACGATTTCAATAACATTCTGACTGCTATTCTCGGTAACATAACTCTGGCCAAGAAGATTATAGCCAATACAAATCCCAGAGTTGGTGCCAGATTAGATGAAGCTGAGAAAGCCTCTATAAGAGCAAAAGACCTGACCGAACAACTGCTGACTTTCTCAAGAGGTGGTGACCCGATAAAGAAAACAGCCTCTGTGAAAGAAATCATACACGAAGCATCCTCCTTCGCTACTCATGGCTCGATTGTAAACTGCCATTATGAGATTGCAGAAGATCTGATGAATGTAGAAGCAGATCTGGGCCAGTTAAGCCAGGTTGTTAATAATATGGTCATAAATTCCGTCCAGGCTATGCCTAACGGTGGTGTGGTCAATATAATTGCGAAAAATGTCGACGTCACATCTGAACAGAATACGACAATGAAACCAGGCAAATACATCAAGATAACAATCGAAGACTGTGGTGTCGGAATCCCCCGTTCTCAATTATCTAAGATCTTCGATCCCTTCTATACCACGAAGAAAAACGGAACCGGGCTCGGATTGACTACCAGTTATACGATAGTAAAAAAACATGATGGGTATATTGATGTGGATTCTTCGATCGGAGAAGGAACTACCTTTGTTATTCACCTGCCGGCAACTGATAAAGAGGTTGCAGCTTCTAAAGAAGATCAATTAGAGGATATCAAGGGTAAGGGACATGTCCTGTTGATGGATGACGATTTGGTTCTGATTGAGGTAGTATCAGAAATGCTAATCAGCCTTGGCTATCATGTCACTACCGCCAACGAAGGCAAGACTGCTATAGCTAAATATAAGGAGATGAAGGAGTTGGATAGCACCTTTGATCTGGTTATCCTCGACCTTACCATCCCAGGTGGAATGGGCGGTAAAGATACGATTAGAGAGATAATAAGCTATGATCCTGAAGCTGTTTGTATCGTCTCGAGTGGTTATTCCTCTGATCCTGTCATGTCAAAATATGAAGAACATGGTTTCAAGGCAGTACTAACTAAGCCTTACTCTTTACAACAGCTGGGTGATACTATCAAGAGAGTTCTGGGCTGACCTCTTAACAGGTGAGAATAGCAGTCTAGGAGACTGTTTCTCTCTTTTTATCATCAGAAGAGAATCATCGCAATTATACCGGCAGCCAATGTCAGTATAATCGGACTGATCCTGGTCTTACGAACTGCAACAATAATCGCCACAAAGAGTATCAACCTGGGAAGATTAAGAAAATCGAGATTCATTCTAATAAAATCCAGACTGAAGAAACGTCCTGCCAGTATGCTTCTTTCCAGAAAGTAGATACTGGCAACACCAATCATCCCTACAGTAACCGGTTTGATACCGTCTAAAGCAGCCTGGGTAAGAGGATTATCCTTGAATTTCTTCATGAGCCGTAAAATGAGAAATACCAGAATCAGTGAAGGGGAGATCACACCGAAAGTGGCAAATACGGCACCCATTAATCCTGCATTGCGAAAACCAATATAGGTTGCTGCATTTACAGCTATAGGGCCGGGAGTCATTTGTGAAAGGGCTACTAAATCAGCAAACTCCTCCATTGGTATGAGATTATAGATTTCAATATGCTGATAGATTAGCGGTAACATAACATATCCACCACCGAAGCTGAACAAACCGATCTTGAAAAATATCAGATAGAGGTTCAACCAGGTTATTATTACTGTCATATCATCACCTCTTCGCCTTGATGCTTAATCACAGGCAGGATAATCGTAACTCTCATTTATTACTCTCATTTGCTCGGGCTTTATCTGATTGACTCAGATCCCTCTTAATAAAGGTGTGATATAGGACACCAAAAACCATCCCGGCGAAGATCAACCACATGGCATTAAGATCAAAGACTCCAACTGCTACGAACACTATAAAGCTTATAGCAGCCCTGATCAGGAAGTATCTACTGAAAACAGATTTTGCTAAATCAGTTGCTGTCAGTAATATCAGTGCTGCCGATGCTGTTATAACTCCAGACAGAAATTTCTGCACCAGAATATTGTTCCTTAGATTGATGAAAACAAATAGGATAAGCGTAATAGCGAGAAATGCCGGCAATACGACTCCAAAAGCAGCTATCAATCCACCCAAAACTCCAGAACGGCGAAAGCCTGTATTGAATGCTGCATTGACAGATATTGCACCAGGTATAGACTGAGATACCGTGAAGATATCAACTATCTCGGCATTAGTAAACCATTTCCGCCTTATCACCAGTTCCCGGTATATATATGGCAGCATGACATAACCACCACCAAACGTAATTGATCCAATCTTAAAAAAAATCAGGAAGAGCTCGAGATAACCTCTCTTAGCTTCTCCTTCCTTCTTTCTGGCTGTCATTTTCCTGCTTGTCGTTCCTGATATTTGAGTTCAGCCTGAGATTTTCTCAGATAATATGGATCGAGTGCTGCTATTTCATCAAAATGATATTGAGGTTTGATAGATTCTGCTCTGATAAGGCCAATCAAAGTTGAGGCGAGAGGATAGTTCTGATGGGGAAGGCCTTTAATCAAATCTTTCCCGCTTCTCTTGATCTCATCTTCATATTTATCCACTGCATCACCAATTATGATTGATTTGCCGGTCACAGCTTCAAGAAATTCAGCTGGATCTGAACTACAGGGTTTTATGATCTGCTGATAATCACTACTATACAGGGCAGCATAAACCTCATCCATTCTGGCATCGATAAAAGGTAAGATGTTTGTTTGAGAGCCATAAACGTTGTAAGCAAGTAATTTGAGTGTGTTTACCGGATAGAGGGGTATCTCTTTCGCCATACATATACCTTTGGCTGTGGCGAGGCCTATTCTTACCCCTGTGAAAGAACCAGGTCCGTTAGAGAGTGCTATGAGCTCTATATCATCCAGAGTCATTTTGCTCTGTTTTAATCCATAATCTATTTGCTCCATCAATCGTTCGGAATGAGTTACACGGATATCGAGATAGCTCAAATAGACAATCCTCTCGTTCTTGCTCAGGGCTACACTACCCCAACTTGATGAGGTATCAAGAGCCAGAATATTCAATTGATACTCCCCCTTTTTTTGTTATCAATTTTCCCATTCACTCGAGACGTCAAGTAAAGATTCCGACAGTCATCTGCAATTGCCATACCCTCTGGTTTTCATCATTGGATTGAGAACCTCTCAATCATTGATGCAAGTTAAATACATCCGATTACTTTATTGACATTTTCCTGTGATTACAACTCATGTAACAAAAAAGAGGAGGCAGGTGATTTATTGCCTGGATTGAGAAAAGGATGCAAAAAAAAAAGGTCAAGAGTTTATGTGAATATCTGATCTTCATACCTACCCTCTCCCTATTCAAAATACTACCCTATTTTCTAAGCAGAAAAATCATCGTCCTCATCTTTCGCTTTGCCGGCCTGCTACTTGGTATCCGAAAGAGGGTTGCCCGTTCTCAGATATCAGAAGCTTTCCCGGAAAAGAAGCCAGAAGAGATCAGGCTGATTATGTCTAATCTGTATAGAAACCTGGCCCTTACGAGCTTAGAGATGTTTGTCAGAAAAGACCTGTCAGGTATTGAGGTCGAGGGTTGGGAAAATATCGAAAAGGCGCTGGAACTCAAAAGAGGATTGATACTGGTTAGCGGGCATATAGGTAATTGGGAGCTTGCCGGAAGATACATAGCTCATCAAGATATAACCCTCAGTGTAGTAATCAAGAGATTAAGGAATTCTTATTTCAACAACTATGTTAATCGAACAAGAAATAAAGATGGAATCAAGATCATCTATAAAAGCAAGACAATGAGGCCAGTCTTGAAAGCACTCAAGAATAATGAAATAGTCGTTATGCTGGTCGATCAGGATGCTGGAAAGGATGGTATTGTCTTACCATTTCTCGGTAAAGATGCCTCTGTTTTTACCGGATATGCCAGACTGGCACAGATATATGATACCCCGCTGATCTGGTGTGCAGCTCTAAGAATCGAAGAGAATAAGAGCAGGTTCGTTTTTGAGAAATACATTCTTCCCTCTTCATTCCAGGAAGAGCGGGAACCAGTTAGAAAAATAGCCGAATATATCAATAACAGGTTGGAGAGTTATATCAGAATATATCCTGACCAGTGGTTCTGGGTACATCGACGCTGGAAAGGGGCGCATAAAGCCCAAAAGAGCGAAATATAATAAGGTCTTTATATTCCCGGGTGGTATACCCTATCCCAGGGTTTTTTGAGGTAATAATTGAGTACTTCCCTTTTCTTTCCGGCTATATTATCCTCGATTATCTTTTTATTCCCCTCTATTACAAGATAGGTATTAAAGCGGACCTGACTCTGTTCGGCTACTCTCTTCAAAATATCAATTCCCTCTTTAACCATCTCGTTGGTAGTCTCCCCCATCAGGTTGACATTGGCAATCAATTCACTTATCTGTAACCTCGAAGCTGCCTCCAGCATCTTCATCATACTCAATATCTCTTCTACTGTGCTCGTAAAAGGACGGAGAGTATTAACCACAAATTGCATCGAGTATCCACGCTTTTTGATACTGTCAATAAACCTGCCGAGTGCTCTGCACCCTGTCGGGTCACCACCAATATCAAGAATTACCGTTTTAGCTTCATTCTGTATTGTCCCTGATATACGAGGAGATAACATTGGTAGATCTGCGTGTCCATACTCCCCTTCCGGGCTGATTACCTCAATGCCTAGATCATGAAAATAGTCCCTGACATCGCGACTACGGAAATAGGGATTCACTACATCCAGATCAACGAGTGCTGCTTTCCGACCCATATTCTGATAATTTTGAGCCAGATTAATTGCATACTCACTCTTTCCGCTGCCGTAAGCACCTATAACTAATATGAGATCATTCTTGTTCAACAAACAGTTCCGCTCCTTCTTCTCTGGCTAATTACTATCTTCTTGCACCTCGTGTTATCAGCTGACCGAGTCTTAGATTAACAGAGCCAACTATCTGAAAGAGGTCGATATTCTGCAACACATCTTTGGCAAATGCCAGATTAAGATCAGCATCTCTGAGATAGTATGTGAAACCACCTGTAATGATTAACTGGTCTGTTTTTCCTGTTATACCATAATCATAAGGTAATGGGTCATAGATAAAGTCTCCGGGCGGTGTATGCTCATCTACCGGGATTGCAAAAGCACCTTCATATACACCAGGACTGCTGATCAGTCCACCTCGAAGTGAATAATCCTCAAATTCCTTCTCAAAGCCGATTTTCATCTTCAGTCTGTCATCAAAATTCTCATACTGATTACTTGTAAGTTCATATTCAAAAGCCAGGGCAACGATAATATCTTCACTATATTGATATGAAGTGCCAGCTTCGAAAGAGGCAGGAAAGTGCATATCATAGATGTGATAATAGGGCTCTTGATTGCCCATTCTTATCTCTTCTTCTGCAGCAAGGGTATAGGTAGCTCCGAAAGCAAACCTGTCGGTGCTATATAACGCGCCAGGCTGGAAGCGGAAAACTCCCTTTTCATATCTGACCCGGTCGAAGTGTGGTGCTATTAATCTCATATCCCGGAAGGTATAGTAGTTGTAGATAAGATTCATTCCGATACTCAACTCGTCGATATGGCCTGTCATCGTCATTGTTGTCTGGTAATTAATCATTGAAGGGAAACGATCGACAAATGCCCCTGTAGGTAGTCTTCTCTCCAGTATATTGTAACGGATCGTCTGTGGTATCGAAAAACTTGCACCAACGGATAAATAGTGTGCTGGTGAAAAACCGAAACCAAGGATACCTGCCGGAATACCAGCCTCTAGATTCTGGCTTTCAGCCACTCCCATTTCATACCGTCGATCCTCTTCAGGCTCTTCGTATTTCTCGTAACTGTTCATTTCTGTAGTAGAACCTTTACCCATTACTTCAAAATAAATAGTGAACTGATCTGCCTTGAATGCTGCTGGATTGGTCAGTGCATTCTCGATACCACCCTGAATTGCTACAGTAGCACTACCCATTCCGAGAGATCTGGCATTCAAGAGATTTATCGAGTAGTGATCATAGAAAGACGCCAGAAAATCAGGCGCTATATGATCGGGTGGATTTTCTTCATCATAACCTGCCAAATTGGCCAGGCATAAACTCAATAGTATCGTGAGGAGTATGATTCTCATCTTCGTCTCGCCCCCTATAATTATTATTCAATATTTACATGTTATCAGAGGTAAAGTGCTTTTACAGATAACATAGCTCTTATCTCTCTTATCATCAAACAAAAATTGTCTGTTCTCTTTCAGGACCCACAGATATTATGCTGACCTTGACTTCCAGCAACTCTTCTATCTTTTGTACATATCTCTGAGCATTAAGTGGTAAGTCAGAAAATCTCCTGACTGAAGTGATATCTTCCTCCCAGCCGGGTAATTCACTATATACTGGTCTGGCAATTGCCAGTGTTTCTGTATCAGGGGGATACTGTCTGTAATGCTTACCATTAACAGAATAGGAATGACAGATCTTGACAGTCTCAAAACCCTGCAGAACATCAAGCAGTGTTAAAGCTATTTCGTCAAAACCATTAATCATTGTCGAAAATCTGGCTGCCACAGCATCAAACCACCCACATCTTCGAGGCCTTCCTGTCGAAGAGCCGTATTCATTACCTTTCTCTCTTATAAATTCTCCTGTTTCGTCATGCAGTTCTGTCACCAGCGGCCCATTACCTACCCTTGTGATATAGCTTTTGAAAACACCCACAATACGATCGAGCTTCCTGGGCGAGAATCCGAGGCTACTTGCTATTGCGCCCGAGGTAGTATGTGATGAAGTTACAAAGGGATAGCTCCCGTACTCCAGATCGAGAAGAGTCCCCTGCGCACCTTCGAAAAGGATTGATTTCTCACTCCGGTAATACTCCTCTAATAAAAAAGGTATCTGAGCTATATAATCAACGAGATAGTCACCACATAAGAGCAAGCTCTTGGCCAAGCTCTTGATATCAGTCTGACTGGTTCTCTTTTTATGATGTTTATACAAAGCTGTTAATTTAGCTGTCAGGATATCAGGTTTGAGTATATCGAGCATTCTGATACCTATCCGGTTAACTTTATCAGCGTAACAGGGACCAATACCTCTCCCGGTCGTTCCTATTCTTCCCTCTTTAGCCTGCTTCTCCTGTTTCAGATCGAGCTCTTTATGAAGGGGTAGTACAACATGTGCTCTCGGATCGATGATGAACCGCTCAGAGAATTTGATACCCTTTTCTTTCAAAATTACTATCTCCTCTTTCAAAGCATAAGGGTCTATAACCACTCCACTCCCGATCATACAAACGGTATTATCGTAGAAGATTCCTGCAGGAACAAGGTGCAGTATGTATTTTTCCGTCCCAACCTTTATTGTATGGCCGGCATTATTACCACCCTGAAATCTTACTACAGTATCGACATTCCTGGCCAAAACATCGACTATTTTTGCTTTAGCCTCGTCACCAAAAAAACCACCTATAACAGCTGTTGAACCCATTGAATTATTCATCCTTTGTAATTATTCTCATTCCTTTTAAGAAAGGATGACTCTTATGTCAACTAAATTCAGTAACACTGAAATTGATAACCTTTTTTCTGCCTTAATAAAAAAACAGTTGACGAAAGAACGCTCAGTGAGATCTTTCTTTTCAATTCTGGAGGTATAGACAGAGATGAAGAAGATCAGAGTTCTTATCGGTAAGCCTGGTTTAGATGGACATGATCGCGGAGCCAAGTATATAGCCAGGGCATTAAGAGATGCCGGAATGGAAGTTATATATACAGGAATCAGACAAACCCCTGAACAGATAGTAGCTGCTGCAATTCAGGAAGATGTAGATGCTATCGGACTGAGTCTGCTATCAGGTGCTCACAATTTTTTGTTTTCCAAGGTTGCTGACCTGTTAAAAGAGAAAAATGTCGATGATATTCTTCTATTCGGTGGTGGCGTAATACCGGAAGATGATATACCCCTTCTAAAAGAGAAAGGTTTTAAAGCTGTATTTACCCCGGGAACTTCAACCAAAGAGGTTGTTGAATTCTTAACAAGAGAATTAAGTAACAAAGAATAGAGAAGACACAAAGTTTCCTTTCAATATACAAGAATAATTTACGCTGATATCGGGCTCTTCAGAGAGACAGGGCAGAATATCAATACAAATACAGAGTACTGAGAGTCAAGATGATTATTACTGACTATATAGTAATCATTCTTCCTGATAAAACAGGAGGCAGAGAATGTTGTTGAATCCCTTTCAGAACTACACTGAGATTGTAGCCGGGTTTGGTGACAGTTATTACGAATACGATAAGATCTTGAGAGAGAAACAGGTGTCATACGTTACAGGAAATATTAGTCTTGCTAATCTCTGGTTTGCTGAGCAGATCCACGGAGATGGAATTGCTGCTCTTTCAACTCATTTTACTGCAACCAGAGCCGAAGAATTTCTACACATCGTACCAGAGGTAGATGCTCTCTTGATGGCAAATCCCGGTCAATTCCTAGCAGTTAAGTATGCAGATTGTATCCCGATATTAATTTATGACAAGGCAAACAGAGCTTTTGCTGCTGTCCATTCAGGAAGGAGAGGAACAGAACAGAATATAGCAGGCAAGACGATTTGTCGCATGCAAGAAATTTATCAGAGCAACCCCTCTGATCTTTATATCGCATTAGGCCCTGCTATCTGTGTTGATCATTATGTAGTTTCTGATGATATCTTTGAAGAATTTGTTGCCAGTACTGGAGTTGAGCAGAGATATCCAACTCTGGATCTCCGCAAGGTAGTAAGAGAACAACTCAAAAGCCATGGTATCAGTAAAAATCAACTTGTTGATCATCCAGTCTGCACGTACGAGGATAATAACTATTATTCATATCGTAGAGATAAGACAAATAAACGTCAGATAGCCTTCATAGGGATGGGAAATGGCTGAAAAGTACTATTATAATTCTGATAGAACGATAATCCTTTCGGTAGACTCAAGCGGGATGGAAGCACATTTAACCCTGCGCAATGAGATCCCTTTCTATAATGAGAAGGAACTCCTCAACCTCATGAAGCAGGCCTCCATAGTATCAGGTTTTGAAGAGGCCAGATTATACAGAGAGAGGGAGAGCATTCAACTGGAAAAAGGAAAGCCTTTCCTTCTGGCCAAAGGAACACCTTTTATGCTACCCAAAGCTAATTTCAATCTTCAGGTCAAGGGTGAAATGATAGACCGCAACCTACTCTTCAGTAACCGTCTTCGTATTACAGATCTGGAAGATAAGTTAAAGGTCACACGCAATACCTCCCTGGGAACTTTTCATGCTACCGATTCCGGTAAGGAAGGAATGGATATTCTGGGGCATCTCAAACACTTACCTCCCAATAAAATAGAGCTATGCCGCTGTTATTCCGGTGAGAATGTTATCTACGATGAGGAGAAAGGCCAGTATATAGCAGCTGCCGATGGTTATCTCTATCTGGACGAGAAGGGGAGATTGGCTGTCCGGAACTGTATCGAATTATTTGGAGAGGTGAATATAACCAGGCCTGGTAGTAATCGCAGCAGAAGATACTCGCTCTTAACAAGACGGGATTATGTTATCTACGGTAATCTGATCATACATGGTAATTTAACGGGACCGGGTTGTCTTAATTTGAAAGGAGATCTGCTCGTAAAAGGAAGTATCAGGCAGTGCAGCCTTTATATCGAGGGAAAGACCGTAACAGAGGGTAAAATTTACAATACTGCCGTGATATCACTCAATACTGTAGAGACAGCATCACTCGTTAAATGCCGTATCTGCAGTGGTAATGACATCGATATAGAGGATAGGGCCGACTATTCTCTCTTGATTGCTGAAGGGAATGTATTAAATGAGAAGCGAGGTTCCGAATGTCATAATTGCAAAATCTATGCTGGCAAGACTATCAAGTTAAGGGATTGTACTCATTCGGCAGAACGGAAGTCCAAGCTGGTAATTAGTATTGCTCCCTTTACCAAAGAGTTGATTGCTTTCCTTAAACGAAGAATCGATCGGTTACAGAGAAACCCGTTAACTGATAAGAATACGATCGATGAGCTTCAGGCCGAACTTGCAGAATTGAAAGATTACCTTCTCCGGAGATTTACCGTGACCGATTATCAGGATACGAGGATTGAAGTCAGCCGCAAGCTCTTGACAGGAACTTATATCCGAATGCTACAATACTATCAGGTGCTGGAA
>Ga0079223_10000243_pt1 | contig 24967 bp, 19 predicted proteins | sample Stecom2011_FD_75072 | JGI IMG/M metagenome (GOLD analysis project Ga0079223, IMG submission 75072) | Agricultural soil microbial communities from Utah to study Nitrogen management - Steer compost 2011 | ecosystem: Environmental > Terrestrial > Soil > Agricultural land | place: USA: Utah...
AAAGGTGTGCCGGTAATCGTTCCCAGGGAGTGCCCGACGAACAGCACCGGCGTGGTCGGTGCTATGGTCACACTGGCGCCACCAGGCAGCGGAAGCGCCAGCCCGGCCAGGCTGGCCCGCAGGTTCATCTGATCGACAGCGCTCTGGCGAAGGTTGTCGCGGGTATTCAGGAAGTTTGTCAGGTTGATGAACAAACTGCCGGAGTCGCCTTCGGTGGCGGTCATCGGGCTGGGCACGCCCGGTTGCGCGGCGTAGAAGCCAAAGTGGCGCTCGTTACCGTCCTGAGCTGCAAGACCCGGGATGGTGCTGCCGGCGTTCGCGACCGTGTTCTGAGCCGATGCGATGAACTGGATTGCCGCATCAAGGCCGGGATCCGTGGACGTGCCTCCGGACAGAACGGTATCGATGATTCCTTGGGCAACGGCGGGATCCGATTCACCTGTGGCCGTCATCACAAAGCCCAGATTCAGTGTACCGTCCACCAGGGCACTCACTGTGCCTGCGTCGTTGGTCAGGGGTAAGCCCTGATCAATACCTGCATCCAGAAGCGTAGACGCCAGGCCTTGCTGTACCGCTGGATTCACCGGCGCAATGCCGTGCAGCGGCTGGTCAATCGCAACAACCGCATAGCCATTTGCCGCCATGGCAGAGCCGATGGTCAGTGCGGTACTGCGATCGGTGGTAATGCCATGCTGGAACATCACCACACCTTTCAGGGTGGGGGTGGCCGGGTAGAGTACAAGCACCGGTACGTCTACATCAGCCTGCTTTTTCGGGAAAGGGAAAACGTAGTTTACCGCAGTCGACCTCGTGGGGTCTGCCTGGGGAATCACAAGCCCGGCACCTTCAAAGGCGGTGTTCAGAGCTGATGCCAGCGTATTATCTGCGACCCAGGACCTGGTTACCAGATCGGCTCCAGAGGTGCCCAGATAGTACGGCAGCTTGACCGTACCCTGTGCCGCAAGCATGGTTTCGGCAGAGCTGATAGGGGCCAGTACCTGACTGGCAAGCGCTGAAACCAGCCCGACCGGAGCCGGCGCACCCAGGGTAAAGTCCGCGGCACTGCGGTTCAGTGCCGTCGGTGTGGGCAGTAAGCCTTCGTTTGCAAAGTTTGAGGCCAGCGCGACAGCGGCACAGTCAATGGCGGCTTCGCCGCCTGCGGCTACTGCAGGCTCACAGGGGGCACCGGCACCATACAGGGCTGCCAGTGCGTCTACTGCCGTGGTCTCGCCCAGTGGGATATTCGGGAATTGAGCGTAAGCTCCGTCCACCACAGCTTTAACCGAGGCATAATCTGTTGCTCCGCCTTGAACGGCGCTTGCGGCTGCAGAAACTTTAACAAATGTTTCCAGCTGGTCTTCGAACCACGCGGCCGGCTCGGCAATGTACTGCAGAACTTTCTCATCGTTAGACGTGGTAAACGCGTATGTCAGAGCAATCTGGTCCGGAGTGACCGGTGTGCCCACGGCGTTCGCGTAGGCCATGGCCAACGGCTCCCACAGGTTATTTACCAGGGTGCGAACCGGCGCCAGGGCCGAGCTGAGAAGGCCGGCTGCAGGATTGTCTGCGGTGCCTTCAGCCGTAATATTGGCGTACACCGGGTCCTGGATGATTGGATCGCCATGGATGTCTTTAACCCCGGTTGTGACAAGCACCACATATCGCCTGTGAGGGTTCAGAGGTTCGAGAGGCAGAATGCGGATCGCTGAAGCTCCGTCCAGTGTTTCCACATCCGCGCGGGCCAGAACCGGGGCTGATGGATTTGCCGGATCGGCGATGGCAAGCGTTGGGGGCTCACCGATTGATAAGGCTCGTACCAGGTCCCCGCTGGCATACGAAAGCTCGATCAGATGAACCGTTTGGCCGTACACCACGGTGTCCGCATCCAGCTGGCCATTGGTCTGAATGACCGCAGGAGCAACCGTTGAGGCGCCTGAGAGTTCGTTAAGGGCCGTGGTCACAGGTGGTGAGCTGTCCGCAAGACCGAAGGTTCCGTCACCTTGTTCACTGTCGAAAATCAGGTCGTTCGACAAAGGCACCTGACTGGTGGCCGGGTTAAAAATCGGCCAGGTCTTTCCGTCTACTGCGGGATCTGTGTAGTTCGGGTTCGGATTAGCGTTTTTGGTGTCGCTCCCGCTGTCAAAACAGCCCGTCAACCCAAGGGAAGAAGCCACGGCAAGACTTATTAACGTTTTCTTGAACATGGATGGAACCTTTTCCTGTTGTTGTTTCGTTATATCCGGCTTAGACGGAACCGATCGGCCCCTGAATTCCGATCTTTTGCCTGTTCTGCTTGTCAGTTTGGTTGTCTGAAATTGTAGCCAGCGCATTTAGCCAATTTCTGTACCTTCGACTATAGCGGCACGGTGGCAAGTGTTGATCAGCCAAAAGTGTGATTCTGCGTTGGTTTCCTCTTCTCCCACGGATGGGCGCAGTCTTTCTGAAAAATAGTGGGCCCTACGACGTTTGTCGAGTGTGGGGGTGTGCCGTGCTCCGTGTTTTAACAATTTGTTGCCAATCGGGGCAAAACAGCGGTCATAGATTTTGCTGTGCCAGGTAATAGCGCTGCTCGCCTTCTGTCGCATCCCGCTCGGCCGGGAATTTCTGTTAAACTCTCTCGCTTCTTTATTTAACGGCGAAGCTGCTCCGACAGCCGGGCCTATTTCCGATAATCAGAAAGCTGATGAGGCGACTATGACCACCGTAATCCGCCAGGACGACCTGATCGAGAGCGTAGCAGATGCGCTCCAGTTTATTTCCTATTACCACCCGAAAGACTTTATTCAGGCCGTTTACGAGGCCTACCAGAAGGAAGAGTCCCAGGCGGCCAAGGATGCCATGGCCCAGATTCTGATCAACTCCCGCATGTGCGCCCAGGGCCACCGCCCGATCTGCCAGGACACCGGTATTGTCACGGTGTTTGTAAACATCGGGATGGATGTGAAGTTTGAGTGTGAGATGGCGCTGGATGATGTGATCAACGAAGGCGTCCGTCGCGCCTACACGCATCCGGACAACGTTCTGCGGGCGTCGGTATTGGCCGACCCGGACGGCAAGCGCCAGAACACCAAAGACAACACCCCGGCCATCATTCACTACAAGATGGTGCCGGGTAACACCGTGGGAGTGCACGTGGCGGCCAAGGGCGGCGGTTCTGAGGCCAAATCCAAATTTGCCATGCTGAACCCGTCTGACTCCGTCGTCGACTGGGTGTTGAAAATGGTGCCGCAGATGGGTGCCGGCTGGTGCCCGCCGGGCATGCTGGGTATCGGTATTGGTGGTACCGCCGAGAAGGCCATGGAGCTGGCCAAGGAAGCCCTGCTGGACCCGATTGATATTCACGATCTGCAGGCCCGCGGTGCGTCTAACCGTGCTGAAGAGCTGCGACTGGAGCTATTCGAGAAGGTGAACGAACTGGGTATTGGTGCCCAGGGTCTCGGTGGCCTGACCACGGTTCTGGACGTGAAGGTCAAGGATTACCCCACCCACGCAGCCAACAAGCCGGTTGCCATCATCCCGAACTGTGCGGCCACCCGGCACGCACATTTTGTGCTGGATGGTACTGGCCCGTCCTTGCAAACCCCGCCGAGCCTGGACGACTGGCCGGAGATTACCTGGGAAGTGGGTGAGAATGTGCGCCGTGTAAACCTGGACACGGTTACCCCGGAAGATGTGAAAGACTGGCAGCCGGGTGAAACCGTTCTGTTGTCCGGCAAAATGCTGACGGGTCGCGATGCTGCCCACAAGAAAATGGTGGATATGATCGAGCGTGGCGAAGAGCTGCCGGTAGATCTGAAGGGCCGCTTCATTTATTACGTAGGCCCGGTTGATCCGGTACGTGAAGAAGTGGTTGGCCCCGCAGGCCCCACCACGGCAACCCGTATGGACAAGTTCACCGACACCATGCTGGAAAAAACCGGCCTGACCGGCATGATCGGTAAAGCCGAACGCGGCCAGGTGGCCATCGACGCCATCAAAAAGCACGACGCGGTGTACCTGATGGCGGTGGGCGGTGCTGCCTATCTGGTATCCAAGGCCATAAAGGGTGCCCAGGTGGTGGCCTTTGAAGAGCTTGGTATGGAAGCGATCTACGAGTTTGAAGTGCAGGACATGCCGGTAACGGTTGCGGTGGACTCCCGTGGAAGCTCCGTCCACCAGACCGGCCCGGTTGAGTGGCACGACAAGATCATTGCCGCCAAGGCGGTGTAATCCAGGCGCCCTCTGAGATCAGTGGCCGCTCTGGGCGTTTTGCTCAGGGCTGCCACTGAAAGTCTTTCATCTTTATCCTTCCTTTATATACGTCCACCCCTTCGAGCCTCAGCTTCTCGGTTTGAAGCCGGCAGGTTTCTGTGCCGGCGGGAAACGCGATCTGGCCGTTACTCCGGATCACCCGATGCCAGGGAATGACGTGGCTGGCGGGCAGCTTGCCCAGTGCCCGGCCGACAAAACGCGCCTGCCGGCCGAGACCGGCCATGGCGGCAACCTGGCCGTAGCTGGCCACTTTCCCCTCGGGAATAGCGGCCACTACCTGCCAGATTTTCTGCTCTTTGGTGGGTTCTTGTGCGAACTCGTCCATTCAGAGCTCCGGGTCTGGCCGGGTTACAGGCGCAGCGCGCCGTCCACTTCAATCATGCGGCCGGATACGTAATCGTTCTCCAGAATGAACGCCACGGCGGAGGCAATCTCTTCTGGCTTGCCCATGCGCTTGAGTGGAATGCCTGCGGTCATTTTTTCAAGGGCTTCCGGTTTCATGGAGGCGGTCATTTCGGTTTCGATGAAGCCCGGGGCAATGCCCATGCAGCGGATGCCGTAGCGGGCGAGCTCTTTGGCCCACACCGGCACCAGGGCCGAGACGCCGGCTTTGGCGGCAGAGTAGTTGCTTTGGCCCATGTTGCCGGCGCGGGAAATCGACGCGATGTTGATGATCACGCCCTGGTCGCCATTCTCGATCATGCGGGTAGCTGCTTCGCGGCCACACAGGAATACGCCGGTCAGGTTTACATCGATCACAGACTGCCACTGGCTCAGTTCCATGCGTTTTTCGAGCTTGCCGTCCCTGAACTTGACCATCAGGCCATCCCGCAGGATACCGGCGTTATTCACCAGGCCGTTCAGCTGGCCAAAGTCGTTGATAATCGCCTGGAAGGTTTTCTCAACGTCGTCCTCTTTGGCTACGTTGCAGAGGTAGGTCCGGGCGTCACCACCGGCTTTTTTGCAGGCGTCTGCGCTCTCGGCCAGTTTGTCGTCCATCAGGTCGATCAGGGCGAGGCGAGCGCCCTTGGCTGCAAGGAATTCTGCCATGGCGCGGCCCAGGCCCTGGCCGCCACCGGTGATTGCAATTACCGAGTCTTGAAGTTTCATTGTTTGCCCTAATTAAGTTCAGAGGTGATTTACGTTGTCTGTGTGTCAGCGTCGTTTTTATAAGGAGGCATTTTGCCCTTTTTTTTATTCCTTTTCATCGTTCTGCCTATTGCTGAATTAACCGTGCTGATTCAGGTGGGCAGTGAAATCGGAGCACTGAGTACCGTAGGGCTGCTGTTCCTGACGGCCTTTGCCGGTATCTGGCTGCTGCGGCACCAGGGCCTTGCCACCTTACTGCGGGCCAATGAGCGGCTGAACAGTGGTGAGCTCCCGGCGCGGGAGGTAGCCGAAGGCTTTATCCTGGCGGCTGGTGGCATGCTGTTGTTGGTGCCCGGCTTTATTACCGACGTGTTCGGGCTGTTGTGCCTGTTGCCGGGGATACGCCAGTGGTTTGCCCGGCAGGCACTCAAGCGGATGACCATAGGCGGGCAGAGCCAGAGCTTCTATTTCTTCCGGGCGGGCGGTCAGCCGTTTGAGCGGCCTGGTCCCTTTGGTCCGGCTCCTGGTCCGGGCAGTAATGGCGACGTGATCGAAGGAGAATATCAGGACCGGACCGAATCCGGGCGCCGCCAGATCGGGGAGCACAAGCCCCGGAATACGGATGATGAAAAAAACTGAAATTTTTTCGTGGCTGGGTATTGAAATGTATCCAGCCAGCCCCATTTAACTCAGCACAGATTCGCCCAAGGCAGAAAACCACTGCCTGTCAGGGGTTTAAACGCCAGGGCAGTTTGTCTGACCCGGTTGCGGGCCAGACATTTTTAACAAGCAACTGTCATTGCCACATTTAATCGAACTATTGGAGAAACAGAGCAATGAAAATTCGTCCGCTTCACGATCGTGTTGTCGTGCGCCGTAAAGAAGAAGAAGAGAAAACAGCGGGTGGCATCGTGCTGCCGGGTAACGCCAAAGAAAAGCCGTCCCAGGGCGAAGTTCTGGCTGTCGGTAATGGCCGCGTCCTGGACAACGGTGAAACCCGTGCGCTGGCGGTCAAGGTGGGTGACACCGTGGTTTTTGGTCAGTACGCCGGTAATACCGTCAAAGTGGACGGTGAAGAGCTGCTCATCATGAGCGAAAGCGAAATCTACGGCGTGCTTGAGTGATCGCAACCGCGATAAATACGAACGCTCATTAACCCGATTGTTTCAATTCTCGGTTTAAAGAACAGGAATAGAGAACATGGCAGCAAAAGACGTTAAATTCGGTGATAGCGCCCGCAAGCGCATGGTCGCAGGTGTTAACACTCTGGCAGATGCAGTAAAAGTCACACTGGGCCCCAAAGGCCGTAACGTGGTGCTGGAGAAGTCCTTCGGCGCTCCGACCGTCACCAAAGACGGTGTGTCTGTAGCGAAAGAAATCGAGCTCAAAGACAAGTTCGAGAACATGGGCGCGCAGATGCTGAAAGAAGTCGCGTCCCAGGCCAACGAAACCGCCGGTGATGGTACCACCACCGCCACGGTTCTGGCCCAGTCCATCGTTAACGAAGGTATCAAGGCCGTTACCGCCGGCATGAATCCGATGGACCTGAAGCGCGGTATCGATAAGGCCGCCGCCGAAGCCGTTAAAGCGATCCGTGAGATGGCCAAGCCTTGCGACGACAGCCGCATGATCGCCCAGGTGGGTACCATCTCTGCAAACGGTGATGAAACCATCGGCCGGATCATTGCCGACGCCATGGAGCGCGTAGGCAAAGAAGGCGTGATCACCGTTGAGGAAGGTCGCGGCCTGGACGACGAGCTCGATGTTGTCGAAGGTATGCAGTTTGACCGTGGCTACCTGAGCCCGTACTTCATCAACAATCAGGACAACATGTCTGCCGAACTGGAAGACCCGTACATCCTGCTGGTTGACAAGAAAATCTCCAACATCCGTGAGCTGCTGCCGGTTCTGGAAGCGGTAGCCAAAGCGGGCAAGCCGTTGCAGATCGTTGCTGAAGATATCGAAGGTGAAGCGCTGGCGACTCTCGTGGTCAACAACATGCGCGGCATCGTGAAAGTGAACGCGGTGAAGGCGCCGGGCTTTGGTGACCGTCGCAAGGAAATGCTGCAGGATATCGCCATCCTGACAGGTGGTACCGTGATTTCCGAAGAAGTGGGCCTGACTCTGGAGAACACGACTCTGGACGATCTGGGTACCGCCAAGCGTGTCAACGTTACCAAAGAAAACACCACCATCATCGATGGTGCCGGTGCTGAAGCCGACATCAATGCCCGCATTGAGCAGATCCGCCGGCAGATCGAAGAGAGCACGTCTGACTACGACAAAGAGAAGCTGCAAGAGCGCGTCGCCAAACTGGCCGGCGGTGTTGCGGTGATCAAGGTTGGCGCCGGCTCTGAAGTAGAGATGAAAGAGAAGAAAGCCCGCGTTGAAGACGCGCTGCACTCAACCCGCGCTGCGGTGGAAGAAGGCATTGTGGCCGGTGGCGGTGTAACGCTGATTCGCGCCCTGGCGGCTCTGGAAAAAGCGGATGCGATCAACGACGACCAGAAAGCCGGTGTGAACATCCTGCGCCGTGCGATGGAAGCTCCGCTGCGTCAGATCGTGTTCAACGCAGGTGGTGAGTCTTCTGTGGTGGTTGCCAAGGTCAAAGAAGGCGAAGGTTCCTTCGGCTTTAACGCGGCGACCGAGCAATACGGCGATATGCTGGAAATGGGTATCCTGGATCCTGCCAAGGTAACCCGTTCGTCCCTGCAGGCTGCTGCGTCTGTGGCGTCTCTGATCATCACTACCGAAGCGATGGTTGCAGACGAGCCGCAAGAAGACAAAGGCGGTATGCCGGACATGGGTGGTATGGGCGGAATGGGTGGCATGGGTGGCATGATGTAAATGCCAGCCAGATCCCGACCAGATCCCAGTTTGTGAGATCTGGCCCGATCTACCCCTGAAAAACCCCGCGCTGGTTCACACTGGCGCGGGGTTTTTCTGTTCTTTTGTCATGAACTTGCAGGGTGGCTTTGATAGACTCGGCTACCAGTTTTACAAATGTGCATAACGCAATGACCGAATCCCCCCAAAAGTCGTTTCTGGGTATTGGCAAGATCCTGATGCTCCTCGTGCTGGGCCTTGTGGTGTATGGCGTCACTCTGGTTTTTCAGGTGCCGGCAGGGTGGCTCTGGCACAAAGCCTCAGCCGGGATCGAACTTCCGCCCCAGGTGGAGGTTCAGAAGGTCTCCGGTAGCTTATGGAGGGGCGCCGCTGGTCTGAATATCGGCGGCTTTCCTGTGCGCGTGCACTGGCATCTGGACTGGCCCTCGGTCACGGAACTGACGTTGCCCCTGGAATTTTCATTGTCTTCGTCACAATCTCGCCTTGCAGGCCTTGTCAGGGCCGGCTGGCCCGCTACTTTTGAAGTAACGGGAGAAGGAATTGTCACGGTTTCCGAGTTCGAGAGTCTGATACGCCAGAGCGGTGGTGCGATGATTGATGGCGCGGTAACCATTGATGCGTTCCGGCTTGCATGGGCGGACAACCGATTGCAGCAGGCCCAGGGTGTGGGCCACTGGCCCGGAGGGCTGGTGACCTGGCCGATGGGCAGCGGAACCGGACAGGCCCGGTTCCCGCCGATGGAGGCTGACCTGAATACCCGGGATGAGGGTGTTGCCCTCCGCATCGCTGAGCAGGGCGCAAGTGGCCCGGCGGCGCTGGCCAGTGTGGCGCGCAATGGCATGATGGATATACGCGTGTATAAGCGTATGGTAGATCTGGCGGGGCAACCCTGGGCAGACTCTGCCAGCCCGGACGATCTGGTGTTCCGCGTTCAGCAACCCTTGTTGCCCGGAGGGTTCTGAGTTGGGGAAAGTCTCAGTCCGGGCTCAGGAGCGTTGTGCCCGCGCGCTCGCGAATGTCTTGCTGGTGCTGCTGGTTGTCGTGGTGGCTGTCGAACTGGCCAAAGTGACCTGGTTGGTGCTATGGAACGACCAGCCGGTGCCGGAAGTGTTTGCCCAGGCCGCCGGTCCGGGTAGTGGTCCGGTTGCTGACGACCTGGCCTCCGTGGCGGGGTACGAGTTTTTTGGCCGGTCAGAGGGGCAGAGAGGGGTGGCGGATGTGGTGCGCCGCTCAGCGCCCGAAACCGGATTGCAGCTCAGGCTTGAGGGTGTCCTGGTCGGGCCGGGCCCGGAGGGCTCCGGAGCGATTGTTTCGGGCAGTAATGGCGAGACCGAGTATTATCGGGTTGGGGATATGCTTCCGGGAAACGCCGAGCTGGCGGAGGTGGAGCCAACCCGAATTCTGTTACGCAGAAGCGGGCGTTATGAGGTACTTTCGTTCGAAGACAGTGTTGGCGTTGAGGCAGTGGTTGCGGAGCCGGCACAACAGGCGGCACAATCGCCTGATACTTACCTTGCTGATGCCCGGGCACGGCTTGATTCCCAGGGTGCCGGTGCGTTGGCAGCCTACGGTTTGAGTCCGGCCGACGAGACCGGCCAGTCCGGTTATGTGTATGATGGTTCAAACCCGATGCTGAATGCCGTCAACCTGCGATCAGGCGACGTCATTACCGCCATTAACGGCCAGCGCCTCGGTGATGTAGAACAGGATAAGGCATTGCTGGAAGACTGGCGCAACCAGGCCCGGCTGGACATAGAAATTGAGCGTGACGGATCCATACTCACCGTCAGTTATGCCATACCCGAACAGTGGCGCTGAGCGGGGACTTTACAACAGGATGATATCTCCAGATGTATAATCACAAAAGCAATCTGTTCCGGACCCTTCTGTTTGTACTTCTGTTGCCTGTTATGTCGCTGGCTCAGGCCCAGGAAGAGACCTGGCGGTTAAATCTCAAGGACGCGGACATCCGGGCTTTTGTTACGCAGGTGGCGGACATCACCGGCTACAGTTTTGTGGTTGACCCGCGGGTCAAAGGCAAGGTGACCGTCCTCTCGAGTGCCCCCATGAACAAGGACGAGATCTACGATCTGTTCCTGGCAGTGCTGAACGTTCATGGTTTTACCGCCATCCCCGGCGAAGAAGTCGTGAAGATTGTCCAGCAGGTGGATGCAAAGCAGACCGCAGAAAACCTGGACCGTTTTGTTGCCACGCCGTCTGAACAACTGATTACCCGCGTTATCCAGATCAATAATGCCAACGCTCTGGAGCTGGTGCCCATCCTGCGCCCGCTGGTGGCCAAGTACGGTCATCTGGCCGGTGTCGCCGCCGCCAACGCGCTGATCGTAAGTGACCACTCGTCAAATATTCAGCGTATTGAACAGATTGTGCGTGAGCTGGACAGCCCGTCCAAATACGAGGTGGAAGTTATCCAGCTCAAAGAAGCCTGGGTGGGCGACATGGTTAAGCTGTTGCAGGAGCTCGCACCGGATGAGCTGGGCCGTGCGGGGGCTGACAATTCGGTACGCAAGTACAACGTAACCGCAGATGAGCGGAGTAACCGGCTAATCCTGCGGGGCGACGAGTCATTCCGCGACAAGATGCGCGGCCTGATTCGTCAGCTGGATCAGCCCTCGGCCACGGGCGGTACCACCAAGGTGCTTCGCCTGCGTCATGCCGATGCCAAGGTCCTGACGGAGATCCTGAAAGGTGTCATGGGCGAAGTGGCCCGTGAAGTGCCGGGTGGTGCTGGCAATACGGCGGGTGGGAGCTCGGGCAGCCGTCAGTCTGCCAAGTTCTCGGTGTTTGCAGACGAAGGGCTTAATGCGCTGGTGGTGCGGGGCGAGCCGTCACTGATGCAGGAGGCCGAACAGATTGTGGCCGCGTTAGACATACGCCGTGCCCAGGTCATGATCGAGGCCGCGATCGTCGAAATCAGTGATGAGCTTGGCGATCAGCTGGGCGTCCAGCTTGCAGCCGGGGATGAGTCCTCGGGGTCCATGCCGGTGATTGGTACAAACCTCACCAGCGGTGAGGGTATGGTAGGCCTCAACTCTGTGATCGGTGCTCTGGTCGGCGATACCATTCCCCAGCTCGGTGGCGGGATTACCATCGGGGCGGGAGAACGGGATCAGGATGGCATTACCTGGGGTGTGCTGATTCAGGCCTTGTCGACCTCGTCGGCGGCTAACCTGCTGTCGACTCCCAGCATTATCACGCTGGACAATCAGGAGTCTGAGATTATCGTCGGCCAGAATGTCCCCTTCCGTACCGGGGAATCCACAGTCACCGGCGATGGCACCACCAACCCGTTTACGACCATCGAGCGACGGGACGTTGGCCTGTCGCTGAAGGTAACGCCCACGATCAGTGCCGATGGGCTGGTGCGTCTGGTGGTAGAACAGACCACCGAAGACATTTCGACTACCAACGTGGCCGGCGCGTCGGATCTGATTACCAACAAGCGTGAAATCAAAACCACGGTGCTTGCCGATGATGGTGAAACCGTGGTTCTGGGCGGCCTGATCAAGGACGATTATCAGGTTAACAAGAGCAAAGTGCCTTTGCTTGGAGATATTCCATTGCTGGGGCGCCTGTTTTCGTCTGAATCCGAAACCCGGGTAAAGCGCAATTTGCTGGTTTTTCTGCGCCCCACCATTATGCTCGGAAAAGACGAGAGTGTTGCGGCAACGGCCGAGAAGTTTAATCGCCTGTGGGAAGTGGATCTGGGCGTACGCGGCAAGCTTGGCTTGCCGGCACCAGAGCAGCCACCGACGGTTGATATGCTCTTTGAAGGCCGGCGCTAGTCACAAACAAACGGATCGCCAGGCACGGACACGGGCCTGGCGATCCGTTATGGCTCTCTGATTCTACTGCCCGGCCTCACAGAGGGGGCATCGGGCAGTCCAGCTGATCCGCAACCAGTCTCATCAGTTCGTACTCCCTTGCATCAACCCGGCCATCGTGGCTGACACAGTAACCACACGCGTCGATAATGCCTGGCTTGAGCAGCGGGGAGAGCTTGCCCAGCGCTTGCAGGGCACGGCTGAAGGCGCGCAGTGAGACGGCACTTTCCATCGCCAGCTCCGCGCTGTTACCAAACCCTGCCATGGCTTCATCATACAGTTGCTGAGCTTGTTCGGGGGTATGGCTGCCCGCACGGGCAAAAAGACTCAGCACCCGGCCGATTTCCGGCAGTACCTGACGATAGCTCCGGTATTTTACCGGCACAACCCTGGCGGCGTCGTCCGCCAGATGACGGGTCAGGAACGTGGTGAGGGCGAGCTCAAAGAGAGTGAATTTCTGGTCGGCCGAGGCGAGTGTATGAGCATTGCTCAGGAGTTGCTTCCGGTCGTCGGGCTCGAGTTTACGCAAGGCGGGCATGGCCAGTTCCAGCAGCGGGAAGCGGGCCCGGTCTCCCAGGGTGCGTACCGACGGCAGTAGTTTGCCGAGTACCTCTGGCCGGAGGCCAACAACATTATGGTCAGGAATCCGCTTGAGCAGCGCCTGTTGTTGTGCGTCATCCTCATCGCGGATCAGCAACGCATAGCAAAGCTGAACCCCGCCGGCACGTGTGTACAGGAGACTCCGGAACGTGGATGGGAGTTGGGCCAGTAGCTCAATTGCGTAGGCTTCGCTGCTGGGCGTGACGGTGCCCACTTTCTCCGACAGGGCTGTGGTATCGCCAGCCAGCGAGGACTGCACAGGCGACAGGCGGTGGCCGGGGCGGGGGCTCCGGACAGGCCCGGCGATGTGGCCGACTAACCCGCTGAGGCTCTCTGGCGTGCCTGATGTGGGCTGTGAGCGCAGTTTGCTGTCGGGCTCAGTATCACGCAACCGGCTGCGCAGACGGGCCAGCAGGCCCGGCTGGATGGCATTGATGCGCTGGTTGATGGGTGGATGAGAAGCCAGCAAGCTGGTCAGCTTCATCCGGGTGGCTTCGGTAAAGCACATGTGGTTCATGTTGCTGACGTGGCTGGTGGTGTCCAGATAGCCGCCTTTCATGCCAATCTTGAACAGCGCTCCACCGATGCCTTCAGGGTTACGGGTAAACTGAACCGCGGAGGCGTCGGCCAGCATTTCCCGCTGGCGCGAAACCGCAGACTGGATCAGGCGGCCGAAAAACACACCGACATAACCAATCACAATCAGTGCGATGCCGGCAATACCAAAGAAGATTTCAACTCTGCCATCCCGGCTGCTGCGGCGTCGGCTGCCCCCCACAAAACCGGCTCGCACCATGAAATAGCCGATCTGGCCGACCATCAGGATACCGGCCAGCAGTGCAATCAACCGCACGTTCAGACGCATGTCACCATTCAGTATGTGGCTGAATTCATGGCCCACCACGCCCTGTAATTCGTCCCGGGTCAGCTGGGCCAGAGCCCCCTGGGTAACCACCATCACCGCTTCGCCGGGGGTATAACCGGCAACAAACGCGTTAATCCCGGTCTCATTATCCATCACGTAGAGGCCCGGAACGGGGACACCGCTGGCAACGGACATTTCCTCAACAATATTGCGCAGCATTCGTTCCTGGGAGTCCCGGGTGTCTGGCTCGATCAGCCGCGCGCCCACCATGTGGGCCACCCGGCTACCCCCGCCCGCCAGATCAATCCAGCGCACGAGCGAGGTAAGGCCGACCAGAAGCACAACCGCTGCGGCGGTGACCAGGCCATGGCGGGATGTGAGCCAGAGATGGAAGGGAAGAGAGGACGCTTCGCTGCGGGTGAGGGCGTAACCTACCAGGCACACGGCCAGGGTAATCAGGATGACGGCGGATAAAAACAGAGCAACGAGCAGGCCGGTATTGCGCCGGGCATTGGCCTGGCGCTGAAAAAAACCGGGATTCGCCATGGCTCAGGCCTCAGAAACTGACTTTCGGGGCCTGGCGGGCGTCCGGGCTTTCGAGCTGGAGTTGCGCGGTTTCTTTGAAAGCAAACATTCCGGCTATTATGTTGTTGGGGAACTTCTCCCGGAAAATATTGTAGTGCATCACGCCATCGTTATAGGCCTGGCGTGCAAACGCCACCCGATTCTCGGTGCTGGCCAGTTCCTCCATCAGCTGCTGGATCGTCTCGTTGGCTTTCAGATCCGGATAGTTCTCAGCAACCGCATAAAAATTGGCGAGGGCTTTGGTCAGCAGGTTCTCGGCTCCGCCCAGCCGCTGGATACGAGTGCCGTCGCCCGGATCACGGGCAGCGTCCTGCTGGGCGCTGACCGCGTTATTGCGGGCTTCCATTACCTGGGTAAGGGTCGATTTTTCATGGGCCATGTAGGCTTTGGCCGAGTCGACCAGGTTGGGTATCAGGTCGTGCCGGCGCTGCAGTTGGACATCAATCTGAGCAAAACCATTCTTGAACTGATTGCGCAAGGAAACCAGTTGGTTATAGATAAATACCAGATAGAAAATGACAACGGCAATAATAACAAGGCCAATGACAGTACTTGTCATGGTAGCTCCTCACAGGTTAGCGGTGGTTCAGGTGTTATTTTCCACAATCTTGCGGTGAAATGCTTGTATAAAGCTTTCGAAATCCTCGGGGCGCATGGGTTTGCTGTAGTAGTAGCCCTGGACAAGGTGACAACCGCGCCGGGCCAGGTAGGCTGCCTGCTCTGCGGTTTCCACGCCTTCAGCGATGACCGTCAGGTTCAGGCTGTTGCCCAGATCGATGATGATGTTGGCGATACGGGCATCATCCTCATCCAGCAGCAGGTCACGTACAAACTGTTTGTCGATCTTGAGGCTCTGGACCGGCATTTTTTTCAGGTAGGTGAGCGATGAATAGCCGGTCCCAAAATCATCCACGGAGATCTGGATGCCGGCCCTGCGGAGCAGGTTGAGTTTACGGATGGCGTCGGTCATGTTGGCCATGAATCCGGTCTCGGTGATCTCCAGCTCCAGTAGACTGGCCGGCACGCCGTGACGCTCAAGGGCTCCCAGGATTTCCTCTACAATGGACTCCTGTCGTAACTGGACGGTAGATAAGTTAACCGCCACCCGCAACGACTGCCCCTGGCTGGCCCAGAGGGCCGCCTGTCGACAGGCCTGGTCAAGCACCCAGCGGCCGATCTCGACGATCAATCCGTTGGCCTCCGCAACCGGAATAAAGCAATCCGGGGGTATGGCACCCCTGCTGGGATGCTGCCAGCGTAGTAACGCCTCAGCGCCGATAATCTTTTGCGTCGCCAGCTCGACCTGAGGCTGGAACTCCAGATGGAACTCGTTATTGATCAGTGCCAGGGCCAGGTCTTTCTCCAGCTGCTTTCGTTCTCTTATCTGCTGGTCGATACTGGCCACGTAAAACTGGAAATGATTGTGGGCGCTGAGTTTGGCCAGCGCCATGGTCTGTTCCGCATGCTGGAGCAGGCGATCCGCTTTCACTGCGTCCAGAGGGTACAGGGCAATACCGATGGAGCTGGTGAGTGAGAGCCGGTGCACACCCGCCTCGATAGGGCTGGCCACACACGCGAGTATCTTCTCGGCGGATTCTGCCGCCTCAAAGCTGTTTTTCAGATTCCTCTCCAGTATCACGAACTGATCACTGCCCAGGCGGGCCAGGAGAAACCTCTGGGCGGGCAAATGAGCACTGAGCCTCTTGGCAAGGGTCTGCAGGATCAGGTCGCCGGTGCGGAAGCCACACTGGTCGTTTACTGATTTGAAGTCGTCGATGCCACACACCATCAGCGCCAGCATCCGGCTTTGTGTGCGGGCAGCCGGGATTTCCCCGCTGAGCGCTTCAAGAAAGGTGTCCCGGCTCGGCAGACCCGTGAGCTGATCGTACCGGGCAAGCTGAGACAGTCGGTTTTCGGCCTCCACCCGGCGTTGCTGGCTTTCGCCGATGCTTGTCAGAAGATTGTTGGTGGCGTTTACCCAAAGCCCCAGTTCATCAGCAGTATGGCCTTTGGGGAGCGCTATCAGATGATCGTCAGGCTGCTCGGGATTGACACGCTGTACGGATCGGACGATGCGCAGCAAAGGGCGGGTAAGCAAGAGGTGAAACACCACATAGATGATGATCCCGAGAATCAGGGCAAGTGCCACGCTTGCGGTAAAGGTAATGGCTGCCCGGATCAGCCAGCTTCGCGCCAGAGGGGCGGTGTCAAAGCGAATCTGGAGGTGGCCGTAGACCACACCGGGGTTCTCTGATCGCAGTAAGGGCTCCCGGTAGGTTTTGACGGCTCCGAAAATGGGGTCGGTCACGGGCCGGAAGCCGCTCTTCTGGAGCGGGCGTGTCTGATAGGCGAGGGGCTCGCCGTCGGGATGGGTGATGGCCACGAGGTGCACGGGCTCCAGCGCGAATAACCCCTCCAGGACCTGTTCCGCCAGTACCTCATCGATACTGAAAATGGCCTGGGCAGCGGAGTCTCTGACCATGCTGATGGTCTGCTGAGCCCGCAGTTCGAGCTCGTTGGCAACCCGGTAAGCATCCAGTGTCACTTGCACAATGCTGATGATCACGCCGCAAATGACAGCCGTTGCCAGCACCCACCGAAGGATGCGGTACCCCAGGCGCTGTTCTAGGTTCAAGGCTGTATGCATCCTGCTTGTCTTGCCTTAGCTGAGCTGCGCGGGGGCGCAGGCTTTCGCGGCACTCGCCTGCCGCTGGGCTGGTACTGTTCGGACGTCTGCTACTTAAGGTAAGTATGGCCGATATCATAGAATTTTTGTGCTTTGGCTTGTATCGGTTTGTTGTGGTTTGGTGCCACTAAGATACAAAAATGCCCGCGCGGTTCCCCGGGCGGGCATTTCAACCCCGGAACTGGATACCGGGGCAGGGCGCGCTGGTCGTGATTACGCCAGGTTTTCGTTCACGAAATCCCAGTTAACCAGATTCCAGAAGCCTTCGAGGTAGTTCGGACGGCTATTGCGGTAGTCGATGTAGTAGGCGTGTTCCCATACGTCGACAGTCAGTACCGCCTTGTCTTCGCCAGTCAGCGGGGTTTCAGCATTGCTGGTATTCACGATCGCTACGCTGCCGTCGGCTTTCCTGACCAGCCAGGTCCAGCCGGAACTGAAGTTGTTGGCGGCTTTGTCGTTGAACTCTTTCTTGAACTCTTCAAAAGAGCCAAACGCTTTTTCAATGGCTTCTTTGGCCGCGCCGGTAGGCTCGCCGCTATCGTTGGGGCTCAGGCAGTTCCAGAAGAATGTATGGTTCCATACCTGGGCGGCGTTGTTGAACAGACCGCCACTGGCGCTCTTGATGATTTCTTCCAGTGACTTGTTGGCGTTGTCGGTGCCTTCGATCAGACCGTTCAGCTTGGTTACATAGGTCTGGTGGTGTTTACCGTAGTGGTACTCCAGGGTTTCCTGGGACATGTGCGGTTCCAGAGCGTTCTTTTCGTAGGGCAGTGCGGGAAGTTCAAATGCCATGAGGTCGTTCTCCCTGTCTCTCTATGTTTATGGATGTACGTTGGTGCAATATAAGGGCGGATTGCGTTAAATCAACCCTTTGCCGTTAAGGAGCTTGTAAACTCGGGGCTGCCGGGCAGGAACTGCACGCAATTGCGCACCCGCCAGACCAGCTCTTCGTAGCTGTCGGCCAGGACGTTGACATGGCCGAGTTTGCGCCCCGGGCGTTCCCCTTTTTTATAGAGGTGAACATGAGCGTAGGGCAGTTCCAGAATACGTTCAATGTCTCCGTGTTCGCCGATGATATTGATCATGCAGCTCAGGCCCCTGGCCTCAACGCTGCCCAGCGGGTGACCGCTGACCGCACGAATGTGATTCTCGAACTGGCTGGTCATGGCACCTTCGATGGTCCAGTGCCCGGAGTTATGGACCCGAGGGGCCATCTCATTGGCCACCAGCCCCTGCGGGGTCTCAAACAGCTCCAGTGTCAGCACACCCACGTAGTCCAGCTCATTGAGCAGGGCCTTGATGCACTGCTCCGCTTCTTTCTGGACGTCGGGCCGGAGACCGGGCGCAGGCGCAATCGAGTAGCGCAGGATGCCTTCGTGGTGGGCATTCTCGGCAATCGGATAAAAGGCCACGTCACCGTCTTCGCTGCGCACCGCGATGATCGAGACTTCGCGGCTGAAGTTGACGAATTTCTCGACAATCACCTGGCTGTGGCCGATGCTGGCTCAGGCCTGCTCGGCGTCTTCCGGGCTCTTCAGAACGGCCTGGCCCTTGCCGTCGTAGCCTTCAGTAACCGACTTGGCGACCACGGGGCAGCCAAGGGCTTGCGCCGCAGCCTTGAGCGCCTCGGCGCTGTCGGCAGGCTTCCACTCCGGTGTCGGAATGCCCAGCTGGCCAAACAGGGTCTTCTCGGCAATCCGGTTCTGGCACACTTGTAGGGCGCGCGGGCAGGGGTGGACCGGCTTGTGCCTGGCCAGCGACTCTGCGATCGCCACCGGAAGGTGTTCGAATTCGTAGGTTACGCGATCAACCCTGCTGAGGAAGTCGTCCAGGTATTCGCCGTTGCGATCGACAATGGTTTCCCCCAGTCCGACGCTGGGGCTGCCGGACATGTCATAGAAGACAAAGTCTTTGGCAAGGGGGTACCCGGCGAGCGCGAGCATGCGCCCGAGTTGGCCGGCGCCTAGTACGCCAATTCTCATGTGATTTCTCCTGCCACTGTTTCCGCTCCCGCCTGATGCAGCCCGCTGTACGCCTAAGATGCTGTATGCCCGGTTCAGGAAGCCGGTTTCACTGGCCTTTGGGGTCAGGGTTGTCCAGCACGGCCTGTGTCTGTGTTGTACGGAACTCATCAACGGCCTGGCGGACGCGGTCGTCAGCGATGCCGACAATCTGTGCCGCCAGCAGTCCGGCGTTGGTGGCGCCGGCGTTACCGATCGCCAGGGTACCGACGGCAATGCCGCCGGGCATCTGCACAATCGACAGCAGCGAATCCAGGCCACTCAGTGCCTTGGATTGTACGGGTACACCGAGCATCGGCAAAGAGGTTTGCGACGCCACCATGCCGGGCAGGTGCGCGGCCCCGCCGGCGCCGGCGATAATGACCTTCAGGCCACGCTCAGAGGCGGTTTTGGCGTAATCGAAGAGCAGGTCGGGGGTGCGATGGGCGGAGACTACCCGGGTTTCGTAGGGTACGCCGAGCTTGTCAAGCATGGTGGCGGCGTGTTCCATGGTGGGCCAGTCGGATTTTGAGCCCATGATGAGTCCTACAAGCGGCTGCATGTGCAACTGTCCTGTGATAGTTGGGAAGCCGGCCATTGTAGGGTTTGGGTAATTACCGTGCAACTTGCGGTATGATCAGATCCGTCCTGATTGCCGTATAACCTTGTTACCTCAAATACAGGAGCCGTAATGGAACCGATCCGTCCCGATGATGACGAACTGATTGCCGACGAGCCGTTCGGCGCTGCCGAACCGCGCGCCGCCAAACCAGCCAGCGCACCGCCGCCACAGGAACCCGGAAAAACAGGAGGACGTGGCGGCTCCTGGCTCTTGTGGGCGCTGTTGCTGGTGCTGGCGGCCGGCGCAGGTGCCAGCGGGTACTTCCAGGACCAGCGCATCCGGGCGCTGGAGAGCCAGTTGGAAGAGGCAGATTACTGGGCCCGCCAGAGCAAGCTGGCGCTGGCGCGTTTTGAGGGTGAGCTGTCCGAAACCGGTGAATCGCTGGCGGAACGCGGGGCGTCGATTGAAGAACAGTTATCGGCGGCTACCCAGCGTCTGGATACGGCAGACAGCGAGATCCGGAAATTGTGGGGTGTGGCAAACGACCGTAACCGTAAGCGTCTGGACGAGCATCAGTCGAGGCTGGATACGGTTGACAACAAACTGGCAGATGCGGAGAAGCGTGGGGCTGAAACCCGGACCCAGGTTGAGCAGTTGCAGTCCGGGTTTGCCCGTTCGGAGCAAGCGCTCCGGCAGGAGCTGGAGAAGATCTCGGAACAGGTTGCGGGTGTGGATGAGCAGATCAGCAAAAGCGTACGCCGGTTCCAGCAAGAACAAAAGCTGACGCTGGATGGCCTGGAAGGGCGGATTTCCAGCCTTGAGAAAGATCTTGCCGCCAGCGCAGGAGACGCAGAAGTGACCGCGCTGCGTAACGAGCTGGCGCAATTGAAGACCGCCGTCAACGCCATTGATGCGTCCCGTGCCCAGCTGACATCACGGCTGGTACGCTTGTCAGACGAGGTTAACCAGCTCCGCTCGCAGTAAGTCTGCGGGGCTTTTGCCGGCCTGTGTAACGGTTTGTAGTCAGCCCTTGCGGTAGCTCTCATTTCTTGCAGTTGGCAGTTGTTATGATCAGCCAACTCGCTAAGGGATGAAGAGTGCATAATAATGAAAATCCGAGTGCCTTCCGTAAAGCCGGGTGTCGCGCTGCTGTGTGTGCTGATGTTATCCGGCTGTACGATCTATCAGTCCATCGGCAAAAGTTTAGGGGCTTTCCTGCATCCGGTGTCTGGCCCCGACTTTGTCCATATCGACAATGACCAATGGGATCAGAGCAACGCGCTGCTGTATTTCTATCGTACCCACTCACAATGGGCGGCCGACGAGATCGAGTCGCCCAGCGTGTACATTGACGACCAGCATTACTTCAACTTTCGCAATAACAGTTTTACCTGGCTGGAAGTCAAACCGGGTGAGCGTCATATCGCCATGCGCCGGCCGTTGTTGGGGCTTGAAGGGCTGGGTTCGTTCAGCCTGAGCCTGATTGCGGATGCCACGCTCGAGGTTGAGCCGGGGCGGGTTTATTATCTGCGCTACAATGAACTGACCGAGCCGGCAGAACCCAACCCTGAGCTCGACCCGGAGCACCCCCTGGCCACCGGCGACCTGCAGCTGGTAACCCGTGACTACGCCATGCAGGCAGATCAGATTGTCTCTACGCTGTTCCTGAACAGTGATCTTCTCGCGCCCAACCATGCGGGTGCTTCAATTGTGGAGGCCAATGAAGATGCTGACTACGAAAGGCGCAAAGCGGCGCTGGAAGAAGAGCGCGAGATCGAGATAGAGCGTCTTAAAGCGGAAGGCAAATATGCCACGGCCAGCTGGTACTGGCCATTCGGCGGAGGCCCGACTGTACCGCTGGAGTCTGACCGCAAGCTCCAGGCACTTGAGCAGGAATACGCTATGCTGCAACAGGAACGTAAACGCAGGCGGAAGGCGGACTCGGACGGAGGTTGGTGGATTTTTTAATGCCAAGTGGCTGATTATGATCAATAATTCACCAGTTTTGGCGGTGCTGTAAAAAAAATCACGAATTTTCCGGAAAACATTTGACACCGTGGGCAAAACGCTTAAAATGCGCGTCTCACTTGGTTGAGGCAGCAACGCCGGCTTAAACGCTGGTTTAAATATGCCAGGCACAACAAGTGACCGCTTTAGACCTGAGTAATAGCAAGGTCCCGAAGTGGGTGGTTAGCTCAGCTGGGAGAGCATCGCCCTTACAAGGCGAGGGTCGCAGGTTCGATCCCTGCACCACCCACCACTTTTAAGCGGGCTTCAGATTCGGTAATGCCGGATTTTGCGGAGCGGTAGTTCAGTTGGTTAGAATACCGGCCTGTCACGCCGGGGGTCGCGGGTTCGAGTCCCGTCCGCTCCGCCAACTTTTCCCGGGTGGTTAGCTCAGCTGGGAGAGCATCGCCCTTACAAGGCGAGGGTCGCAGGTTCGATCCCTGCACCACCCACCAGAATTCAAAAAAAGCAGATCCTTATGGATCTGCTTTTTTTTGCCCGTTACCTGCCGATCAATGATTGCCCGCAAACCCTGACTACGTTGCCGTTAACACCGGCAGAGGCCGGGTTGCAGTACCAGGCAATGGCTTCCGCCACATCCACCGGCTGCCCACCCTGGGACAGGCTGTTCATCCGGCGTCCGGCCTCGCGAATGGTGAATGGCATGGCCGCGGTCATCTGTGTCTCGATAAAGCCTGGGGCAATGGCGTTGATGGTTATGCCGTTCTTCAGCTGCTTTGCCATGGCTTCTACGTAACCGATCACGCCGCTCTTGGCGCAGGAGTAGTTCGTCTGGCCAAAGTTCCCGGCGATGCCGCTGATAGAGGAGATGCACACAATCCGGCCGTTATCACGCATCAGGTTGCGCGCTGCGAGCTCCTCGTCAATCAACTCTTCGGCGGTCAGATTGACGGCGATGGTCATGTCCCAGAAATGTTCGGGCATGTTGCCCAGGGTTTTATCCCGCGTAATACCCGCGTTATGCACCACAAGGTCAACACCGCCGGTTTCGCGCTCGATAAAGTCTGCAATCTGTTTGGGTGCCTGCTCATCAGTGATATCGCAGGCCAGCGCCTTGCCTTTGATGGCGCCGGTCACTTTCTGAAGCTCTTCCAGTGCGGCCGGGATATCCAGGCCGATGACGGTGGCACCGTCGCGTGCCAGGGTCTGGGCAATGGCGGCACCGATGCCGCGTGACGCACCGGTCACCAGGGCTACCTTGCCGGTGAGCGGGGCGACTGGGTTGGTTGCGGGAGCTTCACTGGCCTTGCCAATGCGTACTGCCTGGCCGGAAACATAGGCCGAGCGGGCAGAGAGGAAAAAGCGTACGGTGGAGTCCAGCTGGTTTTCTGCGTTCGGAGCCATCCACACCAGATTGGCTGTAGAGCCTTTCTTTCCGACTTCCTTGCCCATCGCACGCACAAAGCCTTCCAGCGCTTGCTGGGCTGCCGCCTGGGGCGCTTTGCGGCAGGTTTGCGGGTCCTGGCCGATCACCAGTATCCGCCCGTTAGTCGCAAGTCTGCGGATGGTGGGGTGAAAAAAGTCGTACAGTGCGCGAAGATCCTGGGGTTTTTTCAGGCCGGAGGCATCAAAAATCAGCGCGGAGAAGGTTTGCCCGGTGGTGTTGCCCAACTCGTAGGCCTTTGCTCTGTTGCCAACCTGGGAGGAGTCGGTGAGCGTCTCGGGCCCGGCAGCGTGGAACAGGCTGGCCGGGCTGGCACTGAGAATGGAGCCCAGGGTGGCAATGGCTCTGGCGCCGCCGGCAGCGCCTGTGAGTACCTCGCCTTCGACAAAGGGCTGATCCACTCGCTTGAGGCGCTTCAGTGGGGCTGGCGAAGGCAAACCAAGGGATTGGGCGGCTGTTTTCCCCACCGGGGTGTTCACAAACTTGAGGTAGAGGTCAGACATGGTTCCTTCCTTGTGTGCGGATGAGATGATTAGAAATCAGCCTAAAGAGTAAAGAATCTGCTGGCTAATGGATTGACTCAATGCAGCCCTGCGATTGTCAGGTTTGCCAATGAGAGATTGGCGCCATCCACTAGACTTTGCATTAATCTCAGACTACTCAGATTTGCATCTTATCAAAGGGACAACTGGTATGGCTCAGGCAAAGAAAACCACTCAGGGCAGTTCAAGGAAAACACCGGCCGCACAGGTTGTGCGTCGTGTTGCCGTGCTTGGCGGCAACCGTATCCCGTTTGCGCGCTCCAATACCGCATACAGTAAAATCAGCAATCAGGAACTGCTCACTTCCGCCCTGCGCGGCCTCGTTGATCGTTACAATCTTCAGGGGATGCGCCTGGGCGAAGTGGTGGCGGGGGCGGTGATCAAGCACTCCCGTGACTTCAACCTGACCCGGGAGACGGTGTTAAGCTCGGGCCTTGCCCCCGAAACGCCCGCCTATGATATCCAGCAGGCGTGCGGAACCGGCCTGGAAGCGGCTATTCTCGTGGCCAACAAAATCGCGCTTGGCCAGATTGAGTGCGGTATCGCCGGTGGTACCGACACCACATCCGATGCGCCCATCGGGGTGGGTGAGGGCCTGCGTGAAATGCTTCTGGACCTTAACCGCGCCAAAACCGCCAAAGACCGCCTGAAGATCCTGGCCCGTTTCCGTCCCGGTTTTCTGATGCCTGAAATCCCGGAAAACGGCGAACCCCGCACGGGTATGTCCATGGGTGACCATTGTCAGGTTACCGCGAAAGAGTGGAACATTGCCCGGGAAGATCAGGACCGCCTCGCCTGGGAGAGCCACCAGAAACTGGCCAAGGCCTACGACGAGGGCTTTTTTAACGATCTGATGACCCCGATGGCCGGCCTTGAGAAGGACAATATCCTGCGTCCGGATACGACGCTTGAGAAGCTGGCAGCACTCAAGCCCTGTTTTGATCGCGAAAATGGCACCATGACGGCGGCCAACAGCACCGCGCTCACCGACGGGGCTTCCTGCGTACTGCTGGCCAGTGAAGACTGGGCGAAAGCCAATAACATGGAAGTGAAAGCCTGGCTGACATTCTCGGAGGTTGCCGCGGTTGACTTCGTCGACAAGAAAGAAGGCCTGTTGATGGCCCCGGCCTACGCGGTGCCCAGGCTGCTGGAGAGAGCGGGCCTGACCCTGCAGGATTTCGACTTCTATGAGATCCACGAGGCTTTTGCCGCCCAGGTGCTGTCGACGCTGAAAGCGTGGGAAGACCCCGTGTTCTGTAAAGAGCGCCTGGGGCGCGACAAGCCACTGGGCCGTATCGATCACGCCAGGCTGAACGTAAAAGGCTCCAGCCTGGCGACCGGCCATCCCTTTGCCGCCACCGGCGGCCGGATTGTGGCAACGCTGGCGAAGCTGCTTGAAGAGAAGGGCAGTGGGCGGGGGCTGATCTCTATCTGCGCAGCGGGCGGACAGGGCGTAACGGCCATTCTGGAGCGTTAAGTTACGGAAAAACCGTAATACCCTTTGACAGGCGTGGATTCAGGCCGTATTATTCGCGCCACGTTGATCGGGGCTGGCCCCGAAAGCCAACAACCAGTTTGATGCGGGGTGGAGCAGTCTGGTAGCTCGTCGGGCTCATAACCCGAAGGTCGTAGGTTCGAATCCTGCCCCCGCTACCATATAAAAGAAAGGCAGATCAGTTAGTT
>Ga0079223_10000244_pt1 | contig 24882 bp, 25 predicted proteins | sample Stecom2011_FD_75072 | JGI IMG/M metagenome (GOLD analysis project Ga0079223, IMG submission 75072) | Agricultural soil microbial communities from Utah to study Nitrogen management - Steer compost 2011 | ecosystem: Environmental > Terrestrial > Soil > Agricultural land | place: USA: Utah...
CACGTCTAAATCTTCCAAGCCAGTTTTCCGAACTTTTACACCCTTGCGATTTGAAAGTCGGATGTTGTAACGTGTTTTAGATTTCATCTCCATCAGAAGTTCTTCTTCACTTTTTTTAAGATCAAGAAAAACAGTATTTGAGGGTAAAGAATTACAAACCGATTTACGTAACAACCAATTTTCTGTGTTGTAATTCAGTCTAAATTCTTGAATCCTTTTCTCAGGAGGACCCAGCCAATAACCATCTTCATCATAATAGCCCTCTTCTCCTACCCATAACGAGTCCCAAAACAGATCGTATCGAATCATTATTGTGGTATCGGGCAAAAAAGAGCGCATGCTCTCTGACAACTCCTCTAAAAAAGCGCCTTGATTGCTATCTGCTGGATGCAACTCTGGACCATAAGGAACGTATGCTATCGAATGCTGAGCATCAATTCTCTGACTCATAATTAGCACATCAGAAACCAAGGTGGAGTCATATTTCTCATTCTCATAAAATTGATTGGCATCCACCTTAAAATCAAAGGCCATGCTCTCTACGCCTGTTAATCTTTTAACCTCTGACCAAAAAGCAGTTTGCTGCAAAACAGATGTTTCAAAAACTTCATCTAATTTTTTGGGTTGAACATTTAAAAGCATAATAAAACTACAATTATTCTACAAAAAAACCTCTTAATTCCAATAAAAAGGAAACCACATTGGCTCTCTGAAAATCAGAGATCCAATGTGGTAATTCATTATTTAAAAACAGATACTATTTAGGATCTTCCAACCATCCAATGATGGTCTGTTTTCCTTTAACAACCTGATCTAGCTTTACATCAACTCTTGTTCCCAAAGGTAAGTATAGATCTACTCTTGATCCAAATTTAATAAATCCGAGCTGACTTCCCTGGGTCACTTTCTCATCTTCTTCAGCGTAAGTGACAATCCTGCGTGCAACAGCACCAGCAATCTGCCTAGTTACAATAGTACGACCATCAGCTATTTCGATGGCTATGGTTGACCGCTCATTTTCTGAAGATGCTTTTGGCAACCACGCTGACATGAAACGGCCATTGTGATGTTTAAAGTATTTTATAATACCATTGACCGGATACCAATTTATATGAACATTGAAAACATTCATGAAAATAGAAACTTGTATGGCTTTTCCTTTCAAAATCTCATTCTCTTCAACCTCTTCGATAACAACAATCTTACCATCGGCTGGTGCAATAATTGCATTTTCATGCAAATACCCTTCACGACGTGGGCATCGAAAGAAATTAAGCACCAATAGAAACAAAATGGAAGTTATCGGAATTGTCCAGTACAATACAGGCCAAGGGAATTCTATTAAAACCCAGAGAACTGTATTAAATAAAAAGAGCGCTAAAAAAGTAACTCCAAGGATTCTAAATCCTTCTTTGTGAATTGTCATAAAAGTTGATTGATTAAAACTAAAGTTTATACAAATCCAAAAAACAAAGTAATAATAAAAAACTTACCATTAACGATGCAGCAAAAATCACTGCATCAAAGCGATCTAAAACGCCACCGTGCCCAGGTAAAATTTTTCCAGAATCTTTCAAATTAACGCTGCGCTTTAACATAGACTCAACCAAATCTCCCAATGTCCCCATCACAGAAACAATTAGAGCAATTATGAGCCAATAATACCAATTAAGATGATCTATGTAAAAAGCAGAAATTAACCAGCCAGCTAACAATGTAAAGGATATTCCTCCAAAAAAACCTTCCCAAGTCTTCTTGGGAGAGATACGTGGGAAAAATTTATGCTTACCAAATGAAACACCTATCAAATAAGCTCCCGTATCATTTGCCCAAATCAGAATAAAAAATCCTAAAACCAATTCATAATTGTATACTCCATGATGAAAAGCCAAAAAATGAAGGAATGAAAAGGGGAGAGCAACATAAAAAGGAACCAAAAGAGTAACAGCTATATTAAGCAATGGGGACTCTTTTTTTCGATACAATTCTGTTATAAAAACACCTATTAACAATGGAACAATAAACACAAGCCATCGAGCAGATAAATTTCCACGTAAAACATAAAAAACTGAAACATACCAAAAAATGCCAATAAAAAGAGCCCAACCTACTTGAGCTCTAACAGGTTTACGTACTTTCACTATTTCAATGAACTCTAACATCCCAAGAATTACAACAGTCAAAAATATTAGCAGATAGGAATACTCGTGCCACCACAACCCTCCAACTATAGCCAGAACAAAGATGATACCTGTTAATGCACGCTGCCAAAAATTCTTCATCCTATTATTTTAAAGAGTGAAATAAATACAATCTCAGTCGTAAAACCGAGAATTCATCTGGCTAAAATGAGGGTATATCCTGCAATGATACAACAAAGCAGATATTTATTCAGTACAAAAATAATAGAAAGATTCAGTTTATAAAATTTATAGCTCTTCATCTATCAAAACAATAAACTCACTAGGCCCATGTGCGCCCATTACTAGAGTCTTTTCAATATCAGCTGTACGGCTTGGACCCGTAATTAACCCCACCCAAGAAGGCATCTCATCGTACTTGTTTTTTAACGCTTCAATTGCACCACCAATCTTGAGTTTGAGCTGTGATGCTGCCGCCAAAACTACATGTATTCTTGGTGAGACATGTGACTTACGCCCTAATCCTGAACTACTACTTACCAATACAGACCCTGTTGAAGAGATAAGAAATTCACAGGGTGTAAAAACAATTTCCGCCTCGTTCTGGGGTATTAAGGTGAGACCTGAAGAAAGAATCATTTCTTCCATGTTAGGGTCAGTACAACCTACATTATTCCATCCAAAATCCTTTCGCCACTTTTTTAATTGCTGAATAACCTCTTCTTTTCCTATGACAATAATCACCTCTCCTCCAACGTTCTCAAGAGCTTCTTTAAAATATTCAAGAGGGTTCTCGGGTGTAGGAAAAAGATCAACAAAATGACTGGGTAGTTCTGAAGGAACAGCCCAGTCAAAAGTCTGAACAGCATTTAATCGCTGCAAAATAATATCTCGTGATGATTTGTTACTCACCTAATTGTTCTACAATGAATCTTTATCTTTTTCTTCTGGCTCATCTTTTACGGGCTCAACATCTTCTTTCATAGAAGACGTAGGCTCAATAGGGGCAGAATCACCAGTTTCTTCTTCAATTACATGTTCGGAAACCATTCGTTTTCCGAAAATTGGCTCCATATCTTCACTAAAAATAACTTCGCGTTCTAAAAGAAGTTCTGCCAAAGCAGCATGTTTCTCTTTATTTTCTTTAAGAATATCTTTAGCACGTTTATATTGCTCTTCCACAATTCTGGAAACCTCTTCATCAATTAATTGAGCCGTTTTTTCACTATAAGGCTTATGGAAAGAATACTCGTTTTGTCCTGAAGAATCAAAAAAGCTAATATTTCCAATCAAGGGACTCATACCAAAAAAGGAAACCATGGCATAAGCCTGACGCGTCACTTTTTCTAAATCGTTAAGAGCCCCTGTTGATACTTTTCCGAAAACCAAGTCCTCGGCAGCTCTACCACCTAATGCCGAACACATTTCATCCAACATCTGTTCATACGTGTTCAACGAACGTTCTTCAGGCAAATACCATGCAGCTCCCAATGATTTACCTCTTGGTACAATAGTAACTTTCACCAAAGGATGAGCGTGTTCAAGTAACCAACTTATTGCAGCATGTCCTGCTTCATGATAGGCGATGGCTTGCTTTTCACTTTTTGAAATGATTTTATTCTTTTTCTCTAAGCCCCCTACGATACGATCCACGGCATCAAGAAAATCCTCCTTCTCAACCACTTTCTTGCTTTTTCGAGCTGCAATAAGGGCGGATTCATTACATACATTGGCAATATCAGCACCTGAAAACCCAGGGGTTTGACGAGCCAAAAACTCTGAGCTAACATCTTCTGACAAACGTAACGGACGAAGGTGAACCTCAAAAATCTCTTTCCGCTCATTTAAGTCAGGAAGTTCAACAGCTATTTGTCGATCAAAACGTCCAGCGCGCAACAGCGCTTTATCTAACACATCTGCCCTGTTAGTAGCTGCCAAAATGATCACACCACTGTTGGTAGCAAATCCATCCATCTCAGTGAGCAGCTGATTTAACGTATTTTCACGTTCATCATTCCCTCCAAAATTGGCGTTTTTTCCTCGTGCTCTTCCAATGGCGTCAATCTCATCAATAAATATAATACAAGGTGCTTTCTCTTTCGCTTTTTTAAATAGGTCTCTCACTCTTGATGCGCCGACCCCCACAAACATCTCCACAAAGTCTGACCCTGACATACTGAAAAAAGGAACATCGGCTTCACCAGCTATAGCTTTAGCCAGCAAAGTCTTTCCTGTACCAGGTGATCCAATCAAGAGTGCACCTTTAGGAATCTTACCTCCCAATTCTGTAAATTTCTCAGGAGTTCGTAGGAACTCGACAATTTCCTCCAACTCTTGCTTGGCTTCGGCCAATCCAGCAACATCATTAAAAGTAACCTTCACGCTAGATTCTTTATCAAAAACACGAGCTCTGGATTTGCCCACGTTAAAAATATTACCTGCACCGCCACCTCCAGCAGCACCGCCACCACTCATACGACGGAAAACAAATATCCATATTCCAAGAATTAAGAGAATAGGCCACATCATCATAAAAAGATCACGAAACATATTAGTACGTTCTTCATATTTGATGGGTACCGTAATATTGTATTTCTCTTCTGCAAGTTTCCGGGCTTCTTCGAACTTATCTCTGCTAGGAATCTTAACTCTAATATGTGGACCAGAAGTAGGGATGGACTTTTGATCCTTAAAGATATCAGGATATCTCTCCAACGTACCTTCCTTAAAAGTTACTTCAGCAACATCTTCATTGGTAATAACGACCACCTCTTTCATGTCTCCTTTGGGCAAAATTTCCGTTTCGAAAACACCCCAAGGCACCTCCTTTGGAGATTGCCCAACATTAAAAATGCTAACGCCAACCAATGCTAACAATATGATGCCATAAATCCAATATGCATTGAATTGGGGCATTTTTGGAGCAGGTTTATTACCACCTCCACTACTGTTTTTTTTCTCTTCAGTCATTCTGTATGTGATTACTAATTAAAATTTTAATTCAAATCAGGAATATCCTCACGTTCTGCATCAGCCCATAGTTCTTCTAAATTGTAGAACTCACGAACTGGCTGCTGAAAAACATGAACAATTACATCTAAATAATCTAACAATACCCATTGTGCATTTCTACGGCCTTCAACGTGAAAAGGCTTTTCATCTGTCTGATTTTTTACATATTCTTCAACAGAATCAGCAATCGCATCCACATGAACATTACTGGTTCCATCACAAACAATAAAATAACTGGCAATCGTGTTTTCAATGGAGGTTAAATCTAAAATTGAAATATTTCCACCTTTTTTTTCTTGAATACTTTCTACAACAGCTTTTACCAACTGCTGGGTTGTCATATCGCCCTGTCTTTCTGTCATTCTCTTTATATATAGATTAACTGTTTATCAGCCTGGTATGTTCAATACCAAAGACTGATTAAATGTGTTTTATTTTAAAAGGCCTGTTTGTTCGCTCTAATTCTCTCTGCTAATATGCAAGCTAAAGACAAAAAGAGTTGTATTTTTGTACAAAGATAGCACTTTAAGATTATTTCATTGTTAATTTCACATTTCTATAATTTGATGTCCAAAAGCTAAGCGAGTCCCCCTAACTTACAAACAACCAAGTGCATAACTTACAAATAACAGTTGCTAGTTTCAAAATTTCATACACATTTCATTTAAGTCTTACTAAATTTCTATTTTCAAACACTTCACAAAACTAATTTAGAAACAGATCTTAACAGCTAAAACACATTAAACTAATGTTCTTTGCTCTATCATAAACATCTACTAGTAGAATAGTTCACAAACAATGCCAAAAATAAAATGGAAAATAATTCTCCAAAAATATACCGATTCAAATCACTTACGTCCACCAACCAAGAACTTAATGATCTTAACAAAAGCGACTCTATTCCTGAATTTTCTGTAGTTGTAGCTTCAGAACAAACTGCTGGAAGAGGACAGATGGGGAATAGCTGGGAAAGTGAACCTGGAAAAAATCTAACTTTCTCCATAATTATTCGCCCCTCTTTCTTACCCATTCAACAACAGTTTAGAATCACGCAGGTAATAACTCTTGCGTTGGTGCGACTGCTCAATCCGCTTCTAAAAAACGTCTCTATCAAATGGCCCAACGATGTCTATTGTGATGATAAAAAAATAGCAGGTATTCTGGTAGAGAACAGTCTAAAAGGAGACAAAATTGAATATTCCATTATAGGAGTAGGTTTAAATGTAAATCAGGAGATCTTTCGCTCAAATGCAGCTAATCCAGTCTCTCTAAAGCAGCTCACAAAACAAGATTTCGATATCTATGAACTCTTAAATCAATTAATAGTTCATTTTGTGGAGATATATTCCGATTGGAAAGTGGAGAGAAACGATGAGTGGCTTCATAAAAACTATATGGAAAATCTTTACCGAAAAAACGGAATACATCCTTTCAAAGACTCTCATGGAAAATTCTATGCAACAATTGCAGAGATCAAACCATCTGGACACCTTATATTACAAACCAAATCGGGGAACTTTAGAACCTATGCATTTAAAGAAGTAAGTTTTGAAACACCAAAACAGACCTCCTAAGTAGGATAGTTGTGTGAAGCGATGGCTTCCGTTAAGACTTCCAAGAATTTTGCAATAGGCGTAGAAACCACCATTTTTATCATTGGGTTCAAATCGGCTTTAATTGTAAGCTTTAGCCTACTATCATTGACAGCTTTATCTTTCAACTGAATCCAAAGAAAAAAATTGAAAGGAGTTTTTCCATCGGCACTGTATTTTATGGTTTTAAACTCCTCTTTTTCAACAATTCGGAGTCCAACTTCACCTACCCCACTTACTTTAAAACGACAACTGTCGCCATCGCTTTGCCAATCCTCCACATGCTCTTCAGGCAATAGATCTTCGAAATTATCAAAGCTGGATAGAAACTTATATACAACTTCTGAAGAGTAAGGGATCGCCTTTATTGGTCCTTCAAATTTGGTCATTTGTCTATTATTTTTTCCACTGTGATGGGTTTTGACGCCACTGCTCTAATGTTTCGACCTCCTCAGAAGTAACATAACCCGTATCTACTGCAACTTTTATGAGCGTTTTATAGTTACTTAATGTTTTCAACTTCACCTTCTTCTCTTCAAATTGCTGATTAGCCAATTGGAAACCATAAGAGAAGATAGCCACCATTCCCAACACCTCTGCTCCGCTATTTCGAATGGCATCTACAGCTTTCAGACTACTTCCACCCGTTGAAATAAGATCTTCAATCACCACCACTTTTTGACCTGGCAACAATTTTCCTTCTACCAAATTCTCCAACCCATGTCCTTTAGGTGATGAACGAACATAAATAAATGGTTTCCCCAAAACATCTGCAACTAATGCACCTTGGGCGATAGCGCCTGTTGCAACTCCGGCAATTACTTCTACATCTGCAAAATGTGCACGAATCTCATCTGCAAACCGATCTCTAATATAGGTACGAACTTCTGGATAGGAAAGTGTTTTCCGATTGTCACAATAGATGGGTGACAACCACCCTGAAGCCCAAGTAAAAGGGTTTGCAGGTTGCAGTTTTATTGCTTTAATTTGTAATAGCTGATGGGCAATTGTCTCTTCAATATTGTTCATAAGTATCTGTTTTTACTTTCCTTATTATAGAAAATGGATATAATACCAAGAAGCTCTAAACTATTATCTAAATTGATATTTCAATAATATATCAGCGCAAATGTATAAAATCTTTTTCAAGGATAGAATCATTCACTTAACTGATCAGATCGAGACCAGTTTAACAGATGATTTTGGAGCTATTCTAAAATACGCCAACCAAGGTGAACTTAAAGAGTTTATTGAGGATTTTGAAAAAGATGTAAGCATAAAGTCGGCATTTGTATATAGCCATAATCTTTCTGAACTTCTAAAAAACTTCAGATCATGCTTTCACTCGCTTCCTGCAGCCGGAGGATTGGTTTGGAATAGTAAACTAAATCGGTTTATTGGAATGAATAGACTGGGCTTTTACGACCTTCCCAAAGGCAAAGTAGAAAAAGGTGAGACTTTTGAAGAGGCTGCCATACGCGAAGTAGAAGAAGAGTGCGGTATTACAGATCTTACCATACTAAAGAGTCTTACTTCCACTTTCCACACTTATCCATTGAAAGGACAAACCATTTTTAAAGAGACGCGGTGGTATGAAATGCAATATCACGGAAGCACTCTGCCAATCCCCCAAGCTGAAGAGAATATTGAATCGGTATTTTGGGTAGATCCTGAGAAAATGGACTCCTTTATCTCTGCTACCTACCCCTCTATATTAGAAGTTTTAAAGAAATCGGATCATATCCAGTTACGTTAAGCAACAGAACATGATCCGATAATCTGACAAGGAACATATTATGTGAAGGAGCTACATCCCATTCACCAATAGATCTTGCAAAACAATGGCTTGATTCAAACTGGGATCTTTGGCGCCATACAGTAAAGTAATAGTTACTGAACGAGCCATATCTCTAAGTTTTTCTAAATCATCTTCTTTCAGCACCAACTCCTCACGATAAAGGGCCGAAAACTCATCAAACCGATCGGCTTTATGATCAAACCATTTTCGCAAATCTGTGGATGGCGCCAACTCTTTATTCCACTCATCTATTTTAGCATCAGCTTTAGACACTCCCCTCGGCCAAAGACGATCCACCAAAATTCTGTAGCCATCATCCTCAGACGGATCGTCATAAATCCTTTTAATTTTGATGGTTCCCATTTTTAAAGTAGTGTGATTTTTTTAAACATAAAGCGATCAACTTCATTTTGGCTGATAACTTCCTGGAACAGTTCCAAAGCTAATAGCCAAGCGGTTCCATCCATTTATGGCAATGATTGCCATAGTTAAAGCCACCAACTCTTTCTCCTCAAAATGTTGAGAAGTAGCTTTGAAAAGCTCTTCTGAGACTCCTTTCTCAGAGATTTGGGTAACAGCCTCTGTCCAAGCCAATGCTGCACGCTCTTTTGGCGTATAAAAAGAGGTTTCGCGCCAAGCGCTTAAAACATACAGTCGTTGCTCTGTTTCACCTGATTTTCGGGCATCTTTGGTGTGCATATCCAAACAATAGGCACAACCATTAATTTGAGAAGCACGTGTTTTTACCAACTCGTACAAAGATCGGTCAAGACCTGAGGTAGCTACGTATTTCTCAAGCTCCAACATAGGTTTCAATGCCTCTGGAGCTACTTTTTGATAATTTAATCGCTCTTTCATTTCTCTAAAATTAACTGTTAATTACCACATGGAATTCGTTCAATCTTTTGCTTTAATATATTGACAGAAAGTATCATAACTTATTCCATGATAGTTATTTATGTTTGGGGACAGGCTTTTAGATGAAAATCTATTTATTTGCTCTTAGACATCTCATCCACAGCGAGGATTGAGTGTGCATAAGCTGCACCCGATCGCATTTCAGACGCCACCCAAATGGCCTCCATCACTTGTGCTTTAGTCGCGCCTTTTCGCAAGGCTTGGGTAGTATGCGCGCGAATACAATAAGGACATTGCGTAACATGCGCCACCGCAACTGCAATCAACTGTTTGGTCTTTTCTGAAAGTTCACCTTCCTTAAATACCTGTTCGCTAAATTTCCTCCAAGCATCCATTGTTTCAGGAGCTAATTCTGCTCTTTCTTTGGCAAGTGCAGGGGTGGTTTTGGGATATAAATCGTTGTTTTCCATTTTATTTCCATTTAAAACATTTCAAAAACTGAATCTTCTTAAAACTCTACTTCTCTTGCTGTTACTATTTTTTGTTCTGTTTTTTCAAAAACTGACGCAAAACATATTGTAAAATCCCCCCATTTCGATAGTATTCAATTTCAATAAGTGAATCCAAACGAGCAACAGCTTTAAATGATTTTTTCTTTCCATTTTCATCTACGGCAATAACTTCCACCTCTTTGTGAGGTTTAAGGTCATTGGTGATTCCAGAGATGGAAAAAAACTCTTGACCAGTAAGTCCTAACTTTTCGGCATCTTCACCTAACTTATACTCAAGCGGTAAAACGCCCATTCCCACCAAGTTACTTCGATGAATGCGCTCATAGCTTTCTGCCAGCACACATTTTACCCCCAGCAAGAAGGTTCCTTTTGCTGCCCAGTCACGAGAAGAACCACTTCCATATTCCTTACCCACCAAAACGATTAAAGGCGTCTTTTCTTCTTGGTATTTTAAAGCAGCATCATATACAGACATCTCTTTGCCTGTAGGCAGATGAACAGTATAACCTCCTTCTTTAGAAGACAGTTTGTTCTTAATTCGGACATTGGCAAAGGTTCCGCGAACCATCACCTCATCATTTCCACGACGCGAACCATAAGAGTTGAAGTTTTTCTTTTCAACACCGTGAGACAATAAATATTTACCTGCAGCAGAATGTTCATCAAAAGCGCCAGCCGGCGAAATATGATCGGTGGTCACACTATCGCCCAACATCAATAAAGCTCTTGCATTCTGAATATCTTGAAGTGGCTCAGGCTCATCAGAAATACCTTTAAAAAAGGGGATCTCCTTTATATAAGTTGAGTCATCATCCCATGCATACAACTTATCTTTAGGTATTTCCAAATCTCTCCAAATTTGATTTCCTTCAAATATCTCTCCGTAATTTTTAGCAAAATCTCCTGGTGAAAGAACATTGCTCATAATCTCATTGATCTCATCGTCGGTTGGCCAGATATCTTTCAAAAAGACAGGCTTACGGTTGGAATCAAAACTTAGCGGCTCATTGATCAAATCAATGTCCACACGACCCGCAATTGCATAAGCAACCACCAGCATTGGCGACATCAGAAAATTCATTTTCACCTGAGAGTGAATTCTGGCTTCAAAATTTCGATTGCCCGACAAAACGGAGGTGACAATCAGATTGTGTTCATCCACAGCCTTACCGATATCCACTGGGAGCGGCCCTGAATTTCCAATACATGAAGTACATCCATAACCCACCAAATGAAATTGAAGAGCTTCCAAATCCTTCATCAGATCTGCCTTCTCCAAATAATCCGTGACCACTTTAGATCCTGGCGCCAATGAAGTTTTTACCCAAGGTTTAACATTAATACCATGCTCGCGAGCTTTGCGAGCTACCAAGCCAGCACCAATCATCACAAAAGGATTGGATGTGTTGGTACATGAAGTAATGGCAGCAATGACAACAGCACCGTCAGAGAGCATAAATTTCTCCTGACCACGAGTGATCCAGACTGTGCGTAAACCCTCACTCTCTTTGGTCTCTATCTCGGTAGAGACGGGTTCCCTATCGGCTGAAGGAAGTATCTGGTCGCCCCCTTCTCCTTCAAAACGAGTAACAGACTTTTCAAACTCGCGCTCTTCCTGCGCAATATATTTTCTCTGGAAGGAGTTGTCCAGTAGCTCAATAAACTTAGATTTAAAATCTTTTAAAAGAATTTTATCCTGCGGACGTTTGGGTCCTGCAACTGTGGGCTCTATGGTAGAAAGATCTAACTCTAAAACATCCGTATAATTAATTTTATCTTCATTTTCACGCCACAACATATTGGATTTGCAATAATTCTCCACCAACTGAATTTGATCTTCAGAACGATTGCTTTTACGCATGTATTCCAAGGTCTTATCATCTATTGGAAAATAGGTAATAGTGCAACCAAACTCTGGCGACATATTCCCAATGGTGGCACGGTCGGGCACGGAAAGATTGTCCAACCCAGAACCAAAGACTTCAACAAATTTACCAACTACTCCTTTTTTACGTAGTAAATTGGCAATGGTCAATACAAGATCTGTAGAAGTAGAGCCCAATGGAAGTCTACCTGTAAGTTTAAGACCAATCACTTCTGGCATTATAAAATAAATGGGTTGCCCTAAAATAGCTGCTTCAGCTTCAATCCCACCTACGCCCCAACCCACCACACCAATTCCATTCACCATAGGCGTGTGACTATCAGTCCCTACCAACGTATCGGGAAAAACCTCCCCATCACGCTCGATAACCCCTTTGGATAAATACTCCAGATTTACCTGATGACAAATACCCATTCCAGGTGGAACAACACTAAAATTATCAAACGATTTTTGCGCCCATTTCAAAAACTGATAGCGTTCTTGATTTCTTTTGTACTCTTCCTCCATATTTCGCTTGTAGGAATAATCAGTACCGAAGAAGTCCACTTGCACAGAGTGATCAATAACTAAATCCACAGGAATGAGTGGATTAATCAAATTAGGATCTCCACCTTTTCGAGCTACTTCGGCTCTGAGGGCTGCAATGTCAACTACTGCGGGCACTCCAGTAAAATCCTGCATCAATACTCGTGCAGGTTTATAAGGAATGTCTTTGTCGACGGCTTCAGGCTTCCAGTTTAATAGAGTTTTCACATTCTCTTTGGTAACAGAAAATCCATCAAAATTGCGCAGTACATTCTCCAATAATATTCGGATGGAAAAGGGCATCTTATCGATGGCATATCCTTGTTTTTGAAGTTCTGCCATGCTGTAATAAGATAGTTCGACACCCTTATAATTTAATGTTTTCTTGATTTTAGAGATCACCTTTTCCATAGTATTATTTTTAATATTATTAGACTCGTTATTAAAACTCCTCTTTTACAATCACTTTTTTATCAACACCTAAACTGTTTAGCTGAGACTCTACTGCTTTCATCATTGGTTTTGGACCACATATATAAATGTGCTTTGCATTATGAACTCCAAGATCTTTTAAAAACTCTTCGGAGATATAGCCAGATGAGTAATGTGCAATATCTTCATCAGACAAAATGTTGAAAAAATGATCTTTTAACATTTTTTTGAATTCCTCTTCATGAATAATGTCTGCTCTCTTCTTATTGGCAAAAATCAGTCGGTTTGCTCCTATCTCACTTTTTGATTTTAGATCCCTAAAAATAGATATGAAAGGAGTAACTCCAGCACCCCCCGCAATAAAAACGCCTTCTCCTTTGTAGGAGATTGTGCCCCATGCATCACCAATAATTAATTCATCATTCACCTTTAAGTTCAACAACTCATTAGTTACACCTTTATGAGAAGGATAAGTTTTAATAGTAAACTCAAGATTCTGATCGTTGGGAAGATTGGTAAATGTAAAAGGTCTTTTTTTACTTTGCCAATTGGTTTTGTTGATGGCAACTTCTGTTGCCTGTCCTGGAGTGAAAGTAAATCCCGAAGGCTTTTCTGTTACAATCCGCAACACATCATGCGTGATTTTCTCAACTTCTTTGACTTTTACTTTGTAAGGTTCCATATCTTCTAAATTTTACGTTCGATCTCTTTACCTATCTAATACGCGTACCCACAATCGTTTTAGGCGTTATCTCAAAACTTCCATTACTTTTCGACTTCTGATTTGTCTTTTCTCTCTCGGATTTGGGTGGATTCTTCCACTAGAGTAATCGCTGACTTCCTTTTAAACTTCGGATGTGCGTAACATCTTGCATCATTTCAAGAACACCTCTATAATTGCCCTCCTCGTCCCGAACCGCATCATAGACAATATAGATAAACTTATCACCTCTGTCAAGCCAAAACTCGGCTTTATCTTGCTCACCGTAAGCGAACTCTTCTGCGGAAATAGACTCAAAAGTAGCATTAACCAACTTTTGGGCTTCTTCAGGAGTCAGTTCTCTATTGAACACCTTTAGTTTAATCTCAATCATCTTATTGACCCTGTCCGAATCAATATCAAGATATTTCTTCATCTCCATGGCATTCGCAGCCATCTGTATATTTTCAAAATCTTCACCCATATTTATTTATCGACTAACCTGCAATAAACTAATTCTATACATCTTGCAAATTAAGTGTGAACGATATCAGAAACAAAGAGATCTTAAGATGGACATTGTTTCAATAAAATCATGGAGATAATATTTCAGATATTAAAATAAAAACATGAGAAAATCATCTTCTAAGTCTTAAAGCTATAACTTTAGATTAAAGACAAACATGTCCTCAATTTGTTCAAACTAATATTGAGAATTTTAGAGAAGTTTTGAAAAATAAATTGAGAGTTCTATTTTTTGATAATTTCGACTCTAATTATACGGATATCGTTCAAAGGACGATCTGTCTGGTAAGTTTCAACGTGAGATATTCTATCCACCACATCCATTCCGCTCACCACCTCCCCAAAAACGGTATAATCATTGTCAAGGTGAGGTGCCCCTCCAATAGAAGTGTATATCTGGCGCTGCTGAGCTGAAAACCGAAAGCTTTTTTGATTTTCGATCTCATCCAATTCCTGTTGTGTGAAGATTCGTCCTGAAACAATATAAAACTGAGAACCATCTGAAGTATTCTTTGGGTTACGCGCGTCGGGCAATTTAGAAGCTGCAACTGCACCTCTTCGATGGAATTTACTTGGAACTATCTTCATGGGCAGAGTGTATCCTGGGCCTTGCCAGCCTACTACATCTTCAGAAGTTGCATATCTTGTATCAGCAGCTCCTGTCTGAATAAGAAATCCTTTAAGCACTCTGTGAATCAAAAGACTGTCATAGAACTGATCTTCCACCAACTTAATAAAGTTATCACGATATTCTGGCGTTTCATCGAACAGTTTCAAAACGACATTTCCCATCTGTGTGATAATTCTAACTCCATCAATCAACTCATATGAAGTATATACTTTATCTGTTTTTCGACTTAGATCAATTACGGGTTGTGGATAAGGCTCCTGTTTTTTCAATATTGAGTCAATAACAGATTTTCCTATAACTCTAACTCCTTCAACATTCTCCTCTCCCTCCATAATTATTCCACCCAAAGAGTGATTGAGATAAAAAACGGGCTTGCCCACTTCCATAGGTGCACTTAAAGAAAAATAAGAGGTCGAATCATTTTTAGAATCAGGCAAAATCGTACTTTTTCGAATCATCAACTTACTCGATGAACGAAAAAGGGTATAAAGAGTATCGCCTCCTGGATATCCCAAGTTAGATTGAATATAATTGGCATTTTTTCTTTGAGAGTGAAGAGTTACAAGATCTCGCGTTAAATCGTAAGCAGTATATCCAGACACATCAAACATTTGAGAAGTTCCTAACGGAGAAATCTTCACCCGAAAAGCACCCTGCACCAAACTCAATGGAGCTATCACCACATTGGGAGAGATGTAGAATCCGTACCCTTGTTTTAATCGACGATTATAGTGATCAAAAGTATAAATATTCACCATCCCCATCACATTCTCATGGTAGGAACCAAAAACAACTGGTTTGTTTTCTTGATGTTTCTGCCCGCTTCCACAACCAATAAACAAAAATAGAATAACCAAAAACGCAAATCCGTTCAGCAATTTCATCTGTACGACTTATAGATAATGTTCTTCAATGGTGATCTTCACATCGGTAAGAGGGCGATCATTTTTATCAGTTGGCAAGGATGCTATTTTATCTATCACTTCTACCCCTTCCACAACTTCGCCAAAAACCGTGTAGTCGTTGTCTAAATCGGGAAGGCCACCTACAGTAGTATAGGCTTCCCGTTGCTCAGGAGTGAAAACAAGTAAATCAGCCAAATTGTATTCAAAATCCACTTTGGCTTTAATTTCACGAAGCAGTTTGTTAAATTCGGTGGGATCTTCTTCTTTTAATCGGTTTAGCTCTTCTTTCTTGGGGTAGTAATATCTTTCCAGCAACTCTTTTTTAATTGGGTTATTGACTCTCTTTTCTAATATATCTAACTCCTGATCACTATAAACACGACCTTGAACGAGGTAGAATTGAGAGACATCTGACATTCGAAAATGATTCACATCTTCAGGCTGGCGTGGGGCACAAAGAGCTCCTTTTTTATGAAACCTCTTTCTAGTAAATTCAGAGGAGATAATTTCTGTAGAGCTACCATACCCGATATGCTTTCCTGCAGGAGCATTGCGTGAGTCGGAACTACCACCTTGAATAACAAAACTTTTAATAACTCGATAAAAAAGAGTCCCATCAAAATGATTGTTATTTACCAACTTTAGAAATCTGGCTCTATGTTGCGGTGTTTCATTGTAGAGCATAACACGCATATTGCCCAAATTGGTCTTAATTTGCACATAATAAATGGGCTCATCTTGGGCATGTGTGTGAGTTACTCCCAGTAAAAAAAATAGAATCCAAAAAGGCCGAATTAAAAAACGCGTACTATCCATTCAATATTAAACTATTTTTTTGATCCTATGATGCTTAACTTAACTGCAACATCTGTTATTGGCCTATCAGACGGGTCTGTCTCCAGCGCAGCAATTTTGTCAATAACTTCCAATCCCTCTACGACTTCTCCGAAAACGGTGTAATCTCCATCCAACTGAGGAGTACCTCCCAAGGTGGCGTATGTTTCTATCTGTTCAGGCGTAAACTTAAAAGGTTTCAAGGCAGAAATTTCTGATGCTGCATCCGCTCGAAGTTTGTCCAAAAGCTCTTTTAAACCAGCCTCGTCACCTTCCTTCTGCATTTCAACAAGTTCGTTTCTAAAAGGCATAACATACTTGGTAAAAATTGTTTGCTCCATTTGTTGCGTCTTCATTTTTTCCATCTGGTGCAGATCAGCCTCTTTGATTATTTCTCCATGAACTAAATAAAATTGTGACCCAGAAGATTTCCTCTCTGGATTCCCCTGATCTCCTTGGCGTGCCGCTGCCAAAGCTCCTTTTTTATGAAAATGTTTTGGATAAACAATTTCTGCATCCACCAAATAACCTGGCCCTCCTGCGCCCAATCTTTGATTAGGTATGGCAGTAAGTGATTGTGGATCTCCTCCCTGAATCATAAAACCATTAATAACTCGATGAAATAGTGTGCCATTATAAAAACCATCGTTGACTAATTTTATAAAATTATCACGATGTAGAGGTGTATCATCATACAACTCTATTTTCATATTACCGAAATCAGTCTCTACCAAAACCATGGTCGGCTTTTCTTGTGCACAACCAGCCATTTGAAATAAAAAGAAAGCGGTCAATAAAAGGAAATTCTGTTTCATTTCAGTCCATATTTATTAAAAAAAAACATATTGGAGTATTGCAAATAAGCAATCACCACACGTGTAACAGGCAAAATTAAAAACTCGTTATCAAAGCTCTACCCACGCTGTTTCAAAATAATTAATCATTGCTTCTTTCAAAACTCTTTTGTGCAAAGAAGGAGTTAATGTTCTCATTTTTTTTACCTCTTCAAATATCGGCCAATTTTCTGCATCGTGCCCCGTCTCTTTTAAATACCCCAGACGAGTAAAAAGTCTGCACTTTGCCAGATTGATCATATCCCACTTCTCTTCTCGTGTGTATTTTGCAAAACCTGTACCCCTTTCTTGAATACCAATCACAAATAATATAAAATCGAAATCAGCTGTGACTTTAAAATGTTTGCTCACTTTTAATACCAATTCATTCCAAGCGTCTTCATTATATGCCATGATAAAAAACTATCTTAATAAAGATTTACAAAATGTATTTATTTCCAAAGCTTATTTTGTAAACAAGTTAATCCGAGAATTGTTACACTCAACTCCGTAATACATCTCTAAATGCTTGTAAAAAAGCATCTTCGGTACTTTCTGCTTTGTACTCCTCCTTTGTAGTAGCTGTAGTACTCTCGGTTCCTTCATCGTTCCAATGCATAAGCTGCCAATCGCCATCTACAAATTCTAATGAGGTCATATTATCAACCCAGTCGCCTGAGTTTAAATAAGTAACCCCACCCTTCGGCGTTAAAATACGTTTTTTTACTGGACGATGAATATGTCCGCATACAACGTAATGATATCCTTTTCTGATAGCTAACCCAGCTACAGTTGATTCAAATTTAGAGATCTCGTCTTTAGAACCTCCTTTAATTTTATCTTTAATTTTTCCAGCAAGAGAAATTTTATTCCGTCCAAAAAAAACTAAAATAGTATTAACCAAACGATTGATCCAAGTTAACATTCCATACCCTCTCGCCCCCATCTTAGCCAGCCATTTGGAGTGATGCATAACTACATCAAACACATCACCATGAAAAATCCAAGTGGATGTGCCATCCAGTTGAAGAATGAATTTATTAACCACTTTTAACAAACCAAAATCAGTCCCTACAAAGCGACGCATAATTTCATCGTGATTTCCAGGTATATATACAATTTTTACGCCGTTCTCTGCCATCTTTAAAAGATATCGTACCACACGTAGATGGTCGGCAGGAAAATAACTTGGAGAAAACCGCCATCCATCAAAAATATCCCCATTCAAAATAAGCCATTCGGGCTGAATACTCTTGAGATAATTATAAACCTGAACCGCTTTACTTCCATAAATTCCCAAGTGTATATCAGAAATTATCACCGCTTTGACTGGACGTTTACTCATCTATTTATAATTTTGTTTTCATCTGCCACATGGAATTCGCAGCAAAAGTGATTTCCCTTTGAGGGAAAATATTGTCATGCTCATTTCATATAAAGGCATTTGATATAGTGAACAAATATAGGAATTTAAGTAAAAAAGAACCCGTTAAGTAAAAAATCATCTTAACGGGCTCAACTAATTTTTTAGTAACAAGTTTGCTATAAAGTTACGCCATTCTTAAAAATAGCCATCTCCTTAAACCCACTTTTTTCATGACAAAGATACTGTCCACTAGCCACTTCGATGATAAACTCGATAAATTCCTCCAACAAATCTTCCATACTCTTACCCTCCAGCAATTGACCTGCATTAAAATCAATCCAGTTTCTCTTTTTATTGTAGAGAGCAGAGTTGGTAGAAATTTTCATAGTGGGGATAAAACTCCCAAATGGCGTTCCTCGCCCTGTAGTGAAAAGAACTATTTGACATCCACTAAAGCCCAAAGCGGAAGAAGCAACCAGATCATTACCTGGCGCAGAGAGAAGATTTAATCCGTTCTTCTTCAAGGGCTCTGCATATTGTAAAACATCAACAACGGTTGCTGTTCCTCCTTTTTGGGTACATCCCAACGATTTATCTTCTAATGTAGTGATTCCACCCTCTTTGTTGCCTGGTGATGGATTTTCGTAAACAGGTAGATTATGACGATGATAATAGGCTTTGAAATCATTGATAAGCGTCACTGTCTTATCAAACACTTCTTGATTTTCAGCACGCTCCATTAAAATTGTTACGGCACCAAACATTTCAGGCACTTCGGTGAGAATTGTGGTTCCACCTTGCGCAACTAAAAAATCAGAAAATGCACCCAGTAAAGGATTGGCCGTAATACCAGAAAATCCATCAGAACCACCACATTTCAAACCTATCTTCAACTCAGACAATGGAACAGCTTCACGACGATCTTTTCGCATAATGGCATAAATTTCTTTTAGAGTATTTATACCCGCTTCGATCTCATCCTCTACATCTTGTGCCACCATATATCGAATACGTTGCTCGTCGTAATCACCGATAAACTTTTTAAGATGTGAAATTTGATTGTTCTCACATCCTAACCCCATGACAAGTACGCCACCAGCATTTGGATGATTAATAACACTTGCCAATGCTTTCTGCGTATTCGTATGATCATCGCCCAATTGCGAGCAACCATAATTATGTTTAAACACTTCCACCCCATCGATATCAGTCGGATTCATTTCTTTCATGAAACGATCGATAATTTGTTGCGCCTGCCCGTTTACACAACCAACAGTCGGAACAATCCATATTTCATTTCTAACGCCTACTTTTCCGTTAGATCTACGAAATCCATTAAAAGTAAGACCACGATCTTTATGGGTTATCTCATTTAACTTTTGCTGAAAAGTATAGGTGAGCTCATCTGAAAGATTGGTTCTGGTATTGTGTGTATGCACATGACTTCCCACTTCAATATCATCAATTGCATGACCAATGGGAGCACCATATTTTATTATATCCTTACCACCCCTAATTTTGGCTAATGCAACTTTATGCCCTACTGGAATCTCTTCTTTGAGCGTCACTTTATGATCATCCACCTCAATAGTTGCACCTGCTGCTGCGCGATGAAGGCTCACCGCCACATTATCTGAAGGATGGATTACAAGAAATTTAGACATAAGAAATACGTTAAATGATTAATTCCTTAGGATGCTTGCATCAAAGGATTGTTTTTGCTCAACACCGATTTTACGGCTCTTTTCATTCCCACCTGCTCTATTAAAAACAGATAGTGGCTAACTGAAATGGTTAAGTTTGGAACAGAATTCAGGTCTTGTTTCCATACTTTATCAAGCTTTAGCACTTTCTCCACCAATAAATGGATGGATACTGGTCGTCCGTCACACTCCTCCCACGCTTTTTTATAAAAATCAAGTATCCACTGATCGTCTTGCACTTGATAAGTTTTACCATCAGCTTCACCTTTAAAATAAGCAATCATCGCCGCCAAAGAGAAGACCAATTTTTGAGGTAATTTATTGTGTGTATTATAATAATTGAGAAGAGTTGGCAAATTACGCGTTTCCCATTTAGACATAGCATTTAATGCAATACTCTGCCATAAATGACGGATATATGGATTCCGAAAACGCTCTAAAATCTTGTGCGCAAAAGACTTTAATTCCTTCTCAGTTCCATCCAATACTGGCAACACCTCATCGTAAACTAAATCACGCATAAAGTCACCCACCTCCAGATTTTCATATGCTTCACGAACTGTATCGATACCACTCAGATAAGAGACGGCATAGCTTCCAGTATGACAGCCGTTTAAAACCTGAACCTTCTGCTCCCGATATTTGGTCATATCCTTCACAAATTTCACATCAAGACCTGCTTTTTCGGCAGGGAATTCATCTCTCACCCATTCAGGAGCTTCAATGACCCAAAAGTGAAAATATTCACCTACCACCACCAAATTATCTTGAAAACCAATTTCCTTTTGAATCTCCTCAATATCATCTTTTGGAAATCCAGGCACAATACGATCCACTAATGTGTTGCAAAAATAACATGCTTCATTCAACCAACTTTTAAATTCAGGCTCAAGATTCCAATTATCAGCATGATCATTCACCAATTTTTTAAGAATATCCCCATTACGATCAATGAGTTCGCAAGTGAAAAAGATAAGTCCTTTAGAAAGATCGCCATTAAATGCTTTATAACGTTGATACAAAAGTGATGCAACCTTGCCAGGAAAAGAGTTTTGCGGCTCCATATCCAATCGATCTTTATCATCCCAAGTAATACCAGCCTCTGTAGTGTTTGAGATGACAAATCTTAAATCTGGATTTAGAAAGCTTTCCTTATAAGTTTCATATTCTATATAAGGATTTATAGATTGGTTGATAGCATCCATTAATGAATACTCCTGAACAGCTTCGCCATCTTTAATTCCTTTCAGATAAACATGATACAAGTTGTCCTGAGCCTTTAACATATCCACCATGCCGTGAGGAAGTGGTTGAACAACATCAATTCCAGAGTTGAAATCAATTTTCTTGTTCATGGTGTTCACTATCCAAACGGTAAAAGCACGTAAAAAATTCCCTTCTCCAAATTGTAAAATTCGAGTTGGATATGATTTTGCCTCAACTGCGGTTTGACGATTTAATAGCATCTGATTTATAATTTTAGTGTTTGTTTAGTATTTGAGTAAAAACTTAATGACAAAGTTATAAACAGAAACGTTAAACAAGAAACATATTAGATGTTTAGATATAGGTTTAATAATAATTAACAATCCTACATCTCATACAATGCTTATTATTAGATATTTAGATGAATTTTTGAACATCCGTTTTCGCACACGAAAATCTTTATTTCGCGATAATATCTCAATAGAAAAGGAAAAAAGCAATTCTACAATTCAATGTAAAACACATATTATTAACGAGTTAAGACTATTGAAGTCTTTTTAAAATAACATAATCGTTAACGCACCCGAAAATAGGAAATTAAAGTTCTTAGGAAAGGGAATACAAAATAAAAAACTCTTCAGAAAGACCTGAAGAGCTTTTTAAAGAATGCTAGAAGTACTTTATCGTGCTTAAATTGATAAAATATCAATTAAGGCAAGCAATTTGGAACTTATTGTTTTTCTATTTTTTAAAGCATCATCAAGTGGAACGTGGACAATCTTACTATCTACCATTCCCACCATTACATCTTTTTTATCATCTAATAATGCTTGGATAGCTGCAACGCCCATCTGGCTTGCAAATACCCGATCAAAAGCACTTGGTGAACCACCTCGTTGCAAATGCCCCAATATCGTCACTCGAACATCATAATAAGGATGATCTTTACTTACCTTTTTAGCAACTTTTATGGCACCTCCACCAAATTTCTTCCCTTCTGCCACCAAAACAATACTTGACGATTTTTTCTTATTATAACCGTTTTTCAAGTAAGCTTCTAATTTTTCATAATCGGTTTCAACTTCAGGAACAAGGACTGCCTCAGCACCCGAAGCAATAGCAGCACGCAGAGCTAAGAAACCAGCATCGCGTCCCATTACTTCAATAAAAAACAATCTACTATGTGCGCTAGCAGTGTCACGAATCTTATCTACCGCCTCAATTACTGTATTTAAAGCTGTATCATAACCAATTGTATAGTCGGTTCCATACAGATCATTATCAATGGTTCCGGGAATTCCAACTACCGGAAAATCGCATTCAGTTCCAAATACGTGTGCCCCTGCGAGAGTGCCGTCTCCACCGATTACTACCAAAGCATCTACATTGTTTTTTCGAAGATTATCATAAGCAATTTTTCTTCCTTCTGGATTGTTAAATTCTTTGCAACGCGCTGACTTTAATATAGTTCCACCTTGTTGGATGATATTACTTACGGACTGAGAATTCATTTCAAAGAGGTCGTTTGTTATCAAACCTTCATATCCTCGATTAACCCCAATGACCTCCAGTTTATTTACAATTGCGCCGCGAACAACCGCTCTAATGGCAGCATTCATTCCAGGAGCATCTCCTCCTGACGTTAAAACAGCTATCTTATTTATTTTTCTCATATGATAATAAAAATTATGTTTTATGTTCTAAATCGATTTAGCCACATCTTAGAAAACTTGTCGGCCACTTCTTCCATTAACCATTGTGGAGTTGAGGTTGCCCCACAAACACCCACTAATTTTGGAAGTTTATCTACCCAATCCATTTGAATTTCATTGGCGGAAGAGAGGTGAAAGGTTTCTGAATTAGCACTTCTACAAACTTCAAAAAGAACTTTACCATTGCTACTTTTAGCTCCAGCAACAAAAAGTACCAAATCGAATTTTTTTACAAACTCTTTTAAGTGCGGCACTCTATTCCCCACTTGAGCACAGATGGTTCTATGCACTTGTATGGGTTGTTTAAGGTGATGTCTCAATGCCTCTTCAATAGCTTGGAGCCCAGCACGACTTTTTGTGGTTTGAGAGAACAAGACAGTTTTTTTATCTGCATCCAACAATTCCACATCTTCGGGCTTCTCAAGCACCACTGCTTCACCGTTGGTTTGCCCAACTAAGCCAATAATCTCAGCATGCCCCTTATTTCCGTATATAGCTATCTGCCCATTGACTAATTGAAGCTCCTTCCATGCATTATGCACTCTTTCTTGTAGCTTAATTACTACAGGACATGTGGCATCAAGAATCTTAGCTCCCATTTCTTTCATTTTCTGATAAGAAGTTGGAGGCTCACCGTGTGCACGAAAAAGAACGGTCTTATCAGTCAATTCATTCTCAACTTCAGCTTTAATAGTGATTACCCCTTTATTCCTAAGACGCAAGACCTCCTCTTCATTATGTACTATATCACCCGAAGAAAATAAAGTTCCCTCTTTCTTTAAAAAATTTTCAGCCATTTCAACTGCCCGGGAAACACCAAAGCAAAATCCTGATTTGCCATCTATTTCGATGACAAGGCCGCTCTTTAATGCTTCTTCTTGGTAATTACTCATCTGATTAGGTGTTTGACTTCAGCCAATTCATCTCTTTAAGCTTTTGGACAATTAGATCCAATTGTTCTTCTTGATTCAAAAAACTGTTGTCCAAAAGCCATGCATCGTCTGATTGCAGCAAAGGACTCTCTTTACGGGTGCTGTCTATATGATCACGTTTAATTACATTGGCTAAAACATCTTCATAGTTTACCTTTTCTCCTTTCTTAATCATCTCATTGTAACGACGTTGTGCTCGAATTTCTGGAGAAGCAGTCATGAAAATTTTCAAATCTGCATTAGGAAAAACAACAGAACCAATATCACGTCCATCCATAACCAAACCGCCTTCGCGTCCCATCTCCTGCTGTAAAAGAACCAGTTTCTTTCGAACAAAAGAAAGTGTGCTGATAAGACTCACATGATCACTTACCTCTAATGAGCGAATGGCTTCTTCGACATTTTCACCATTCAAATAGGTTTCTACTTTACCTTCTGAATTCATTTTGAGTTCAATATTCACCTCATTCATCCGACTTTCAAGCGCTTCTTCATTAACTCCTTGAGAATCTACTAAATTATTTGATAGTGCAAAAAGAGTAAATGCCCGATACATAGCTCCTGTATCAATATACCGAAGACCAAATTTATCAGCAATATCTTTGGCGACTGTACTCTTACCACAAGATGAGTGTCCATCAATGGCAATAACTATTTTGGAGAGACTCTTATTCATATACTGTAAAAATCTAAAATTACAACATTCTTTAGGTAGCTATCTATCTAAGATAATTTGAGAAGAGTTGCAAAGGTAAGAAATATATGAAAGGTCAAGAAGAA
>Ga0079223_10000245_pt1 | contig 24838 bp, 22 predicted proteins | sample Stecom2011_FD_75072 | JGI IMG/M metagenome (GOLD analysis project Ga0079223, IMG submission 75072) | Agricultural soil microbial communities from Utah to study Nitrogen management - Steer compost 2011 | ecosystem: Environmental > Terrestrial > Soil > Agricultural land | place: USA: Utah...
ACAGTTTATTGGAGAGGTGGCCGAGTGGCTGAAGGCGCACGCCTGGAAAGTGTGTATACGTTAATAGCGTATCGAGGGTTCGAATCCCTCCCTCTCCGCCAATATCAAACCCCAGCAGAAATGTTGGGGTTTTTTATTGTCTGAAAATCCTGCCTGATCCAAATTCTTGGTTTTCCTTCCGCTTTCCCCGCCGCAGTTGGTAGTTTCCCCTATGACGAAATGCCGGCGAACTGAAACTTGATTAGTGTCAAATATCCGTTTCCTGCAAACGATAAGGTACCTCCATACCCTGAACAGTCCCACCAGGAGGACGTATGGACTTTTCCCGCCGCACGCTGCTCGGCCAGATTGCGCGCCTGACAGCAGGGGCTGCCCTGGTGCCATTGAGCAGCCTGGCACATGCCGGCATTAACCAACAGCCGCCGAGGCGCGAGGGCGACAGCTCTAAGCGCTATGCCATGTTAATTGACCTGCGCCAGTGCATTGGTTGCCAGGCCTGCACGGTGTCTTGCCATATCGAAAACCAGGCGCCTCTGGGCAGTTTCCGGACAATCGTATCCCAGTATGAAGTGGAGAACGAAAGCACCGGCGACATCGCCACTATGATGTTACCCCGGCTCTGCAACCACTGCGATGCGCCTCCTTGTGTGCCGGTTTGCCCGGTTCAGGCGACCTTCCAGCGGGAGGATGGCATCGTAGTAGTAGACAGCGATGTCTGCGTGGGTTGTGCCTACTGCGTGCAGGCGTGCCCATACGATGCGCGGTTCATCAACGAAGAAACCCAGACCGCAGACAAATGCACCTTCTGCGCCCATCGGCTGGATGTGGGTTTGTTGCCCGCCTGTGTGGAATCCTGCGTGGGTGGTGCCCGGATTATTGGTGATCTGAGGGATCCTGAAAGCCAGATCAGCAAGTTGATGGCTGAACACTATGAAGAGCTGATGGTGCTGAAGCCGGAGCAGGGCACGGCGCCCCACGTCTTCTATCTCGGCATGGATGAGCGCTTTGTAACACGCCCCCTGGCAGACCCTGCCATCTGGGACGTACGCGACAACGACGGTGAGGAGATAGGGTATGAGTTTGCTGGCCACTGAAATCCTCACCCCGCGTTATGAGCTTGCGTGGTATCCCTGGGCGGTTCAGTACTTTTTTATGATCGCCATTTCCTACTCGGCGCTGTTGATGACGCTGCCCGGTATGGTTTTTGGCCGTGAAAAGTTCATGCCGCTGGCACGGCTTGCACTTCTGGTTGCCGTGACTTGCACACTGGTAGGCCCGGTGGCCTTGCTGGCAGACCTTCACCAGCCCGCCAGGTTCTGGCATTTCTATGCCAACCCTGCGCCCTGGTCTTGGATGTCGATAGGCGCGTTCCTGTTACCGCCCTATGTCCTGTTAACGGTTTTGTATGCTTATTTTTCCTGGCGCCCGGCGCTGATGGAGAAGGGCAGTCAGTCCCAAGGCTGGGACGCGAGCCTGGCGCGGCTTTTGTGTCTCGGTGCATGGAAAACACCCCGACTGGCCGTGATCGTGACCGGTTTGTTGGCGGCTGCGCTGGCGTTCGGAATCATGGTCTACACCGGGGCAGAAATTGCGATTATCAGGGCCAGGCCGCTTTGGAACACCCCATGGCTGCCCGTTATGTTTGTGTTAACCGGTCTGATTTCGGCAGCTGGTCTGGTGATGCTGCTGAACCGGCTAATGACCGGAGGCGATGCATCGGTGAATCGCCAGGGCCTGAAGATCATCCTGGTCGCTATTGTGGCTGCGGCAGCCGTTGCCAGCATTTGGCTGGTACAGGGCCTGACCGGGTTCAGCCCGTCAGTACAGTCTGCACTTGAATCTGTTCGCTACAACCCGGATTGGGCCGCTATTGCCTTCTGGGCGCTGGCCGCTGGCGTTGTGCTTTTCCTGTCTGTAGTGGTGCTCCTGCGGGCACCCGCCTGGCAGCGCTGGGCCTGGTTGGTTGCGCTGCTGGCCATTCACATGGGCTGGGCATTCCGCTGGATGGTACTGATGGAAGTGCAAACCGTTGCCAAGAACACCGCCGGTTACTACAACCTGGTGGTTGAGGCCGGGTCTTACGGTTTGATGGGTATTATCGGCACCTTCGGGCTTTGGCTGGCGGTGTTGTTGATTATCGACATTCTGGTGCCCTGGCGTGATACCAAGATCGCCAGCGGTACCACACATTGATTGACGCCGGAGTTTAACCATGGATAAAAATCGCCGCAATTTTCTGAAAGGCGCTGCAGCAGCGGGTGGCGTTGCTACCTTCGCTGCCGGATATTCTGGTCCTCTGGAGAAGATCGGTAAGGGGCTGGTTAACGGAACCGCCGGAGTCCCTGCCCAACATCGTACCCATGGCAACTCGCTGGCACCGGAGTACACCGTTGATCCAAAAACCGGAGAAGTGGTGCTGAACCCTGATCAGCGGATTGCTTTTACCGTGTGCTACGGCTGCACTACCAAGTGCGGAGTGCGGGTACGTATCGACAACAATACCGAGCAGGTGCTTCGGGTCTCCGGCAACCCCTATCATCCGCTTTCGGCCGATGAGCATTTTGATGAAAACATGCCGGTGATGGACGCCCTGCAGAAGCTCAGCACCTTCAAGGATCAGGGCCAGTTGAATCGCTCTACAGCCTGTGCCCGCGGTAATGCGGCCATGGCGCAGCTCACCAGTGAAAAGCGCATTACAGAGGTGCTTAAGCGGGTAGGCCCACGGGGTAGTGGACAGTGGAAAACTATCTCCTTCGAACAGATGCTGGACGACGTGGTAGAGGGCGGAGACCTGTTCGGAGAGGGCGCAGTGGAAGGGCTGAGGGATATCTATGATCACGAGACTCCGGTAGACCCGAACAACCCCGAATTCGGCCCCAAGGCAAACCAGCTGCTGGTGATGGAAGCGACCGATTATGGCCGCTCTGCCATTTTGCGTCGATTCGCTATGAATGCCTTTGGCACCCGCAATTATGGTCACCATGGATCCTATTGTGGCCTGGCGTTCCGCATGGGTTCCGGTGCCATGTACGACAACCTGGCAACCAACACCCACGCAAAACCGGATTACAATAATGCGCGTTTTGCGCTGTTTATCGGAACCGCACCAAGCCAGGCGGGCAACCCGTTCAAACGCCAGGGTCGCCTGCTTGCAGAAGCACGGGCCACCGGGCGGTTGGAATACGTGGTGGTTGACCCGGCCTTGAACGCAACGGCATCCCATTCTGCCGGCGACCGAAGCCGCTGGATTCCGATCACTCCGGGTACAGACTCCGCGCTGGCGATGGGAGTGATTCGCTGGATGCTTGAAAATCAGGGGTTCGCGGTTGATTACCTGGCACTGCCCGGTCAGCGCGCTGCACAGGCAGCCGGGGAAGCGGTGCATACCAACGCAACTCATCTGGTTATTGAAACTGAGGGCCACCCCAATGTTGGCAAATTCCTGAGAATGTCTGATCTGGGCCTGGCGGACGCCGGAGCTGATAACGATGTTCCCGTGGTTATGTCACCGGAAGGTCAGCTGGAAAGTTCCGAGAACCTCGACCGTGCCGAATTGTTTGTTGAAACCACGCTTGAGACCGGGGCGGGGCCGGTGCTGGTGAAAAGTTCCCTGTTCAAACTCAGGGAGCAGGCAGTTGCTCATACGATCGAAGAATACTCAGAGAACTGCGGTGTGCCCGCGGGCACAATCCGTAAGCTGGCGGCTAAATTTGCGTCCCATGGACGGGAAGCGGTTGCAGATACCCATGGTGGCATGATGTCTGGCACCGGGTTCTACGCATCCTGGGGCATTAACATGTTGAACTTGCTGGCTGGCAGTGTGAACCAGAAAGGCGGCATGGCCGTTGGCGGCGGCTCCTACAACGGCATGGGCGCAGGCCCCCGTTATGACCTGGCCAACTTCCCGGGTAAGCGCGCGCCGAAAGGCCTGTTCCTGTCCCGGTCCCGCTTCCCGTACGAGCGTTCTTCTGAATACCAGAAGCGTGTGGCCAATGGCGAGAACCCTTATCCTGCACCGGCTCCCTGGCGCACCCTGGCACCGCCGTTGCTGACAGAACACCTGATGGCAGGACTTGAAGGCTATCCGTACCAGGCAAAGGCTCTGATCAGCTGCATGGCGAACCCGCTATACGGCCAGGCGGGCCTCACGGCGTTGATTGAGGGCAAGCTTAAAGACCCCAAGCGTCTTGGGCTGTTTATTGCGGTAGATCCTTTTATCAACGAAACCAACCAGTTTGCCGACTACATCGTGCCAGATTCGGTAATGTATGAGGTTTGGGGCTTCACCGGTGCCTGGCGTGGCACCCTCACCAAAATGACCACCGCCTGCTGGCCCGTGGTTGAGCCCCGGCAGGCTAAAACTGCCGAAGGCGATCCGATCAGTCTTGAAACCTTCTTTATTGGTGTCGGCAAACGCCTGGGCCTGCCCGGGTTTGGCGAGGGCGCGATTTTGGATTCTGACGGTAATCGCTACTCACTGGATCGAGCAGAAGATTTTTGCCTGCGTGCCGCCGCCAACATCGCCTTTGCAGGAAGCCCTTTGCCGGACGCTTCAGCGGAAGACGTTCGCGCCGGCGGTGTCGGGCCATTAATGGACCGCCTGCATTCCCATCTCAAGCCTGAAGAGGTGGGGCCGGTTGCCCACCTGTATTCCAGGGGTGGCCGTTTTGAGTCCCACCAGTCGGCTTACAAAGGCGACAAACTGGGACATGCCTGGACCAAGCCGCTGTGCGTGTATAACGAGCAAGTAGGCACCACCATCGACAGCTATAGTGGCCGCCGGTTAGTGGGTACACCGCACTTCCAGGAAGCGAGTTTCTGGGATGGCTCAAAACTGCGCGACCATTACCCGGAGTCTGATTGGCCGTTACTGGCGTTCTCGTTCAAATCGAACCTGATGAACCCGTATTCCATCGGCCTGGAGAGACTGCGCATGATCAAGCCCTATAACCCGGTCTTGCTGCACCGGGAAGACGCCAAAAGGTTCGGGGTTGGCCATGGTGAAACCATCCGCATTGAAAGCCCGGGCGGTTCTGTAACCGGCGTCGCACTGGTGTGCGACGGGGTGCAGCGGGGAGCTATTGGCATTGAGCATGGCTATGGCCACAAGGCGCTGGGTGCAGCGGATTATGTGATTAACGGAGAGCTGCACAAGGGCAACGATTATCTCGGCGCCGGCGTGAACCTGAACGATCTTGGCTTCACAGACCCAACCCGCCAGGAGGCCGCGACCTGGCTCGAGAACGTCTCCGGCGCGTCTGTGCGCCAGGGGCTGCCGGTGCGGGTGTCTGTTGTAAAGGTCTGAAAAAAATAACTTCAGGGTGCGCCGGCGAGACAATCTGGCGCGCCCTAAATGCAATCAAGACGATGCAAACCAATGGAGAATACGATGAAAAAAAACCAACTGGCCCTGTCTGTTGCCCTTGGCAGCTTGATGGCTTCTCCCGTCATGGCTCAGGGTGTTGATTTGTCCAAAGTTAACGTGGATGCCTACGGCCACATCAACATGGCCATCATGCATGGCGACACCGGCAATGGTTCGCAGCAATACATTGTCGATAACAAGTACGCTTCCAGCCGGGTGGGCACTCGTATCACAACGGATCTGGACGACCTCGGTATAACCGTTGGCGCCCATGTGGAGTTTGAGTACCAGCACAATGATTCCAACGACGTTAATGAAGATAACCGTAGTCAAAAAGGCGAGTGGAATGAGCGCCACGTGAATTTGTTTGCCAAAGGCCGCTACGGCATGATTTCTGTTGGCCAGGGCTCTGGCGCAGCCGACGGCGCGACAGAAATGGATGTGTCTGGAACAAAAGTCGCGTCTTTCCCGGACCTGAGGCTGGTAGGCGGTGCGCTTCCGTTTGTGAGCAAAGACGGAGGTGCTGATGTGTTGGTTAAACAATCCTTCCAAAGTCAGGACTTCGAAGCCCGTTATGATCGGGTTCGCTATGATTCGCCGAAGTTTGGGCCGGTAAGCGTCTCAGTGAGTCACGGTTACAAAGAGCAGGGGCCTACTACTGACAATGTGACTGGTAACGCCGATACCTCAGAGATCGCCGCTACCTACAATAACGCCATTGACGGTGTTGGCCGGATCTCCGCGGCAATAGGGTATTCAGCCCAGTACAACGAAACAGGCGGTGCCGTTGCCCAGGATACCGTGGGTGGCTCCATCTCCTGGCTGCACGACAGTGGCTTCAACGCCACCGGCGTGTACTCGTACCGCGATTACGACAGTGGTAAGAAAGAAAGCACGTTCAACATGGTGAAGCTGGGCTATAAGACCGGCAAGCATTCGTTTACCGTGCACAGGGCTCAAGGTGAAGACTTTAACCCGGCTCAGTTGACCGGCAGCGATGTTGAAATCTATGGCGCAGCTTATGTTTACAAGCCGGTACAGCGCCTGGATATGTACGCCGCGTTCAATAACTTCTCTCTGGAGGCTGACCAGGGCAAATACGACGACGTCAATGTTGCCATGATTGGTAGCCGTCTGAGCTTCTGATTAGCCGGGAGGGCACAAAAAAGCCGGGCTGCGATAGCCCGGCTTTTTTATGTGGCCCGGTTTAACCGGCGTTATTCAAAGCTTCTCGGCCGGATGGTGTCCGGCTTCAGGAAAGACTTCTCGCCAGTGTTGCTGTGATCACCCAGAATATGGCCATCGGTTTCCCGGGCCTGCCCGTACAGGGAGTGCTTATGGAAGCTCGGGCCGAACTGCTCCAGTGTTTCCTTGATGTCACCGGTGTAGCGAGGGTCTTGTGGGCGCTCCTGGCTGCTCATGTAGTAGGCGATGTCCCAGGCTTCCTGGTCGTCTATGGAATTCGGCTGGCCCAGTGGCATGTTGTTCTGGATAAAGCCCGCTGCGGTAAACAGACGAACAATGCCCGCGCCCCAGTTATTGGACATATCACCCCAGGTGGCCGGGAACACCGTGTGTTCGCCTACGCGAAGGCCTTCGCCATCATCGGCGTGGCACACTGCGCATTTTTCCTGATAAGCCGCCTCGCCGCGCTCATAGCTCAGCTCATCCGGTCTTTCCGGGGCTGGGTAGCCGCGGCCGTAAAGCGGCTGCTGCGGGTACATGGGTACGCCCCGGGCCAGCCACTGGTGGTAGGCAGACAGGGCAAGCATGTTATCGCTGCCGTACTCGGGTGGTTTTCCGTTCATGGAGTAGGTGAAGCAGCCAGCAATCCGCTCTTCCAGGTTGTTCACGTGGGCGTTCTTCGGCCGGAAGTTGGGCAGCAGCACTGCCGCAGGCCAGATGGGCGCGCTGAACGGTTGGCGACCTTCACCCAGGTGGCAGCTGGAACAGTTCATGTTGTTAAACACGTTCTCGCCACGTAATTGCTGGGTATTGGTGAACAGGTCGTAGCCACGGCGGATAACCCGTTTGAGTTCCGGGTGTAGCTTGGCGTCTTCCAGGTCCTCCATGGTGGGCGGTATGTGCACCAGCTCATTTTCTTTTGGCGCCGGGTAACCCAGTTCAACCAGGCCATCGATGTACTTTTGGGTGCGCTCATCGGCAATTCCGGAATTAGCGGCCAGCAGAAGAGTTCCGGACAGCGCTAGGGTGGACAGTTTACGAATCATAATGTCGGAATCCTCTTAATTGGCTGCCGGGTTCTGGTTGGCAAGCCAGACGGCAACGGCATGAATGTCGTCGTCACTCATTCGGCGAGCGACGGCGCCCATCAGGTCTTGCGGGTCATTTGCGCGGGTTTTCGCCTGCCAGGCTTTCAGCTGAGCCTTGATGTATCCAGCATGCTGGCCGGCAATGCCGGGAAAGACATCACCGGCGCCCTGGTTGTCTGGCCCATGGCAGCTTTTACAAGACACGATGTATTCAGACCAGTCACCACGCTCGGCCAATTGTTGGCCGCGCTTGAGGGCTGCATCATCGGCGTTTTCGCCGCCTTTGCCAGGCGTTGCGGGCAGTTGGCTGTAGTAAGCGGCAATGTCGGCAATCTGCTGGTCGCTGAGCATATTGGCAAAGGGCATCATGCTGGCGCTCTGCCTGGTACCAGCCTTGTAGTCGTGGAGTTGTTTGGCGATGTAGGCTTCATCCAGTCCTGCCAGTCGTGGCCAGGACTCACCTCCCTGAACGTGCATGCCGCTGCCGTCTGCCTGATGGCAGGCCATGCACATGCCAGCAGCTTCGGCACCTCGGTTAGCGTCGCCCTCCGGGGCTGCCTGTACCAGGTTGGCGCAGACAGACAACCCGAAGGCAGTCAGGACTATAGATGCTTTGTTCACTTATATTTCCTCTCTCGGCACGTCGATACTTGCTATCTATTACTGTGCCTTAAGTGAGGAAGCTATTTTTGATGAAGATCAAGAGAGGTCATCAAACCTGACTTTCACAATTCTGGGCTTTGGGAGAAGGTGCATATTGCGGTTTTTTCGTTTACTGTTCGTAACACGGATTCGATGTACCGTAACGTTTCAACATTCATGAACAGGGACAAACATGGCGACCATCAATCCATCTCAGGAAGAGCTCCGCAAAGTTTTGCAGGAAACCCCCAAAGATCAGCCCGTCGTGATGCTGAATCTTTTAAGGTTTCGAGACCGGGCTGCTTACCAGGATGACGCTCACGATTGTTCAGGCCGTGATGCCTACAAGCGATATATGGAAGAAGCTGCGGAATGTGTTCGCACCGTTGGCGCTGAAGTGATCTGGTCGGGCCGCTCTGTAGGTTCGCTGATTGCTCCGCCCGATGAGTCCTGGGATCAGGTTTTGCTGGTGCGCTACCCGTCGATCAATGCCTTTCTGGCCATGATTGAGAGCCCGGAATATAAAGGTGTGGTCAAGCACCGCACGGCGGCTCTGGAAGATTCCAGGCTGGTTGCCAATGTTGAAGGCACGCCCTGATCTAAGTGAGCCAGCTCGCCTGCTGAATGGTCATGTAAGCGGCGGTCCCCGCCGCGATGGAAAGAAGCGCGTTACGCCGCCATAAATGAATGATGACCACCAGCAACCCTGGAACTAGGGCGTCCAACCCTGGCGCGCTGGCGCTCCAATTTGCCGACCTCTGAAGAAAAATCACCGCAAGCAATGCCATGACAGCTGCCGGTAGAAAGCGCCCGATATGCTTTACCAGGGGATGCTCGGTGTGGCGCTCGAAAAACAGGAACGGCACCACGCGGGTTGCAAAGGTTGCACCGGCAGACACCGCAATGAAGGCCGCCAGATAATATTGCTCAGCCATGGCTCACCTCACTGCCGTTTGTGCGTTTGTGTAGCTTCCAGTAGTGGAGCAGCAGGGTGGTTGTGACCAGGATAATCGCTGTGATCAACTGATGGGCAGGCGGAACCAGTAACATAGCCAGGCCCGCCGCCAGTGCGCCCGCCCAGAGCGGAAAGGTATCGCCCAAGGCCTTGTATTGCTCGATGGTCAGAACGATGAACAGCGCTACCAGTGCAAACTCAATACCGGTGCTGTCGAAAGCAACCAGCTCACCAAGTAGGGCGCCAATCGCGCAGCCCGTTATCCAATACAGTTGGTTGAACAGCGTAATTCTGAAATCAATGGCTTGCTCATGCTGGCGGTCTGACGTTCGTGGCCTGCTGGTCAGCAGCGAGTAGGTTTCATCGGTGAGACCGAATATCAGATAGCCCTTGCGCCAACCGGCACCGCGGAACTGCCCCAAAAGAGAAAGCCCATAAAACAGGTGCCTGGCGTTAAGCACGAACATGGCCACAGCCACTTCCAGCAGTCCGGCACTTGCGGCCAGCAGGCTGACGGCGAGTATCTGGCCAGACCCTGCATAAATAACCACGCCCATCAGGGGCGCAACCCACCAGGCATAGTCCAGCTGCGTGGTGAACAGCACGCCGAAGGCCATGCCCAATGGCAGATAACCGAACAGGATCGGCAGTGTCAGTCGGAAGGCGTTCTGGTTCATTAGCATCCAAACGTTATGAAAGCGGCGATGATAGTGAATTGGAACAGGGTTTTGAAGTGCGCCAAAAGGCGCAATCAAGTATTTGACGCGAAATCCGAAATAAAAGTGTCATAAAACAGGCATACCCTCCACGGGTACCTTCCCGTCTGGAGTTGTCATGCTGTCCACCGTTCGAGCCCGCATCCTGTTCTTTGCTGTCCTTTCTCTTATTGCCGTCACAGGCCTGGCGGTTCTCTCCTGGATGATCATTCTCAAGGCCGAGGATGCCTCCGAGAACCTCATGCGCAACAATCTTCAGGATACCTGGGTGCTTATGGATCTTGAGCAGGATCATCGCCGGCTTCAGGACCTGGCTTTCAAGATCAAGGCGCAGTTACTGCTATGGGATGAGATCAAGACGGAGTTTGACTATCTGGACACCGCTTTGCGAGACCATTGGAAGCGCGTGCAGGGGGCTGAGCGTTTGCGCAACTGGGCTGTCGATCATCAAGGCGAGTTTGATCGGGTGTTGGCCCTGATGGGCGACATGGACAAGGGTATTGAAGAGAAAAGTTACTACCGGGTAGGCCAGGTAGTCGATTTTCAGCTGTTTCCAGCGCTGGAGCCAATGCTCGATGCCATCAACCAGCAACAGGCTGCAAGTCGGGACGATGTGGCAGCTGGCGCGGACGATTTGCTGGCGTTCCTCTCGGGCCAGAGAGTTGTTCTGCTTGGGGGCTCCCTGGCGTTCCTTGTGGTGGTCGTGGCCATGACCCTGTGGCTCAGGCATTCGGTCATTCTGCGGCTGCAATACATGGAGCGGGAATTGATGGCAATGGAGGCCCAGTCCGACCTGTCGCGAACGCCGGAGATGGACGGTCGCGATGAAGTTGCGGGCGTTGCTGGCGCGCTGGAAAGCCCGGTACGCCGATTTGAGGGTTTCATTGGCGATATCCGTCGTGCAGCGGCCGGCCTGGATGAGCGTTCTGCGGCGCTTGATGAAGGGGCTGAAGCCTTGCAGCGTGCCTCAGAGGAGACGGGACAACAGATCAGTGACGTCAGTGCGTCGATGACTTCAATTGCTGATCAGGCATCACAGATTGAGCAAGCCACAGAGCTATCGGCAGTCACCGTCAGACAGGCCGTGGTTGCCAATGTGGAAGTGCAGGGCGGTTTGCGGAACAGCGAGCAGGCCGCAGAGCATACGGTTGAGGTGATAGCGCGGGTTTCCGAGTCTATTCACGCCCTCAATGACTCGACGGGCAAGATCGAACAGGTAATCGGTGTGATTGCCGATATTGCGGAACAAACCAATTTGCTGGCGCTTAACGCCGCCATAGAAGCCGCGCGGGCCGGTGAGCACGGTCGGGGATTTGCGGTGGTGGCAGACGAGGTGCGCACATTGTCCCGAAGGACGGCGGAGTCCACCAGCAATATCCGCCAGTGGGTGCAGGACCTTGTGACAGGCGTTGGTAGTGTCGATAGGCTTCTGGCGGAAATGCGAGAAGCGGGGGAGTTGAACCAGACCAACCTCGTGGCACTTAAAACCCACCTGGAGCGCCTGAAAAACCAGTTCGATGAGCTGGAGAAGCACAGTGATCACATCCGTAGCTCCATTGCCCTTCAGCACGAGGAAATCGGAAGGGTAGGTCGTCAGGCTGTCTCACTGTCTGCCAGCGCTGACACCCTGACGGAGAACGTGGACAATGCGCGTCGGGTGAGTGAGTCGCTCAGGCAGGAATCTTTGTCGATGCGACAACTGGCGTCCGCCTTTCGGACCCGGCACGCCGATTATTAAGATGTGTCTCCAACAACGGGGGTTCTGATTGTCGCCATAAAACCGTAACATACAGCGACTGATTGGAGGTTTTATGAGTGACGAAGCAGCGCGGCAGCCGGAAGCGGACCCCCGGGAAGAGAGATTTGTGGTCGACGCCGAGTTGCTGACCGAAGACCAGCTGCAAGGGCTGGCTGAGGAGTACTGCACACGTTACCACGGCTTGAACGACACCGAGAATCCACTGGCAGAGCGGGAGCGGGTGTTGTCTGCGGTGCGCCGGGGCGATCTGGTGGTCTGGTTTGACCCCGTCGAGAACACGGCTGGCCTTGGTAGCCCTTCCGCCGAAGTCTGAAAGCTTTTATTGGTTTGTCTGCAGGCTTTTGCCTGCGGTGCCTACCCGTAGGCTTTTCTAAACGTTACAATCAGTCTGTTTTTTTCATACCTGATGGCGAGGTGACATTTGATCAGGGTACTGGTTGTTGATGATCACGAGCTGGTGCGCTCCGGTATAACCCGCATGTTGGCTGACAGTCCCGATATTGAAGCGATTGGCCAGGCGTCATCCGGTGAGGATGCGATTGAGTTTGTGCGCAAGGACCGCCCGGATATTGTCCTGATGGACATTCGGATGCCTGGCATTGGTGGTCTCGAAGCAACCCGGCGAATACTGCGTATTGATGATTCCATCCGGGTGATTGTTGTGACGGCCTGTGCCGACGACCCATACCCCGCCCGGGTCATGCAGAGTGGTGCCACCGCCTATATCACCAAGGGTGCTGATATTCAGGAGATGGTGCGGGCTATTCGCAAAGCTCACTCCGGACAGCGATACATTAGCCCGGAAATTGCCCAGAAAATGGCACTCAAAACGCTGGGTGGCGACCGTGAGGAAGACGGGGAGCTGTCCCGGTTCGAGCGGTTGTCTGAGCGGGAGATGCAGATCGCCATGATGGTGGTGGATTGCCAGAAAGTGCAGGACATTTCCGACAAGCTCTGCCTGAGCCCGAAAACCGTCAACAGTTACCGCTATCGTATTTTCGAGAAGCTCGAGATCTCCAGCGATGTCGAGTTGGCACTGATGGCAGTACGGCTTGGATTGCTGGATGCCGACAAGGTCTGAACCCGAAGATACCGTCGGGATGTTTGACAGCAAAGACTTCCTGAAGCAACTGACCGAGCGCCCAGGCGTTTATCGTATGTACGATGACACCGGCGGCGTGCTCTACGTGGGCAAAGCCCGCAACCTCAAGAAACGCGTCAGCAGTTATTTCCGCAAAACCGGCCTGGCCCCGAGAACCGATGCCCTGGTGGGCAAGATTGCCTCCATCGAAGTCACCATTACCGGCAGCGAAACCGAAGCGCTGTTGCTTGAACAGAACCTGATCAAATCCCTGAGGCCGCCCTACAACATACTGCTTCGGGATGATAAGTCCTATCCCTATATCTATCTGTCGGCCCACAGCGACTACCCGTCGCTGACGTTCCGGCGGGGGCGTACCAAGAAGGGGGGTGGCACCTGGTTTGGCCCGTTCCCTAGCTCCGGCGCTGTCAAGGAAAGCCTTAATGTTCTACAAAAGGTTTTTCGCATAAGATCTTGTAATGAAAGCTATTTCAGAAATCGTAATCGTCCCTGCCTGCAATACCAGATCAATCGCTGTACCGCCCCTTGTGTGGAGTACATCAGCCCCGAGGACTACCAGCAGGATATTCGCCACGCCACCATGTTTCTGGAGGGTAAGAACCCGGCCATCATCCATGACCTGATGAATGCCATGGAAGCGGCATCGAAGAACCTGGAATTCGAGAAAGCCGCCGCTTACCGCGACCAGATCAACCATCTGCGCCATGTACAGGAGCAGCAGTCGGTAGACGGTGAGGGTGGTGATGCGGATGTTATCGCAATCGCCCAGGATGCAGGCGTGGTGTGCGTGGTGGTGATCATCGTTCGCGGTGGCCGGGTTCTGGGTACCAAGGACTATTTTCCCCGTTTTTCACTGGAGCAGTCCGAAGGTGAATTGCTGGCGGCGTTTCTGGGCCAGTACTATTTTGGCGGCGATACCCGCCGGGAGATTCCAAGGGATATTCTGGTGCCCGTGGCGGTTGAAGGTGAGGCGCTGCTGGTAGAAGCCCTGAGTGAGGCCGCCAATCGGGAAACCCGTATCCGTGGCAATGTACGTGGTGAGCGCCGCCGCTGGCTGGAACTGGCCATGACCAATGCCCGCCAGACTTTGCTGACCCACCTGGCCAGCAAAGAAACCGTGTACCGGCGATTGCTTGCCCTTCGGGACCTGCTGGAACTGGCAGAAACCCCGGCGCGCATGGAGTGTTTCGACGTCAGCCACAGCCACGGGGAAAATACCGTCGCATCTTGTGTGGTTTTCGACGAGAATGGGCCCCTGAAGAGCGATTACCGGCTGTATAACATCGAAGGCGTGACCGCTGGTGATGACTACGCCGCAATGCGGCAGGTACTAACACGCCGGTATCGCCGGCTGGTTAGCGGTGAGGGCAAGCGCCCGAGCCTGGTGTTTATCGATGGTGGTAAAGGGCAGTTGAACATTGCCCGGGAAGTGTTTGAAGAACTTGGGATCTCTGACATTCCGCTGATTGGCGTCGCCAAAGGTGTGACCCGCCGGGCGGGAATGGAGCAGCTGATTGATGCCATGACCGGCGACGTCTTTCGGGTACCGGCAGATTCACCGGCCCTGCATCTGATTCAGCATATTCGCGATGAATCCCACCGGTTTGCCATTACCGGCCATCGCGCTCGCCGGGACAAAAAGCGTCGGCAGTCCACCCTTGAAGGTATCGAAGGGGTTGGGCCCAAGCGCCGCAGGGAACTTATCCGTTACTTTGGCGGCATACAGGAAATTCGCAAGGCCAGTGTGGATGAAATGACGAAAGTGCAAGGCATCAGCAAGTCACTGGCTGAATCCATCTACGCGGCATTGCATGATGAATAGGAAGTCCATGAATTTACCCAACGTACTGACCATGTCTCGCATCGTGATGATTCCGGTGTTCGTGGTTGTTTTCTATCTGCCCATGCAATGGAGTTACATGGCCAGTGCCGTTATCTTCGCCCTGGCGGGTATCACCGACTGGCTCGATGGCTACCTTGCCCGCAAGCTCGACCAGAGCACGCCATTTGGCGCTTTTCTGGACCCGGTAGCAGACAAGCTGATGGTGGCGGTGGCACTGGCAGTATTGATTGAAGAACATGCCGCGGTGCTGATGACTATTCCGGCGACCATCATCATCGGCCGGGAGATTGTTATCTCAGCCTTGCGGGAATGGATGGCGGAAATGGGTAGCCGGGCCAGTGTTGCGGTTTCCTATATCGGCAAGATTAAAACCACCGCCCAGATGGTGGCGATTGTTGGCCTGCTGGCGTTTCCACCGGGGCTGCTACTGGCGTATGTTTCGATCGGGCTGTTGTATCTGGCGGCTGTGCTGACGCTCTGGTCGATGTTTCTTTACCTGCGGGCGGCCTGGAGCGATTTATTTCCGGAGCCGGAAAGCCGTCAGGGATAATTCGAGCCCCGGCGGGTTCCGGTTGAATGAATCCTTAGCGAAGATGGCCGATCCCAGAATCGCCTCATCTGCGTTATTGGATAGCTTTACAAAGGGATTGATCCGGTCAACGTCCATGTTCGTCACCCGCCGATGTATGGTGTTCTGAAGCCTGTGACTGACCGCAGGTTGCGGCGCACTCAAATCCAGAATCCAGGCGCGGGCGATGGTGTTGTACTGGCGTGTATGTTCCAGTTCGAGACCGCTTAGCAGGGTTTTGCCATCAGGTGAAAGCTGAAGGCCCAAATTGAAACGGTGGCTCGCAGTGAAGGCATTGTTGAAGGAATATTGAAACACCGCAGGATTATCAGGCGTTTTTATCAGGTCATGGCGCTGAAGTGTAAACTGGCCAGTTGCTGACCACTCACGGGTTTCGATGTTACGTTTCCAGATCTGAACCCCTGCCTTGGCGACCTTCGCCGTAACCGTTTGCCCCATTGCTTTGTAGCGAGATGAGTCGTCATCCAGGTCATGATAACTCCCAGTCACCAGGGTTTTTCCATCGTCGCCGACAACTACCGACGGCGCGGGAATGGAACCATCGTCCGGCCATATTTCGTCAAACCTGGTGGTCAGAACGAGCTGGTCATTGTTAAAAGTGTATTCCAGAACGGCGGCCGCGAATTCCATACCGAAATTACGATATCGGGACAGCGCCACGAAAATGGTCTCCCCGTCAGGCGTTATGGCAAGATCCGAGGCGCGCATGTCCTGCAAGTCGTCCGGATAGGCCAATTCAGCAAGGGATTTTTCGGGCGCTGACGTTGCAAAGATCCGGAGTCGGTCAGAATCAGCAATTACGGCGTGTTCGTCGTTGGCATCAATGGCAAAGTGCCAGGGCGGAATCGTCTGACGGAAGCCGGTTCCATCGTTTGCCTGGACATCGAGGACTTTAAACAATCGTTCCTCGCCATTTTGATCCGTTCTGGCCAGATGGTAGCAATTCATTTGAAACCCGCATTTGCGAGTGTAGAGTGCCTGGCTTGCCGGATGCACCAGCCATTCGTCTACCCGGTGGTTAGGCCCAATCGAGAAGCGCTGATGGCCTTCACTGTAGTCGTCGGACAACGGATCCAGTGTAATCATCGAGGCTACTTCGCCGCGATGGTAGTCCCAGGCAATGTTGGGAGGGGAGTAACCGAGGATCGGCAACTGCCGATAATTGTCAAAAGCCCCTACAGAGTAATGGGGAACAATGGGCGGTGGGCCTTCCGGTGGTTGGGAAGCAGGCCTTGAGAACGCATTCGTTGGCACAGGTAATTCATGGAAATTCGAATGCACGGTGATTGCCGACGCAGGGTCACCAATCTCGCGCCAGGCATTCCGCATTCTCAGGGCTTCAAGTTCTTCCTGTCTGTCTTTGGCGTCCTGGCGTGCCTGCTCGCGGGCCTCAATCTCCGCGAGCCATTCGGCCCGAAGCTTTTTTTCATTATGCAGGTGGGCAAAATAGCCAACCACCAGCAATACGAAGAAACCAATGCTCACAATCTGGGCGAGAGGCGAGGAGCCTGAGCGTGTTGTTGTCGGTCGCGGGGTGCGAGTGGTTGGCTGAGCGACCCGTGGCGGGTGCTGTTGAGCTCGTCGCCTGGCTGTTGCTGGAGGTTTCCTGGGACTTGGTCGTTTAACCTCCACTTCCACTAAAGCTTGTTGGCAGACCACACAGCCGTCACCCCAGAAGCCATGATCGGTATTGTTGGGGCAGCGTTTGAGACTGCTTACAGCGCGGTCTAGTTTGCTGACCCAATCTTTCGCAGTGGGTCGTTGGACGTTAGGGCGAAACGCGTTTCTGAAGGCAGAAGCGAGCGGGGCCGGGAAGTCGTTGTGAAGACTCCAGGGAGAGGGCTGAATCTTCGGGTTTGCCGGGGTGCTGTAGGCAAAAAGGTTGCTACCGATACGACTCTGGGTATCTGTGGGGATGGCTTGTTTACCCCGCGGTACCCCCTGATAGGGGTGAAGCCCTTCGTTCAAGAGTTGGAAAATAATGACCGCAAGCGCAAAGAGATCCTGGGCTTTACCAAGCGCTTCCGGCTTCTCTTGCTGTTGCCAGGCCTCTGGTGCGATATAGCCGGTTGTGTATTGATGGCCTGGAATAAAGCTGTCCTTCCCCTGGATGGCAAAGCCGTCGCAATCCACAACCACAATATCGGCCGTCCTTCGGTTAACCAGCATGTTGGCTGGTTTGAGGTCGATAATAAAATGGCCTTGATCGTGGAGCTGGGCGACACGCCTGGCGAGATTCCCAGCAGCCCTGATTCGAAATTCGCGAGATTGGGGGAGTTTGCCCAGTTCCCGGCCTTTTCGGGTCAGCAGGAGATCCAGGTTGGCGTATTCTGATAGGGGGAGTAAGGGCATCGCGTAGCCGGCGAACTCACCCTTTTTGTCCTCAACCTTTGCTATGGGCCAGGCGAAATGGACCATGCCTTCGTCATCGGGTGGTGCCAACAGCATCTGCTGAATTTTCTGCGGGCGTTCCGGGTCTTTGGATGGCTCGTGATAGAGCTTCAAGGCCAGTTTCCCGCTGGGAGCAGCAAAAATGACGCCGTCCGCCCCCTGATTCAATGGCTTGCTGCGAAGACGGATAGAGTTAGTGGTTCCGTTGGGATAACGAAGGGTGAGGTCAGTTCTGGTATTGCTCATTTACCCATACCAGTGTTTTGTCGTCGGCAGTAATTCGGTCGGCCTGGACAGACTGTAGCGTATTGAGGATCGCCTTATTGCGGGCTTCGGTGTCTTGTAAGCTGGAGAGGTAGTTGTGAACGGGCACCAGAAAGTTAGGCGTAGGCCGCCAAGGCAAAGTCTTGACGGCAAAACTGGCGGTGCCATCAGACATGAGGAACCAGGTTCTATATTTCCGGGGAGCGCAGAAAACTCTCAGCGATTCCCGCCACTCCGGCAGCGTGAAAAAGTAGGTTGTCTCTGCAAATTCACCGTTCTCCGGTTCGCTGACGACGAAGTCTGACCAGTCGTCCGGATTAACTCCCATCACAACGCCGTCGCCAAGATGAAAGACAAGACATTGGTCTTTGGACATGGCAATGCCGCAGAGTGTGGAATGGAAGTCGAACAGCGGGCCTTTTCGTTGTAGCTCGCGGCGGGTATCTTCGATTGCGTCCTGCAATGCGAGGACAGCGGACGCCTGGTGAAGTTGGCCGATCTCTCCCCCCAACGCCATTGAAACGTTGAGGGCAAGGCTCGCGGCGCCCTCCGCTGATTGGGTTGCAGAGCCGGCTCCATCGCAGACGCAGGCAACGATTCCACCGTTGTCCTCAACGATGTGATAGGCATCTTCGCAGGCTTTCCCCCGGTCGAGGTGGCTCCTCCCTGTGGCAGAAGCTCCGCCAAACTGGAACGCCACCTTAAACCTCTATTTCGGCCCAGGAGTCTGTGGCCGGTAAGCTGATCCTTTCACCGGGGACACTGGCGGAAACTGTCGACATGCTTCGGCTCAACCACACGAAAAGCTCCCGGAACTGAAGGCCCTTCAGTTTCTTTGGCGTTTTGGTTGAAAACCTGCCGAGCGCTTCAAAGTCGGCGCCGTTGGTGCCGATCGGAAATACAATTACCCGTTTGTTTTCTTCTTCCAGCCGAGCCTGATCAGCATAGGATTCCCAGCCATAATCGTTGGGGCAGCCGTCAGATAGCATGATGACCCATGGGCGTGTGCTGGAGATGCCATTGGCGTCGTATACCGCCTTTTGGTTGGCAATCTCCTCAAGGGCACGATGCATTCCCTGGCCTAGCGGAGTCAGCCCATTGGCGCTCAGATAGGGAGCATTGAAGTCGGCTGCGTCGGTCCATGGTTGAACCACGCGAACATCTTCTGGCCCGCCCACGGTAATCACCATGACCTGCACGCGAAGTGAGGCAACGGGATCTTTTTGCAGTTCTTCGGCAAAAGCTCTCAGGCCTTCGTTCAGTTGGCGAATGGGTTCGCCGGCCATGGATGCAGAAACATCGAGGAGCAGAACGCAAGGGGTGCGTTGGTTGGTATTGTCTACGAATTCAACGCCTGGAATGGCCGCCATAACACGCTCCATGTGTGAAGAAAATCATCGGAAGTCGACCCATACCTTGAGTCGCGTTGGATTCTAATGGCGAACGAGAGCGATGGCAATCAGTTCTGGGCAGCTTTGTGGGACTGTTCCACGCATTCGGCCATCCAGCCGGTCAGGTCATTTCCCAGACGATTTGCGGCTTTGCTGAACCCCTGCACGATACTCTCTTGTTGGCTGTCGGCTACCGGCTCCATAATGTTCCAGTTGCGAACGCAGATACTCTCGCGCTGATTATTTTGCACCAGCTCCGTGTGTAACCGTATGATAACGTGAAGTTTACTGTTCTGATGCATAACGTGGAATGCGGTAAGTTCACTCACCAAGGTGAGTTCTGCGTTGGCGGGGCTGGTGTCGACAATCGCGTTACGAAATGCCTGACTGGTGCGGACGTGGCTTATGACGTGATCCCGAATCATTATGGGTGCAGTGTCTCTCCAGCGGGCTTCCCGAATGGCCTGAAACTCATAAGGTGTCGGTTTGATTAGAATTCGGGAACCATCGAACGGGGCCGATGCCAAGGGCGTTTCAACCCGGAGACTGGCATTGTGAGTTTGTGGTAACACGGTGGGGGCGCCGTCAGTACCCAGATCCATGATTCTAGGTGGCTCAGGGAGTGGAAAAACCGTGCAGCCTGAGATTGTAAATGCAGACAACAGCAGGACACAGTTCAAGAGTTGTCTGATCATTGCTCAAACTCCTTAAGCTTGGGGCCACCCCGTAATGTTCCGAGTGGGTCTTCATCCAGTTTTCGGGTAAACGAATTCAGAGATCTCAGAGTACTGCGCATTTCACGGAGCACAGGTGTTATCTCGCCCAAGCCCTGAATCCCTGCATCCAGCACCTGTTCATTGTCTTCGGTCAGTCGGTCCAACCGGCTCAGGGTAGGCTGCAAGGTAGACAGGGCCAGGGTCATGGATTCCAGCACCGGTGCGATTTCCCGCTCCAGGGTTTGGCGCGCCCGGTCCGATGTGTCAGAAACCTTGATCGCGGCTTCCTCGGCGCGGATAGCGGCGGTGTCGAACTGAGCCATCAGGGCAAGCAACTCTTCCCGATTGGCGAGCAATGATTCCGTTGCCAGGCGTGTGTTGTCCAGAATGGCCGATACGTTCTCCAGATTCTCCGACGCAAGCAAGCGGTTCATGCTGGTTAACAGTTGTTCTGCACTTGAGACCATGGCCTCACCGTTATTCAGCAGGTTGGAAAACGCCGATGGCTGTGCGTTGATGAGCGCTGGGTTATCACGGTTACCCTGAAGTACCGGGCTGTCGGTTGTGCCGCCGGTGAACTGGACACTCATGCTGCCGGTAATATTGGCAAGAACCAGCTCCGCCCGGGTGTTCTCCCGTACCGGGATGTCGCGATCCACACGCACCAGCACCCGAACATGGGCGGGATTGTCTGGTGCCAGGGACAGCTCGAGAACATCGCCAACCGGAACGCCGCTGTATAACACTGGATTGCCTTTTGACAGCCCGCCCACCGGGTGATCAAAGCCTATCTGGTAGTAAGCCCACTCGCGGTCTGCAGTCGATTTGCCCAGCCATAGTGCAAACAGCAGGGCAGCTGTTACTGCAACCAGCGTGAACAGTCCGATAATAACGTGATGGGCCTTTGGCTCCATTAAACGGGCTCCTGTCTGGTCAGCCGGTTATGTGCATCAATCGCGGCCCGCCCCCTGGGGCCATGAAAGTATTCCTGTATCCATTCGTCGTCGGTCTTGGCGACGTTTTCAAGTGTGTCTGCCACCAGCACTTTTTTACGGGACAATACGGCTACCCGGTCACAGGTTGTGTACAGCGTATCCAGATCGTGGGTAACAAGAAATACTGTCAGCCCAAGGGCGTTCCTCAGGGTCACGATCAGTTCGTCGAACGCTGCCGCGCCGATCGGGTCCAGCCCCGCTGTGGGTTCGTCCAGAAACAGCACCTCCGGGTCCAGCGCCAGGGCGCGGGCCAGGGCGGCTCGCTTCACCATACCACCGGAAAGCTCGGCCGGGTATTTCAGGGCGGCATCTGCTGGCAGCCCGGTCAGTGCCAGCTTCATCCGGGCAAGTTCCTCAGCCTCCGTTCGGGTAAGACCCGCGTGCTCGACCAGTGGCAGTGAAACGTTTTGCATCAGATTCAGCGAGGTAAACAGGGCGCCACCCTGAAAAAGCACGCCGAATCGCTGCTCATACAGAGACCGCTCTGTGCCAGAAAGTTCTGTGAGATCAACATCAAAAAGCTGAATGTGACCGTCTGAAGGTGTGTTGAGGCCCACGATGCTGCGCAGCAAAACCGATTTGCCCGTGCCGGAACCGCCAACAACCCCAAGGATCTCTCCGGGAAAGAGGTCCAGCTCCAGGTTTTCATGGACCACGTGATCACCGAAACGGTTACACAGTCCCCGCACCTGGATCACCGGTGTTGAAGGGCTGTGGCCTTTCTGTGGTTTCATCTCCGGCATGACTTACCAGCCCATTTCCATAAAAAACAACGCCGCTATGGAGTCCAACAGGATCACCATAAAGATCGACTGAACCACACTGGAGGTGGTGTGTTCGCCCACCGACTGGGCACTACCAGCCACCTTGAAGCCTTCGAGACACCCAATGACCGCAATCAGGAAAGCAAACACTGGGGCTTTTCCGATACCTACCAGAAAGTGTTTTAGGGCAATATCCCGCTCCACGATGGCCATGAACTGGCTTGGTGGAATATCCAGCACCAGTGCGCAGACGGCGGCACCGCCCACCATTCCGGAGATCATGCCAATGAAGGTGAGCACCGGCAGGCTGACCATCATGGCCAGAACTCGTGGGACTACAAGTAGTTCCACCGGATTCAAACCCAGGGTACGAATGGCGTCGAGCTCCTCATTGACCTTCATGGCGCCGATGTGGGCGGTGAAGGAGCTGGCGGTGCGTCCGGCGAGCAAAATGGCCGCCAGCAGAACACCAAACTCCCGCAGGAAAGAGAATGCCACAAGATTGACGGTATAGATCGTCGCGCCGAAGTCTTCCAGCACAGTCGCTCCCAGAAAGGCGACAACGGCGCCCACCAGGAAAGTTAGTAAGGCAACAATGGGCAGGGCATTCAGCCCGGTATCATGTACTGCCGCGACAAACGGAGTGATGCGCCAGCGGCGTGGCCGGGGAAGGATATAAAACAGGGTGGCAAGGGTTTGACCGATAAATCCCGTAAGCATCCATATCAAGCGGGCAATGGCGGTCACCTTCTCTCCGACGTCGGCCAGAAAGTCCAGCAGTGCGTTCTTCCGTGCGGGCTGCCAGGTGGCTCCTGCCATCGCTTCGGCAACGGTGATGAGAAGTTGCCGCTGTTCATCAGGGAGGTAGGCCATTTCCAGAAAACTCAGAAGTTGTTCCGGGCCTGTCAACCGGGCGATCAGCGCGGCCCCTGCCGTATCAACCCGGCTTAGCTTCTGGAACTCAATGTTGGTGATCGTGTTTCCGCTGGCCTGAACCTCGGCTATTCGCTGGTTGAGTACCGAATAATGGGAGAGGGTCCAACTGCCGGATAGGGTCAGGGTGTCACCGTTGCAGGCAAGGTTACCGGGGGTGTCGCGGTGTGCTGTCGTCGAATAGCCGGAATCAGTCGCCACAGGTGCCGTTAATCCTTGTCCGGTAGGCATAAAAGATATTCTCAAGCTTAAAGATTCCGGAACTGGTCTGCCAGTATCTTTGGTTTTTCGTAACCTTGCCGGAGATCGCGTCGGTGACTTTTCGGTCTTTTTATGCAGCGGAAATGGAGGCTCGCGTGTCCACCATTTGTATGGGAACGGTTAAAAATTGTACGGAATGAACGGCGTCTCAAAATTCTCTGTTAGAATAAGGCATCTTTTCAAGCAGGTAGCTTATCTTCCTGAATCCTGAGGTAACGTGCATGCCCAAGCATCACAATCGACGCGTTTTTTCATTGTTTTCCGGCCTGGCTATCTCTTTAGCTATTACCCTACCGGCCCAGGCCCAGTCATTGGATGACCAGTTGCTTGCCCGCCTTGCCAGTGTTGCTCCCAAGCTGAACCCGGAAGTGCTTGAGGCAGCCTTTAAAGCCACTCACTGCGCCATCGCCAACGGCGTTGCCATGCCCGAACGGCTTGCAGTGATTGATTTTTCACTCCATTCCAGCCAGGAGCGGATGTGGATTTTTGATCTGGAGCAGGGCGATTTACTGTTGCGAGATCTGGTTGCTCACGGCAGAAACTCCGGCAACGAGGAAGCCACCACCTTCTCAAATATTGAGGGCAGCTACCAGTCGAGCCTGGGGTTGTTCAAGGCCAGTGAATCCTATCGTGGCATGCACGGCTATTCCTTGCGACTGGACGGCCTTGAGCCAGGCATTAACGATCTCGCAAGGCAGCGGGCCATCGTGATTCATGGTGCAGATTATGTAAACAGCAACTGGGTGGACCAATACGGGCGCATCGGCCGCAGTCATGGCTGCCCGGCGGTAGACCAGAAAGTGGTGCAAACCGTGGTGGACAACCTCAAAGGTGGCCAGTTGGTCTTCAAATACTACCCGGACCAGGATTGGCTGCAGACCTCCAGTTTCCTGAATTGTGACAGTGCTACCCAGGTTGCCGGAAATCGCGCAGCCCGTGGTGGCAATAGCTGAGGTAGCTCAGGAATCGCCGGTCGGGAAGCGCAGGTTGTGCTTCTCGACCAATTCTTTCGGCGGCGCGCTCGTTGAATAGTCACGATAGGGTGATGTTTCCATCATCCGTTTTAACCCTTCCAGTGTTCGAATTGGTGCATCGGTGGCCACAATATTGGCCACCCAGGCGGGCACCAGACCTCCCGGATCCATATGGGTAGTGAATGTTACCCGTATCCAGCCTTTCTCAAGTGGTTCCACCAGAAAGCTGTTATCCAGCATGGGGATGCGCACGTAACCGGATTGCTGCGGGGCATCATCCGGGCGGCCCGTGGATTGCACGGTGACAGCGCCACCCGGTTCGTCCTGAAGGAATACGGACTTCATCACCACATCCCGGTCTGAGGCTGGCCAAACGCCATCAAATTTCATCCACAGTAGCCGCTCACCGTCATCTGTCATGTGGTAGTTGGCTTCCTGGCAGTTGTAGATCCACTGTTGGCACAGGGAGATATCATCAATTACCGACAACGCAGCCACCATGGATTGCTGGATTTCAACCACACCGCGGAACTGTTTGATTGGTGTATCCGAAACGGTCCTGACATAGGTGTTGATGACAGACCGTTCCTTGCCTTGCTGCTTGGGCGTCCATCCTTCGCCAGATGCTTGGCTGGCAACCGTGGTTGACAGGGTAAAGAGGGTAGCGATGACGGTTGCGGGAACGCGCATGGTATTGGTCTGCCTGATAATGTGATTGGGTGTCATGGATTCTGAAAGATGTGGGGGCGATAAACCATTGCGCAGATAACGGTTCTGATGGGTTGGCCGGAAATGACAAAAAGCGGTGGTGTTGGCTAAAGTTTGTTCACAATTGCCGTAAAAACAAAAACTTGAAAAAAAGGTGTTGACGCCCCCGGCGGAATCCGTAGAATACGCAGCCGTTG
>Ga0079223_10000246_pt1 | contig 24837 bp, 23 predicted proteins | sample Stecom2011_FD_75072 | JGI IMG/M metagenome (GOLD analysis project Ga0079223, IMG submission 75072) | Agricultural soil microbial communities from Utah to study Nitrogen management - Steer compost 2011 | ecosystem: Environmental > Terrestrial > Soil > Agricultural land | place: USA: Utah...
GAGCCAACACGGCGGCGAGTCGTCGATCAAGATCCGGCTTGATCCGTTCTTGCTGAGCGGCCAGATCGATGAAATCCATCATTGCTCCTTTGCCGCGGCTCCCGACGAACATCCGCGGAGACTTCGGACACGCTTTACTTGAGCGCTTCGCTGATTAATTGAGGCCTTTGCCGAATGGCTCACTTCGCCACGGCGGCATCTGCGACTTCAGGCAGGTAAAGATCGTTGCGCCGAATGCCGGGCATGGTTTGAGTCAGATCATCGTCCACCCGCGACCGCTCTTGCAGGTTCTTGCCGCGGGTGAGACGCAGGAAGAAGAGCTGCAACCGGTCAGCTGGTGCCATGTGGATCGGCCCCCACCAGATCGGGTGGGTGAGGAGTTGGAGGGTGGGCTGTCGGGACTTGGCAACTTCGCGGAGCGGCTCACCGCAGCGCCAGCTTCCCCGGGAATCGGAGATGTACCACTGCATGAGATCCGCCGCGTAGGCATTCACCCGGTTTGCCAGGAAAAGTGGGCCGCGCAGGAACTGCTGGATCGGCCGGTGGAAGGAGAGCGAGTAAACCGGCGCCCCAAGCAGGTCCTCGAGCCGCTCGCAGTCTTCCTGAATAAGAGCTTCGACCAGGGAGCTGTCGTTCTCGTCGCAATCCGCAGGTAGATCGAAGTGCACACCTACCTCATGCCCCATGGCGGCGATCTCCCTCAGGGCGCTGGAATGGCGAAGGTCGTAGAGGAGGGAGTGCATCATTACGTAGTAGCTCGCCCGGACCCCGAGGTGCTTTTCGAACTCAGCTAGCTGAACCGCTTCCTCCAGACTGCAGTCGATGTCGTGACGAAGCAGTACATGGCGCTCTGCGGGATCCAGGATCGGCACCTCGCGAAAGAGGCGCGGCTCCATGGTCGCGCAAACGCCATTCACCAGGCGCCGGTAGTAATCAAAACTGAAGTCCTTTGCCCAGCCTGTCATTACTTGCGCTCCCCGCTGCTTCTTAAGATCAGAGGCCTGGCGCAGCCTCTTCTATAGAGAATCGCCCACTGAGGCTTCCTCATCACCTTTCACCTCGCCGGGCGCATCGGAGAGCGGCAGGCGGTCCCCCGCTTCGGTAACCCAACCGATCTGACGGGCCGGCACCCCCACGACGAGGGCATGATCCGGCACATCGCGCGTGACGACGGCGCCGGCGCCGACGAAGGCGTAGCGGCCGATGGTGACGCCGCAGACGATGGTTGCGTTGGCCCCCAGGCTCGCGCCCCGTCGGACCAGAGTGGGAAGAAAGGCATCCTTGCGTGGGATTGCGGCACGGGGATTGATGACGTTCGTGAAGACGACGCTGGGGCCGCAGAAGACCTCATCCTCCAACCTGACCCCGTCATAGAGGGAGACGTTGTTCTGGATCTTCACGCGATCGCCGATGACAACGTCATTCCCCACGAAGACGTTCTGTCCGAGCACGCAGTTGGCGCCGATGCTTGCGCCGGCGCAGACATGGCTGAAGTGCCATATCCGCGTTCCTTCGCCGATCCGTGCGTCGCTGTCGACGATGGCGGTAGGGTCGATCATCATGCCGGCACCGCCACTGATGGTGTCGGACGCTGCAGCACGAGTGGATGCTGCTGCTCCCCCTCTGCCTTTCGCGGCTGGGCCTGCCGTATCTGTTCCACCGTCTGGATTGCCGGGCGCACCTCCGCAATGGAAAAGCCCGCGCCCGCAAGCACCCGTGCATAGCTTTCCGTGTGCAGGTCAGTGAAACCGCCGGAAAATTCTAGGGGCTGGCCGTCGATGGTGATCGATCGGTAGGTGCGCTGTCCCTCGGGCCTGTGGTCCGGGAGATCCTCCGCATCGATGGACAGAAACCAGCGCACTCGGGCGCGCTCGAATTGCAGATAACCCGCCATGCGCTGCGGCTGCGAAAGATGCAGCTGGCTCGCTTCTCTCTCGCCGAAGAGAAAATGCAGCATGTCGAAGAAGTGCACGCCGATGTTCATGGCCAGGCCGCCCGACTTCTCGGCGTTTGCCTTCCAGGTCTCGCTGTACCACTGGCCGCGAGAGGTAATGTAAGTGAGCTCGACCTCGTGACGCTTGCCCGCCATGCGTCGCGGTAGCGATTGGCGCAGTTCCAGGATCGCGGGGTGCAGTCGCAGTTGCAGGATGGTGTTGATCCGCCGGCCGCTCTCCGCCTCCAACTGGGCCAGTTCATCGAGCGCAGCGCAGTTCAGTACCAGGGGTTTTTCGCAGATGACGTCGCAGCCCAGGCGCAGGCCGGCGGCCACGTGGGCCTGATGCAGATGATTGGGCGAACAGATGCTGAGATAGTGCAAGCCGCCGCCCGCCCGACGGAAACGGTGTGCCTCATCTTCGAAACGTTCGAACTCCGTAAAGAAGAGGGCGTCCGGCGCAAAGCTGTCGAGCAGCCCGACAGATTCCTTCGGGTCACAGGCAAGCACGAGCCTCTGGTCGCACTCACGAATGGCCCGCATGTGGCGTGGCGCGATGTAGCCGGCAGCGCCGAGCAGCGCGAAATTCATGGGTAGCTCCCGCAGATGGTTCAGGCGCTAACGACCCGCGCGTCGAGGCGGCGGAAGCGGCCGCGGGTATCGACGATCAGCCGGGCGTGCTGGCGGATCAGTTCGTAGTCAAAACGGTCGTGGTCGGTGAGCAGCAGCACGGCGTCGAAGCGCGCCAGGCTGGCCGCGGTGATCGGCACGCTGCTGAGATTCAAGCTGTGTTGCCGCAACTTCGGGATACGCGGAACGTGAGGATCGCTGTAGTCGGCCAAGGCCCCGCGCGCCAGCAGCTTGGACAGGATCTCGACCGCCGGCGACTCCCGCAGATCGTCCACATTCTTCTTGTAGGCAACCCCCAGGACCAGCACACGGCTGCCGCGCAACGCCTTGCCATCGCTGTTCAGCGTCTCCACCAGCTTGCTGACCACCCAGTCGCGCATCGACTGATTGATCTCGCCCGCCAGTTCGATGAAACGGGTGTTGATGCCGTACTCCCGCGCTTTCCAGGTCAGGTAGAAGGGGTCGATGGGAATGCAGTGCCCGCCGAGACCTGGACCGGGATAATAGGGCGTGAAGCCGAAGGGCTTGGTGGCAGCTGCGTCGATCACCTCGAAAATGTCGATGCTCATGCAGTCTGCGACCATCTTCATTTCGTTCACGAGGCCGATGTTGACGGCCCGGTGAATGTTTTCGAGTAGCTTCGTGAGCTCCGCCACCTGGGTAGAGCTGACCGGGATGACCGTCTCCACGATTTGCCCGTAGAGCGTCACCCCCGCCTGGCGGCAGGCCGTCGTATGCCCGCCGACGATCTTGGGGATGTTCGCGGTGCCATAGGTTGCGTTGCCCGGATCCTCGCGCTCCGGCGAGTAGACGACGAAGAAGTCTTCGCCAACCCGCAGGCCCGCTTGCTCGATCCGAGGACAGATCTCCTCTGCCGTCGTGCCGGGATAGGTGGTGCTTTCCAGCGACAGCAGCTGGCCGGGCCGCAGATAGGGCAAAAGGTGCTCAACCGTCGAGATGACAAAGCTCAGATCCGGTTCCCGGTGACGCGTGAGCGGGGTCGGAACGCAGAGGATCAGGACATCGGCCTCGCCACTTTTGGAGAAGTCGACGGTGGCCTCGAAGCCCCCTTCCCGCAGTTCCGCGACCCGACGCGAGGGGATGTGTTCGATGTCGCTCTGCCCGTTGTTCAGGCGCCCCACCTTCTCTTTGTCAATGTCGAGGCCCAGAACCGGGAAACCCGCTGCTGAGCACTGCAGAGCCAAGGGCAATCCTACGTACCCCAGTCCCACTATGCCGATACGGGCGGTGCGATCCTGCAGCCTGGCAAGCAAATGCGGCAGGCTGTCGGCTTCCTGTTCGGGCGCGTTCTGCAACAGGATCGACATGGGCAAATCTCCGGCGGGTGAAGGTGTGAAGCGAGTGTCCCAATCCGCCGCGGGCACGCTACCGCCATCCGGGTGAAATCAACGTGATTCCAGCCGGAGGCGTTACCGCGTTCTTTGAACGCAGAGCAGTCAGATCGGGACGAACAGTTGTTCAGGCGGTTTTCAGCACCGCGCTGCGCGGCAACGTCAGAGAAACGCTTCTACCTAAAAGCTCCAAAAGCAGATCGACGCGCCCCTTTGCGTCTAGACGCGCCACGCGCGCCACCCTATCCGCGAAGGGGCCGATCAGGATGCGCACCTCCTCGTCGAGTTGGAGCGTCTCTCGCTGGTCCGACCGCAACTGGCCACTGGCGTCACACGCCTCGAGCAAAGCTTCGACGACACCAGGAGGCACCTGAAGCGGCCAATCACCAGCCAAGAGAAGGCGTGCCACCCCGAAGGTGCCGTTGATCGAGCGCCACCTTTGGCGTTGCGGGTCCATCCTCACGAAAAGATATCCGGGGAAAAGCGGCGCCAGAACCGTGTCATAGCGTCGGGCATGACGGCGAGCTCTTGTAAGCCGTGGCAAGAAGACCTCAAAATTCTGTCGCTGCAGGTGCAGCAGCGCCAGGGACTCCTTGCTCGCCAGTGTTTGGACACAGTACCAGCCCCACCGGGTTGAGACTTCCTGGTCAGTAGCTTGAACCAATCGCCCCTCCCATTCACGCTGATCAATAATTCATAGGACTGAAGACATTCTAACTCAGCGCGACTTTGATCACAGTAATCAGAAGTATAGGTTTTGCGCTTAGGTGGTATTTTTATTCGGGGAAAATACACTGGAACAACTACCTTTTTACAAACACAACCTTTTCAAGAAAATTGCTCTAGTCTGCATAGTAATTCTTGTATTGATCGTAGTGATACCCATAGTCTCCGTACCCATAGGTTGCTTGCCGCCGAAGATCGACCTGCGACAGGACAATGCCTGTGACCTCAACGTCTACGATCGCCAGGCGGCGTAAGGCAGCCTTTACCGTTTCCCGAGGCGTGTGGCCCCAGCGGACGACGAAGAGGACTGCGTCGGCGATCTTGGCCAGCGGCCCGGCATCGGCGACGGCCATGATTGGCGGGGTATCGACGATCACCAAGTCATAGCGATGCCGCACGCTTTCCAGGAAGGAGGCCATTCTACGAGAGGCCAACCTTTCCAGTGGGCTCGGCACCCCATGACGCGAAGCGAGGATGTGCATGCCGCTAAAGCGGTCCTCTACAACCGCCTCCTCGAGGCGGTAGGTGCCGTCGAGCACATCGGTGAGATAGCCCTTTGGCCGTAGTTTCAGCCGATGCAGCATCCGCGGCCGGCGCATGTCAGCTTCTACCAGGAGTGTACGGGCGCCGGACTTGGCGGCAATGCGTCCGAGGGTCATGCACAGGGAAGTTTTTCCCTCGGAAGGTACGGAAGAGGTGATCATGATGATCCGATGGGGATCGCCGGCATTGCCGAACTGTAATGTCATGCGCAACCCCTGGACGCCCTCGCTGAAAGCAGAATAGGGCTTGCAGAGGGCGTAGGTTGAGGGCTCCAGGCGAGTTCGAAGCAGCGGCTCAACACCCAGCACTGCCACGCCGGTTTCCTTCTCTACCTGCGCGGACAAGCGATAGCCTCGATCGACCAATTCCATGATGGCGGCGACAAGCAGGCCCATAAGCAACCCAAGAACCGCACCCGCCCCCATCATCAGGGTAGGACGCGGGAAGGAGGGTACCGACGGAACCTCCGCCGTGGAAACCACCCGCGCGTCAGCGCGCAGCAGCCCCTCCTGCTCGGACGTTTCTCGGTAGCGCCGAAGGAAGTTCGCATAGAGCGCGCCCACAGATTCGGCCTGGCGGATCAGCTCGTTCAACTCGACTTCGGCACGTTGGTTGGTGCTGGTACTCCGCCGCAGCCCATTGAGGGCCTCCACCAGCGCCTCCTCCTTGGCAACGGCCTCTTGTACCGCAACCGAGAGCGACTGGATGATCCGGCCAGTTTCCTCGCGAAGCTTTGCCTGGATTTCATTGCGCTCGGCGCGCAACTGCAGCATTTCCGGATGCTGCGGACCATAGCGCGACGCCATCTCTGCCTCCCGCCGGCGCAGGATCGTCTCTTCCGCCCGCAAGCTCGAGAGGATCGTGGCGCCTTCAACATCCCGCAGCCCTTCGGGGTTGCCATTGCGCGCTGCGCTAAGCCGGGCTTCTGCCTGTGATCGCTCGACCTGCGCCTCGACCAGACGGGCATTGATTTCCGCCAGTTGCTGCTCGCTCACGGTTTCCCCGCGGCTTTCGATCAGGCCGTGCTCCTCTCGATAGTTTCGGACGGCAAGCTCGGCCTCACGCACTTCCACGCCCAGTTCGTCCAGGCGTTCAAGAAGCCATTCATTGGCCGCACGGGTCGCATCACGTTTCGCGCTGAGCTGATCGTAGAGATACTGCTCGACGATGTTGTTCACGATCTCCGCCGACAACTCGGGGTCAGGGGAGGTGAAGCTCACCTTAATGGTGTAGGAGCGGCCGTCGTTGTCCGTGTGTGTGCTTCGCAGCAGAAGGTCGACAACTCGTCGACGCACGCTTTCAGGGTCGAGAGGATCAAGCTCCTCGACAACCTCCTTCTCCTTTACCCAGCGGGGAAGCATCTCCGCCGGGAACACCGACATCAAAAACTCCCGCCCTTCGTCGCGCCATTTCGCCCAGCGGCTCGGTTCCGGCGGCGGATTGAAGTAGGGATGGGAGTAGAGGTCGAGATAATCCGCAACGTTCCGCATCAAGACGGGCGAGTTGAGCACGTCCAGTTCCGTGCGCAGCACCGCGTTTTCCGCCGTCAGCCCGGAGAGGACCGATTGCACGTCGGTGACGTGAATTTGGCGCGCGTCGATCATCAAGAGTGACCGAGCAGTATACTGCGGTGTCAGGTTATAGGCCACCAAGCCGGCAAGCCCCATTGCGAGGAGGCCGCCTCCGGCAATGATACCGAGCCTGCGGCGCAGGAAGCGCAGCGTGGAAGAAAGCTGCGCACCTTCCCCTTGGGGCTCTTCCAGACTTGAAGACACTGCTTGCCCGTCCAACATCGGTCTCATGGACGCCTCCAGTTGCCGCCGCTCAACGACAAGCCTCTTGGGATGCTTGCGCTTGCAGGGCAGTTACCCATCGCCTTTCGATAAGCTCGCCAGCCCTCTCGACAAGAGCCTGGCCGCTACCTCTTTTTGAGAAGCTTTGACTTCGCCCGTCATGCGCTCGGCAGAGCGGGCTGCATCAAAAAAAGCGCTCCGGGATGGTAATCACATCTCCCGGCATCACCGGCGAATGGGGAGCAGCATTGCGATCCACTTCGCCCTGTCCCTGCCGCTTGATCTCTGCACGGCTTTCCCGCGCGCGATAGGTGAAGCCACCGGCCATGGCGACCGCGTTCATTACGGTCATCCCGTCCACATAGGCGTAGCGCCCCGGGTTATTGACCTCGCCGATTATATAGAAGGGCCGGTAGTTGGTGACCTCGACCGATACCCGAGGTGAGACCAGATAGTCGCCGCGCAAGGCGTCAGCCACGCGCTGTTCCAACTCCCGCACCGTCAGGTCCCGCGCGGCCACCTCGCCGATCAGGGGGAGTGATACGAAGCCCGAACCGTCGACCTCGAACTCGCCGGAAAGAGAGGGTTCATTGTAAATGTTGACCCTCAACTTGTCGCCGGCGTCTAGCCGATAAGCCTCCTCCGCCCGAACCAAGGATGACGCCATCATTCCAACCAGTAGCGCCATCACCAAAAGGCAGAGCGGCTTCAACCGCTGCCAGCAAAGCTGGCCCCCAGAAGTCCAGAGCTGCATCTTCGAAAGCCTCATTTAAGACTGTCCATCTCGGTTCAGCCTAGGCTTCCGGAACCCTCCTGCAGAGGGGGGCAGAGGGGAAAGGCACTTTTCTTCTTAGGTAGGTTACAGACCTATTCGCTCAGGTTACCTCTGCTCTGCAGCACGCGATCTAACGGCCTCCGGTGAGCGGCTCCGGGCGAGCCACGGAGGCTACAGATGCGTAGCCCGAGACATGCAGATCAAGGACCAGGCGCTCGAGTTGCTCGACCCCGCGGTGGACAATTCGGGCCCCCTGCTCCAGGCCGTCGCGCAGAATGAAGGCTGAATCGCTTCCGCGTTCGCCCCGCACACGCCGAGGTAGGAAACGTTCACCCTCCAAATGTTCCCATACCAGGAAGCTCCCGTCCCCTCGTTCCCAGAGTGCTTCCTGGGGCAAGAGCAAAGCTGGGCGAGGCTCTCCGCCGCTGAGATGGACCTGCACCATCGTTTCCAGGCGCAGGCTCTTTGGCGGATCCTCAATCTTGAACTGCAGAAGCAGGCTTCCATCATCGCGTGCCTTGCCTTGGCCGGCGAGGCGCAGCTCCAGGCGCTCTCCGCCACTGGTCAGGGCTTGCGCCCCCCGCAGCTCTTCGAGCGGAAAATCCGCAGGCGCCAATACCTCCAGGCGCAGACGTTGCGGATCGACGATCTCCCACAGGGTGTCGCCAGGCTGGGCAAGCTGACCTGCGCGTATTTCCGCACGCGAGATCACCCCCTCTACCGGACTTAGCAGCACCTCGTGATCATCGAGTGCTGCAATCAATTGATCTCGCTGCTTCCTCAAGCCGTCCAGTTCAAGGCGCAGTGCCAACATGCGGCCCGAACGGAAGGGAACAATGGGGAAATCACGCATGCGTGCCAACTGCAGCTCGGTCTCGATGATCTGGCTGCGTAGTTCGGCAAGCTGGCGCTCGAGCTGACCCCGCTCTACCGCCGGAACCGCCGGTTCGAGAACGGCCAGAGGTTGGCCAGCCCGCACCCGCGTTCCCAAGGCCGGTAGGCCGTCAGGGCCAGGGCGTATCCGTCCAACCTGAGCCGCCTGGACCAGGCCGCTGGCGTCCGGATCGGCAACCACACGGCCGCTCACGCTCTCCACGCGCAATAGCTGTTCCTCACAGGCTTGCAACGTTCCAATTTCGAGCAGCCGCTGGGCCAATTTTGGCAAAAAGAGCGAGCCATCGGGCAGCAGGCGCGGCTGATCTGGCATCACCTCAGCAAGCGTCAACTTGTCGAGAACATCGCTTGCATCACCTGCCGAGGCGGCGAGGCGTAGCGGCTCTGCACCCTGCTGCTGTACATCAAGGCACGTAGCGCCCGAACCAAGGGGGTCAGGGAAGGCCGAGGCTACTTCGATCCCGGTACTTTCGTCCGCAGAAGCTTCATCGTTCTCCCAATCCTGAAAACCCGCTTGCACGAGTTGCGAAGGTAGCATCTGGGAGTAGGCAGAGGTCCTCGTCGTCGGCCGCTGCTGCACTTCCCCGCGGGCCTGCAACCGGCGGAGCAAACCGCGCGCACCTTCCGCGTTTTCCGCAGACACCGTCGGCTTTTCAGGTGCAGGGCGTTCCGAATCGGAGGGCTGGCCCGGAGGGGGCCTGTCGCCCAAGTCCTTGATCGGGGGTGTCTGCAAGGCGTCCAGGCGCTGCAGCATCTCGTCCAGTTCATCGTCACTTGGCGGGCCACGCCAACTGGGCTTGGCGACCTGTGCCTGCCCTTGCGGATCGACAGGCACCAGGCGGCGCGGAAGCGCATCATAGCCCGCTTGCAGCAGTCCGCGAATGCCTTCGCGAGTTCCTTTTGCGATTCCGGCGGCACGCTTGCCGGCCACCGCCAATTCCTCAGTCACTCCCTCAAAAAGCCGCTCCGTCCACGCCTTACGTGTGGGGGGCGGCGCTGGGAAGGCTCGATTGACATCAGGCGTGTGAGCCAGCGCGTCCGGAACGGAATTCTGTGCAGGCGCTGCGTTGCTGGTCTCCACAGCGAGCAGAAGCCCCGCGGCCAGATACAATATGCGTCTCACTGATCTCGCCTCTCTGCTCTCTGACTTGCCCGACCGGAGACCCGCCTTAAGCCTTCGCGGGCTCCAGCGGACGTGCCTTGGCATCAACCCGGCGGAACCAACGGCGTGACGCCAAAGGCCCGCTGCGGGCGGGCCGGATGTCCTCTTCCTCCATCACCCGCTTGACGTTATGCCGCGGCTGCGAGCCCGTGACCGCGCCATTGCTCAGTTCGACATAAAGCTTTGTGATCCGCTTGAAGCGCTTGCGGTCGATTCGGCGGTTCTTTCCGGCCTCGTACTTCAGGACGGCCGCGATACGGCGGTCGAGGTCGCGCTCCAACAGGAACTCACGCTCATCCATCACCGATAACAGGATTCCGCGCGCTTCCTCAGCTTCCAGATCGAACTCGGTAACGCCCTCTTCCAAAAGGCGCTTTTCTTCGGATCGCGATAGAAACTTTCGATCCTGTGCCGCCATGCACACGAAGCCGCGGTATCGTCGGCGCGCCTCTTCCCTGGAGCTCTCCACTCTTTCCCCCTTGCTCGGCATCCTGAATTTTCGCGTCCGAGCTTCTACTTCTCGGAGCACTATGCCACCGCTGTTCCGAGAATACTAAGCTTGTTCTTCCCTTGAAAAGATAATCCCTCTATCTTTCGTGCGGGAGAGGTGCGCTTCACCTCTCGGCGGCGGCGGCACAGCAAGGCTCCTCGTGCGGTCGGCGTAAAGCGACTCTATGCATCAGCAACAAAAGGGGGATGGAGCGATGATAAGAAAGCTTCTTCTGGTACTCTTCTTGTTTGCACTTCCAGCAGCGGCGCAGGCTCAGTCGTCTCAGCCGGTGCCGGTGCCTGCGGAAGAAGTTCAAGTCGACGGCTATCGCGTGCTCGCTATCGCGGCCGGCGCGGTTGGAGGCGTCATTGCCGCTAACGCGGTGACCGGCGGCATGATCACACCCTGGCTTACCGCCGGCATGGCGAATGGCGGGACGGCAGCCGGTGCCAACGTGGTCGTTGCGACAGCGGCGCGTTCCGCAGTGATCGGTACGGGCGCCATCGCAGGCGGCTTCATCGGCAACTGGCTTTACGGCAAGTAAGGCTCGCGGTCAGGGCGCAGCTGCCGCGCAGTTGCGCCCTACCTTGTTCCGTGCACGATGGGAAATCCTTTACTGCAGCGCTGCGGGTCGCCTTCTTCAATAAAGACCCGGAACCGAGCAGAGCTCTTCCAGCACCTCCACCCGGGGGAGCACCGCCTCGACAACCTGCAGCAGCTCGCGATCTGACGCGCGCGCCGGGTCAAGGGACCAGAACCAGTTGCCGTGTACCATCTGAAGATTGTGGGCGAGCGGCTCTGCCGCAATCTCGACGCCGATCTTGGAAACGGTCACCCCCACAAGAATAGAGGCGATTAATAGAGCCTCCATGCTTCTCCCTCCCCCACTGCACATTGATACTATAATTACTAGTGCTTGTCCGCAAGATCACTGTCTGTGGTAGCATAAGGGCCGAGAGACACGTAAGATCGCCTCGTGCCTCTCCCTGGCAGGCCGGACCAGCTTTATCAGTCGAGCTGCAATGACCGAGACGCTCTTTGTCGCTCTATTCGTCGTCCTTCCCCTGGTGGCCGCCGTGCTCTTCCTGGTGTATCGCGCGCGCAGATTCATCAGGAACATGCTGGTCGTAAGCCTTCTCGCGGTAGCGGTTTGGGGGTTGCTGAAGATAGCGGCGCAGGACTATGGCCTGTTCGATCGCACCAAAGCGGAAATGCCTCTTTACCAGCCAGCAAGTTGCTTTGTTGCCGACGGCTCTGGGGTAAAGGCCCCACAGGGCTGTCTATTATGAACGAGCACGCAGATTCCGGAACAAGGAGGCAGCCGGCGCATGCTTAGCCTGGACATGCTGCTGTCCCTGTTCCTGCTGGCGGCCTTTCATGCCTTCCTGGTATTGGCGCTGCCCTTCGTCCCCTTGGCTGCCGGCACAAGGCTGATCAGCCTGATTCAGAATGCGCGCCTGCCACTCACGCCGGTGATCGAAACGGCGGCCCTTGCAGTGGGCGTACTTCTGGGGAGCTTCCTGCTCGCGCAACACCTACCAGCTGGCGCGCTCAGCCTTACCGACGTTTTCACGCCCGCGAGTCACTGGAACATTGGCCTCAAGGAGTTCCTCTTCGAGCGCGCCAATCCTTCCGCCTTTCCCTTGATGGAGGTGCTGGTTCCAGGGGTCGCCGATCAGCACTTCGGCCCCGTGCAACAGGGTTTGCTACCAGCTCTCGGTGTGCTGCTCGTTTTGCCACTGCTGTTGGAGCGGGGCCCCGCGGCCGTCGCCAACAGTGCCCGAAATCTGCTGATCGCCATCTGGGCAGCCTATGCGACCGTCTACCTGATCTGCCTCTTCTACTGGCTGCTGGCGCTCTTGAACTTCTGGGCCTTCCTGGTGGCGATGTTGTTGATCCAGTTTCTGCGGCGTTGAATCAGCAGCGGGAGCACGAAGCTCCCGCTGCTATCCGCACATACTACAATGCTCGTAGGCCCTTAGACCGGATCGCGTTTGATCTGAACCACTATGGGGTTCAGATCAAACGCGTGAATCCGGTCTACATCAAATAGATAGAGCAGATTCACGCGCCGCATTCGGATCACTTCGTGAACCTGATTTGGCGCGATCTGCTCTAAGCTTCTACGGTCTTGCAGTCCTGTTCGCCGAGCCCCTCGACTCCCAGGCGAACGCGCTGCCCCGGCCGCAGATAGACCGGCTCGGGCTTGATGCCCATACCCACGCCTGGCGGCGTCCCGGTCGAAACCAGATCACCAGGCTGCAAGCTCATGAACTGCGACAGATAGGAGACGATCTTCTTCACCGGGAAGATCATCGTATCGGTCGAGCCATTCTGATAGCGGTGTCCGTCCACCTCCAACCAGAGCTTCAGGTTCTGCGGATCCGCCACCTCTTCTCGCGTGACGAGGTAGGGGCCAACCGGTCCGAAGGTGTCGTGGCTCTTGCCCTTCACCCACTGCCCGCCGCGCTCTGCCTGGAATTCACGCTCCGACACATCGTTAACGACGCAGTAGCCAGCGACGTAATCGAGCGCCTCTTCCTCGCTCACGTACTTGGCTTCCTTGCCGATCACAAAGGCCAGCTCAACTTCCCAATCAGTCTTGCGAGAATTGCGCGGGATCTCGATGTCGTCGTTGGGTCCGACGATGCAACTCGTCGCCTTCATGAAGACCACCGGCTCGGTGGGTATTGGCAGGTTCGACTCGGCGGCATGGTCTGCATAGTTGAGGCCGATGCAAATGAACTTGCCGACATTGCCGATGCAGGGGCCCAGGCGCGTGCCCGCCGGCACTTCCGGCAGGCCTGATGCATCGACCCCACTCAGGCGCGCGAGTCCTTCGGCCGTGACAGCCTTGCCATCGATGTCGTCAATGACGCCTGACAGATCCCGGATCTTCCCAGTATTGTCGAGCAAACCGGGCCTTTCCTGACCTGCGGCGCCCCAGCGCAAAAGCTTCATAAACTTAGTCCCCTTCCCGCTTGTTCATCGGGTTCAGGAGGTTGCGCGGCCGCCACTCAGGTCGAATACCGCACCGGTCGTAAAGGAGTTCTCCGCGGACACGAGCCAAGAGACCATGGATGCCACCTCCTCCACCTGGAGGAAACGGCCGCGAGGAATACGCGACAGCATGTAGTCGATATGCTTTTGCGTCATCTGGTCGAAAATCGCCGTGCGCGCCGCCGCCGGAGTAATGCAGTTGACCGCGATGTCGTGGCCCGCGAGCTCCTTACCCAGCGACTTTGTAAGCGCAATGACTCCCGCTTTCGCCGCGCTATAGGCGGCGGCGTTCGGATTGCCTTCCTTGCCCGCGATCGAGGCAACGTTCACGATCCGCCCATAGCCGCCCTTGATCATGTAGGGGGCGACGAACTTGCAGCCGTAGAAGACGCCGTCGAGATCGATCGAAAGCACCTGGCGCCAGGCATCAAGCGGATAGTCGACAACGGTCGCGTTAGGGCCACTGATTCCGGCGTTGTTCACCAGAATATCGATGCCGTCCCAAGCCTGGGCAGCTTCGGCTGCCGCGGCCTCGACGGCGGTGGGGTCGGTCACGTCGATGGCTTTGCCGCGCGCCCTGTCCCCCACCTGCAGCTCCTCGAGAGTGCGCTGCAGGAGGTCCTGATCCCGGTCCCAGAGCACAAGCTTTGCGCCGGATTCGAGCAGGCGCTCCGCGACCGCGCGCCCGATGCCCTGGGCACCACCGGTCACGACTGCGCGTCGCCCGTCCAGATCGTAGCGATTTGCCATATATTCTTCTCCTAAGCTTCGAAAGTGCGGGCTGTCTCCGCGGTCAGGCCGTTAACGCAGTTGCGCAGTTCACCGCGCTCCAGATATGCGATCAGCGTTTCGACGGCCTTCGAGCGCGCATCCGCACGACTTTCGTCGGCCAGCCAAGCGGTATGCGGGCTCAGCAGCAGGCGGCCTCGCAACCACTCCGGCTGCTCGACCCAGCAGCGATACCAAGGTGTCGCGGGATCGATCGGCTCCTTTGGAAAGACGTCAAGACCCGCCGCAGCCAGCTTTCCGTCGCGGATGGCATCGACCACGACCGCCGGATCCACGAGCCCGCCACGGGCGGTATTTACCAGGATCGCACCGGGCTTGAGCCAGGCCACCGTGTCGCGATTGATGATATTGCGCGTCTCTTCGGTCAGGGGTGCATGCAGGCTCAGGATATCCGCCTGGGACAGCAGGTCCTGGAGGCTATCCGTCCGCTCAATGCCCAGCGCTCGCTCGGTACCGCGGGAGGCATAGGGGTCGTAACAGAGGACGCGAAACCCGAAGGCCTTGGCCCGGAGCGCCGCTGCCGTGCCGATCCGGCCGATACCAAGAACCGCAAAGGTTTGGCCGCTCAGCCGCCGCTGGCCCATGGAGCGCGCGGTGTTGAAGCCAGCCAAGGGATCCGCCAGCAGCTCCGTGTGATAGCGCAGAAGGCCACGGCCCAGCACCAGCGCCATGGCAAGGGCGTGGTCCGCCACCTCCATCGTTCCATAGTCCGGCGTATTGCTTACCGGGATGCCGGCCGCCGCTGTGGCTTGTAGGTCAATATGATCATAGCCGACGCCCGCGCGCACGATAATGCGGCAGCGCTTCAGCCGCTCAACCACCGCAGGGTCATAGCGCAACACGTGCCAGGTGAGGATACCGTCGCAGCTCTCCAGGATGTCTGCAGGTAATTCCTCCGCGGTGGTAGCACGGCAAATGGTCCATTCGTATTCCGGACCGGAAAGGCGTTTTTCGATCTCGCCATCGTCCGCGTATTTGGCGTCCGTCACGAGTATGCGGTAGCGGGCCACAAATTCCTCCCTTTGGGATGCTTCTCAAGGCACTCGAAAGGTGCCGTCAGGCGCGCTATTGTCTGACAAAAGCCGGAAGCCCGTCAACGACAGCCGGCCCAGCAATTTTCCGGAGGATGAGATGAGCGAGCCTGTCCTGACCCTGCGCCTCCGGCAGGAGGATGATGTCGCGGTAGCGCGTAGCGACATCCTGCCGAACACCCCCCTTCCGCAAGAGGCAGTAACAACTCGAGAACGGATCCCGCGCGGCCACAAGGTGGCGCTGAAAGCCATCGCCGCAGGCGCTCCGGTCAGGAAATATGGCCAGATCATCGGGGTGGCCCAGCAGGCGATCGCACCAGGCGAACATGTTCACGTGCACAATCTCGCCATGGCGGAGTTCGAGCGGGACTACGCCTTTTGCGACGACGCGCGTCCGTTGGATTTTGTGCCGCAAGAGCAGCGCGCGAGCTTTCTGGGCTATCGCCGAGCCAATGGCAGCGCAGGGACGCGGAACTACCTTGGCATCCTGACCACAGTAAATTGCTCCGCCACGGTTGCGCGGGCAATCGCCGCCCGCTTCAATCCGGAAGTTCTTGCGGCCTACCCCAATGTCGACGGTGTCGTGGCCCTGACCCACGGGACCGGCTGCGGCATGGCCGATAGCGGCGAAGGCTTCGCAAACCTGCAGCGGGTACTTTGGGGCTATGCGCGCCACCCGAACTTCGCCGGCGTTCTGCTCGTCGGCCTTGGCTGCGAGGTCAATCAGATCCCCTTCCTCCTGGACGCCTACGGGCTGCAACCGGGCCCGTTGTTCCAGACCATCACGATTCAGGAGACCGGAGGCACGAGGCGCACCATCGAGGCGGGCGTGGAGCGCCTGATGGACATGCTGCCCCTGGCGAACGAAGCGCGGCGCAGCGAAATCCCGGCAGCTGAGCTTTCTGTCGCTTTGCAGTGCGGCGGCTCGGACGCCTACTCCGGCATCACCGCGAACCCCGCTCTGGGAGCGGCGGTGGACCTGCTGGTGCGCCATGGCGGCACCGGCGTCCTTAGCGAAACCCCTGAGATCTATGGTGCGGAGCACCTGCTCACCCGCCGCGCCATAACCCGCGACGTGGGCGAGCGGCTGGTGGACCTCATCCACTGGTGGGAAGACTATACCCGCCGCAATGGAGCTCAGCTGAACAACAATCCCTCCCCTGGCAACAAGGCGGGCGGCCTGACCACCATCCTCGAGAAGTCACTGGGGGCAGCCGCCAAGGGAGGAACGACCAATCTGGTCGATGTGCTGCACTACGCGGAGCTCATCCGTAAACCCGGCTTCAACTTCATGGATAGCCCTGGCTACGATCCGGCCTCCGTCACCGGACAGGTTGCCGCTGGCTGCCAGCTCGTCTGCTTCACCACCGGACGGGGCTCCGTGTCCGGCTTCAAGCCGGCGCCGACCATCAAGCTCGCCACCAACACCCCGATGTACCGCCGCATGGAAGAGGACATGGACATGAACTGCGGCGAGATCGCGGACGGCGAAGCCACCGTGGAGGAGATGGGCGAGCGCCTCTTCCAGCTTTTCCTGGAAACCGCTTCCGGCAAGCAGACCAAGAGCGAGCTCTTCGACTTCGGCGACAATGAGTTCGTACCTTGGCAGATCGGCGCGACCGTCTGAGGCCGGTGGCAGCGGCAAAGGCCGACCTCACAAACCGATTGCAGCGCGACGTGCGAGGCTTTCCGCTGGCCATTCCTTATTTACGTCGTAGAAGGCCTCGAACGCCCGAATGCCGTTCGGCAACTGGACCCAGGGAAGCTTTGAGCGGGTGAAGATGTGGACGGCCGGCGCAAGCCTGGCCGGATTATCCAGTGTCCCCACCCGCACGAACCGCATCGGTCGGCGACCGTAGTCGCTCCACAGGGCAACGCTGCAGGAGGAGCAGCGATAGATGTCGTGGGGCCGGCCGCTGTCGGTTCTCATGGCCACGGGCTCCGGCAGCTCGGACAAGAGCGTGATCCGGTCGGTTTCGATCAGCGCATTGATGACGAAGGCGCTGCCGGTCTGGCGCTGACAGTCGCGACAATGGCAGCAGTGCACGAACAGAGGTTGGGACGTGAGTTGGTAGCGAACCGCTCCGCAGAAACAGCCGCCTTGAAGATCCCCAGGCATGTCTTCCCTCGTGAGAGCAGATCGCGCCAAATCAGATTCACGAAGTGATCCGATTTGGTGCGTGAATCTGCTCTATCTATCTGATGTAGACCGGATTCACGCGCTTGACTGAACCCCAAGGTGGTTCAGATCAAACGCGATCCGGTCTAGCCGCGGTCGCCCAGCAGTACCTCGCGCTTGCCGACGTGGTTGGCGGGGCTGACGATGCCCTCTGCCTCCATCTGCTCAACCAAGCGCGCGGCGCGATTGTAGCCGATCTGTAGCTGGCGCTGGATGAAGGAGGTCGAGGCCTTCTGATGGCGCGCCACGACTTCCACGGCCTTGCGATAGAGCTCCGCATCCGGTCCCTCGTCAGGCCCGCCGACCCCGAGCAGGCTTTCTTCCTCGCCTTCCGGTTCATCGGTCAACCCCTCGACGAAAGCAGGCTGACCCTGCGCCTTCAGATGCGCGACGACACCCTCGACCTCCTCGTCGGACACGAAGGGGCCATGCACGCGGGTCAGGCGCCCGCCATGCGCCATGTGCAGCATATCGCCCTGCCCAAGCAAATGCTCGGCGCCCGATTCACCAAGGATCGTGCGGCTGTCGATCTTGCTGGTAACATGGAAGGAGATGCGGGTCGGGAAGTTCGCCTTGATGGTGCCGGTGATGACGTCCACCGAGGGGCGCTGAGTCGCCATGATCAGGTGGATGCCAGCAGCGCGAGCCATCTGTGCCAGTCGCTGAATTGCGGCCTCAACGTCCTTGCCCGCGACCAGCATCAGATCCGCCATCTCGTCGACGACGATCACGATGTAGGGGAGCGAGTCGAGATCGAAGGGCTCCTCCTCATGGATCGGCTGGCCCGTATCAGGATCAAAGCCGGTCTGCACCCGGCGCGTCAGCACCTCACCGGAGCGGCGCGCCTCCTCGAGGCGGGCGTTGTAGCCGTCGATATTGCGCACGCCGAGCAGCGACATGGAGCGATAGCGGTTCTCCATCTCCCGAACCGCCCACTTCAAGGCGACCACCGCCTTCTTCGGCTCCGTCACAACCGGCGTCAGCAGATGCGGGATGCCGTCGTAGACGGAGAGCTCCAGCATCTTGGGATCGACCATTATCATGCGGCAGCGCTCGGGCGGCAGGCGATAGAGCAGCGAGAGGATCATGGCGTTGATCCCCACCGACTTGCCGGAGCCGGTCGTGCCGGCAATCAGCAGGTGGGGCATGCGTGCCAAATCCACGGTCATCGGCATCCCGCCGATGTCCTTGCCCAGTACCAGCGGCAGGGCAGCCTTGCTCTCGCTGTAGTCGGGACTGGCCAGCAGTTCTCGTAAGTAGACCGTTTCCCGCTTCATGTTCGGCAACTCGATGCCGATTGTGCTGGTCCCCGGCACCACGGCGACACGGACCGAAGTGGTCGACATGGAGCGTGCGATGTCGTCGGAAAGCGCCACCACACGACTGGTCTTGGTGCCCGGAGCCGGCTCCAGGTCGTAGCGGGTGACGACGGGGCCTGGGCGGACCTTGACGATCTCACCACGCACGCCGAAGTCCTCGAGCACCCCTTCCAATAGACGCACGTTCTTTTCCAAAGCGTCGCGGTCAAGCTGGCCCGCCTTGCTTTTCGGCTCGGACAGGAGCGACAGGGCCGGCGCTTCATAACCGCCTTCGCTGAAGACCAGGGAGGTCTGCGCCTTTTCCCGGGCCTTGGCAGGGCGCTTCGGGCGCGGCGCAGGCTCGGCGACGAGATCCGATTCGCTTGTCGGCCGCTTATCGGCCAAGGGGATTGTGTCGTCTGACGCTCTGCGCGGTCGCCGTCTTGGGCGCCGGACTTGCTGTGCGGCAGGAGCCTCCTCCGCTTCCTCGCTCCCTCGCGGCTTCAAGGCGTTCAGGCGTTGCCAGCCGCTGCGCGCGCCCTGGAAACCCCAAAGCGCGCCGTTCCGGGTGCCCCGGCCGATCGCCTTCCACTCTCCGACACTGATGGCCAGTGCGTAGCTCCCGAGCGCCAGGGCGAGCGCCGCGCCCATAACGGCCGGAACGACCGCCACCACGGGGAACAGCTGCAGGCTTTGGGAGAGAAGCAGCAGCCCCAACCACCCGCCAAGACCACTCCGCAGCGGCCATCCCCCAAGCTGCGGCAACACGGAAAGGGCCAGCGTCGCTGCGAGGAGAGCGGTGAGTGCAGCCAGAAGCCGCCAGGTGAAGGCGGGCACCCCGTGGCTGCGCATGAGGCGCCATCCCCAACTTACCGGCACCATGGCTAGGAGAAAGGCGCCGAGCCCGAGGCTCTGGAGCAGAAGATCTGCCGCATAGGCGCCCGGCCAGCCAAGTGGGTTGGATACCTCGCCGCTTACGGCGTTATTGAGGGAAGGGTCGCTTGGATCGAAGAAAAGACAGGCGGCGACCAGAAGCAGTCCACTGAGAAACAGGGTGAAGCCCAGCGACTCGATCAATCGCTTGCGTAAAAAGACGCCGGTTCCTTCCGGCAGAAGGCGCAGGCGCCCGCTTCCGCCGCCCGTCACGCCCCGCTCGCCGCGCGCACCACTACTGACTGTTCCTCTCGCCGATGCCATGTCTTCCCGCTAGCCCAGAACCTCTACCAGGCGCTCCAGAGCAGGTTCGGTAATCTCAGGTTCATAGATCATCGCGACCCTCAGGTAGGGGGCACCCGGATTGCCCCCTTCCAGCGGCAGCGGACACATGTAGCCGCCGGGCAGTGTCCTGATTCCAGCCTCTGCCCAAAGCTTCTTCGCCGCTTCTTCTCCGTCGCCTACGTCCAGCCAGAGGAAAAAGCCGCCGGCCGGCCGGCGCCAGCCGAAGCGGTTGCCAATCTTGCGTTCCGCAATCTCGAACAGGCCTTGATAGAACCGCCGTGTCTCCACGACGTGCGCCTCATCCTCCCAAAGCGCTGCGCCAGCCTGCAATATTGGTACCGGCACCCCGGCGCCACCGTAGCGGAAGTAGGCATCGATGGCATCCACCATGCCCTCTTCCCCGGCGATAAAACCGCAGCGCAGCCCGGCAGCGTTGGATCGTTTGGAAAGGGAGTGGAAGGAGAGAACCCGATCGAGCGAGCCCGTCTCGGCAGCCGCCTCAAGCACGCCCGTGGGCGGGTCCCCAGCATAGACATCCGTGTAGCATTCATCCGCGGCCAGCACGAAACCGTGCCGGCGCGCCAGGTCGATGCAGTGCATCCAGTCAGCCTTCTCTGCGACCGCCCCTTCCGGGTTAGAAGGGGAGCAAAGAAAGGCGATGGCGGCCTGATCCAGAATCGCGGGATCAAGCGCGCTGAAATCGGGGAGAAAGCGATTTTCTCGCAGGACCGGCACGGATACCGGCTCCGCCCCGGCAGCTATGGCGCCGCCTACGTACACATGGTAGCCCGGCGCCGGGATCAGCACCTTGTCCCGGCCTTCCTCCGCCCCGAGGGTGACCGCCGCCAGGCTGGCAAAGAAAAGCCCCTCACGGCTGCCCGGGATGGGCAGGAGGTGACGGTCCGGGTCGAGGAAGCCTTCGGGCAGTGAGAAGCGACGGCGGAGCCAGGAAAAGGTTGCTTCGCGATAACGTGCGGGCCCGCGGAATGGAGGGTAGCGCGACCAGTCGTCAGGAAACTGCGCGATCGTTTGCGCAACAAGCGGCGGCGCTGCCCGCTGGGGATCCCCAACCGCGAGGTTCACTGGAGATCCGTCTGGAAGAAAAGACCGCCCCGGCTGAACACCTTCAAGCAGTCGCGCCAGCCGCAGGAAGGGCTGGAAGGCCCGCGGATCAACCCTCAGGGGCGTGGAACTCGCTGCAAGCTCGCGCGGCTGGCGGTGGGTGGTCATCATGTCTCCTCGGATTTGCAGCGGCTTCCGCACTTCTTGCCGCCTTTGGCAGGCGCCGGTCAATCCGGGATGCAGCGCGGCCGCCCCCAGCCCCCGGCACAAGACGTGAACATTCTAGACCGGACCGAGGGCAATCTGAACCCCCTGGAGACACAGACTGTAAAAGCACCGCCGGATCGAAGGTGGCAGCTTGACATTCACTTGGGCCACCCCAAAAGCCTCTAGGAACGACAGATGGTGAGGTGACTTGTCGAAACTTTATGCGATCAGCGACCTGCACGCTGCGGTCGAGACCAACCGACAGGCGGTCGCTGAGCTGGCAGAGCATCCAGACGACTGGTTGATCGTCGCCGGAGATGTAGCGGAACGACCGGAGCAGCTGTGGGAGGTACTCGAGCTCTTGAAAGAGCGCTTCGCCCAGGTGATCTGGACCCCCGGCAATCATGAACTCTGGACCGTACGTGAAGGCGAGGCGGCCATAGCGGGGCAGGCCAAATACGACCTAATGGTGGAGGTAGCTCGTTCCGCCGGGGCCATCACGCCGGAAGATCCCTATCCGCTATGGCACGGCGCGGGGGGCACCTGCACCATCGCACCGCTCTTCCTGCTCTACGACTACAGTTTCCGGCCCGATCACGTGCCCCAAGACGAGGTCGTGGCCTGGGCGGCCGAGGAGCGCGCGGTCTGTTCCGATGAAGTGCTGCTTTCGCCGGATCCCTATCCCAGTCGACAGGCCTGGTGTGCAGCTCGGATATCTCACACGCGGCAGCGGCTGGATCAGGAGGTGCCTGCGGACCGGCCCACGATCCTGGTGAACCACTATCCGCTGCGTGAGGAATTCGTCTACCTCCCGCGCATTCCTCGCTTTTCCCCCTGGTGCGGCACGCGGGCGACGGAGAATTGGCATCAGCGTTATCGGGCCCTCGCCTGCGTTAGCGGCCACCTGCACATCCGTCGCACCGACTGGCGAGACGGCACGCGGTTTGAGGAAGTCTCCCTGGGCTATCCTAAGCAATGGCGACAAGGGGAAGGCCTCAAACCCTACCTGCGAGAAATCCTTCCTGGCCCGCTGCCCCAGGTCGAGGAGCCGGGGACTATCTTCCACGGCTATGGAGCCAAAGCGGAAGCGCGCTGACCAATGGATGCAGGGCAGCTTTCTTCAAATGCCAGGGACCTCATCCAGCACGCGCCAACGTAACGGCGGTGGCCCCGCGGGCTCGCGCTGGCTGACCGCGGCGATAAAGCCGCCGGGCAGCAGCCGCTGCTCGAAGTGCCAGGCGGTCGGGTCGTCGTCGATGCTGGGCGCAAAGCGCACCCGCGGGGGGTCGAGGCTGAAAGCAAAGGAGTCGAGGGGCATGCGCAGGCCTAAACCTGTGCCCTTGAGATAGGCTTCCTTCAGCGTCCAGATACGAAAAAAGCGATCCCAGCGCTCCTGCTCATCCGGATGACGCAAGAGAGCGACCTCTGCCGGTGCAAAGAGCCGTTCCCCCAGATCCGCGGCCGTCCTGCGCTCACGGCTTTCCACGTCGACGCCGATCAGCGGGCGGCGACCAACAAGGCAGGCGACACAGCCGCGGGTGTGGGAAATATTGAAGAAGAGCCCGTCCGCCTGCCCTTCGACGAGTTCCGGCTTACCCCCTGCGCCAGCCCTTATGCGCCAGTCTCGCGGATCGCGCGGCACCACGGCGGAAAGGAGAAGCCGCAGGAGACCGTGGGCGACGCGGTAGTCCCGCCTGTCGCGAGCGAAGGCAAAGCGCGCCGCACGCGCCCGTTCGACCGGATCTAGCAGAGCATCCAGCGCCTCTTCCCGCTCCAGAGCAATTGTAGCGGTGCGCAAGACCCAAACCTCTGCATCATTCTCTTCCAGCGCCCGCTGCACGGCCCTCACCAAAGCCTCAACCCTCCCTTGCCATCGGCACACTACACCTCTTGACCCGCCTCTGGTAAAGGTGGTCATGCCGTTCCGCAGGGAAAGGGTCCCGCGGACCGCGCCAAGCCGGGGGCAAGACGACACTGGGCCACAGAACATAGGTCCGTGTGCAGGTTAATTGCGGCGCGGGATCGCCGCTGAGAGATGGATCATGGCAAGAGCAACGATTTTTATTGATGGCGAGGCCGGGACCACCGGGCTGCAGATACGTTCGCGGCTAGAGGATCGCCCTGACCTCGAGCTGCTTTCGATCGATCCGGCAAAACGCAAGGATCTGACGGAGCGCCGCCGTCTGCTCAACGCCGCCGATCTCGTTGTCCTCTGCCTGCCAGACGAGGCCGCGCGCGAGTCGGTTTCCTTGATCGAGCGGGCCGAAGTGAAAGTCCTTGATGCCTCTTCCGCGCACCGGGTGGCCAAGGGATGGGCCTACGGCTTTCCCGAGATAAACCGCGAGCAGGAGAAGGCGATCGCGACGGCGAAACGGGTTTCCAATCCCGGCTGCTATCCGACCGGCGCCATCGCCCTGCTACGTCCGCTGGTTGAAGCTGAAGTTCTACCGCGCGATTTCCCGACCGTAATCCACGGGATCTCTGGGTACAGCGGCGGTGGGCGGCAACTGATCGAAGCCTTCGAGGGCCAGGGCGACGCGCCTACCAGCGACAACTATCGCCTCTATGGCCTCGGTCTCTCCCACAAGCACCTGCCGGAGATGCAGCACTATAGCGGCCTCTCTCACGCGCCGTTGTTCTTTCCAGCGGTCGGTCGCTTTCGCCAGGGGATGCTAGTGCAGGTGCCGCTGAATCTGGGTGCGCTGCAGAAGCGGCCTGGTTCCGCCGACATTCATGGCCTGTTGTCAGAGGCCTATGCCGGTCAGCGCCATGTACAGGTGCAGCCTCTTGCCGAGCAGCCACCGGCGCGCCTCGAGCCCGAAGCGCTCAATGGTACCAATGATCTGGAGATCTTCGTCTTCGGCAACGATGCTCTTGGACAGGTACTTCTTGTGGCGCGCCTCGACAACCTTGGCAAAGGTGCCTCGGGCGCCGTAGTCCAGAACCTGGAGCTGATGCTGGGGCTGTAGCCGCGCCTCCAACCCTGCTGAAGAGCAAAGTCGCTCCCCCGCAATCTCCTGTTCGATTTTGTGGGAAAAGCGAGCCGGCGCGTTGACCCGCGCAAAAATGGTATGCAATTCTTCCCTGACCACAAAGGGCGGCAGAACCGCCACTGCAAGCAGGGAGGAAGTATTGATGACCCAATGGAAGCATCTCGTTCCCGCCGCTGTCTTTGGTCTGGTGGTAGGTCTGACCGCGGAGGGTGCCCAAGCACAGCCCCTTGAGCTGCAGTTCGGTACCACCAGCCCTCCGGGAAATATGCAATCTCTCTCTGCCGAGAACTTCGCCGAGCGCGTCAATGAGCAGCTGGATGGGACCGCTACGGTCACCGTCTACACCGACAGCCAGTTGGGCAGCGACCGGGAAATGCTGCAGAAGCTGAAGCTCGGCACCCAGGACATGTCGCAGCCCTCGACGATCATGTCGACGATCGTTCCGGAGTTTGGGCTGTTCGACCTGCCTTACCTGGTAGCGTCGCGTGAACACATGCGATGCATCGGCGAAGAGATCGTATGGCCTGAACTGGCGCCCAAGGTCGAAGCCGCCGGCTACAAGCTGATCGGCATCTGGGAAAACGGCTTCCGGCACATCTCGAACAACGTCCGCCCCATCAACAAGCCGGAAGATCTGCAGGGCGTAAAGCTGCGGGTGCCGCAGGGTGTGTGGCGCGTGCGCATGTTCGAGACCTATGGCGCCAATCCGACCCCAATGGCCTTTTCGGAGGTCTTCGTCGGTTTGCAGACGGGCGTCATCGA
>Ga0079223_10000247_pt1 | contig 24797 bp, 21 predicted proteins | sample Stecom2011_FD_75072 | JGI IMG/M metagenome (GOLD analysis project Ga0079223, IMG submission 75072) | Agricultural soil microbial communities from Utah to study Nitrogen management - Steer compost 2011 | ecosystem: Environmental > Terrestrial > Soil > Agricultural land | place: USA: Utah...
GGGTCTCGTAACCCTTGTCGGCATCCAGCAGATACTGGGAAAACTTGGTGGCCTCGCCGAAGCACAGCGGCAGCACGCCGGTGGCCAGCGGATCCAGGCTGCCGGTGTGGCCGGCCTTCTCCGCGTTGAGCAGCCAGCGCACCTTCTGCAGCGCGGCGTTGGAGCTGAAGCCCTTGGGCTTGTCGAGAATCAGCACACCGTGCACGGCACGGCGAACACGCTTGACTTGCGCCACGCTCACTCCTTGCCCTGATCGTGCCGACGGTCTTCAGCCACCGCGCGCTCGATGAGCGCCGACAGCTCGGCGCCACGGCGCACGCTGGCGTCGTAGTGGAAATGCAGCTGCGGGATGGTGCGCAGCTTCATGCCCTTGCCGAGCAGCATGCGCAGATAGCCGGCGGCGTCGTTGAGGATTTCCAGGTTCAACGCCAGCTTCTCGTCGTCGAAGTCGCCCATCAGGGTGATGAACACCTTGGCGTGACCAAGGTCGCGGGTGACGTCCACGGCGGTGATGGTAATGAAGCCCAGGCGTGGATCCTTGACCTCGCGGGGAATCATCAGGGCCAGCTCGCGCTGCATCTGGTCACCGATGCGCTGGGTACGGCTGTAGTCTTTGGCCATCATTCTTACTCGCTTAAAAGCCGAAAGCTGGAAGTGGAAGCCGCAAGCCCCCGCGAAGGGGGGCGTTTCGGATTCCTGACTTCCAGCTTCCGGCGGGGGTCCGCTTACAGGGTACGGGCCACCTGGACCTTCTCGAAGACCTCGATCTTGTCGCCGACCTTGACGTCGTTGTAGCTCTTCACGCCAATGCCGCACTCCATGCCGGCACGCACTTCGGACACGTCGTCCTTGAAGCGGCGCAGCGATTCCAGCTCGCCCTCGAAGATCACCACGTCCTCGCGCAGCACACGGATCGGACGGTTGCGGTGCACCACGCCCTCGACCACCATGCAGCCGGCCACCGCGCCGAACTTCGGCGAGCGGAACACGTCACGCACCTCGGCGATGCCCAGGATGTGCTCGCGCACCTCGCTGCCCAGCATGCCGGTCAGCGCCTTCTTGACGTCCTCGATGATGTCGTAGATGACGTTGTAGTAGCGCAGGTCCAGACCTTCCTGCTCGACGATCTTGCGCGCACCGGCGTCGGCACGCACGTTGAAGCCGAACAGCACGGCGTTGGAGGCCAGCGCCAGGTTGGCGTCGCTCTCGGTGATGCCGCCGACGCCGCCGGCGACCACGCGTACCTGGACCTCTTCGTTGCCCAGCTCGGCCAGGGCACCCTGCAGCGCCTCCAGGGTGCCGCGCACATCGGTCTTGAGCACGATGTTGAGGGTCTTCTTCTCGTCCTGGCCCATGTTCTGGAACAGGTTCTCCAGCTTGGCGGACTGCTGGCGTGCCAGCTTGACCTCGCGGAACTTGCCCTGACGGAACAGCGCCACTTCGCGCGCCTTCTTCTCGTCACCCACCACGGTGAGCTCGTCGCCCGCCTCGGGAGTGCCGTCCAGGCCGAGAATGGCCACCGGAATCGACGGACCGGCTTCCTTCACGTTCTTGCCGGCCTCGTCGAGCATGGCGCGGATACGGCCGAAGTTCACGCCGCACAGCACCACGTCGCCCACGCGCAGGGTACCGTCCTGGACCAGCACGGTGGCCACCGGACCGCGACCCTTGTCCAGGCGCGATTCGACCACCACACCGCGACCGGGCGCGGACGGCGTGGCCTTGAGCTCCAGCACTTCGGCCTGCAGCAGCACGGCTTCCAGCAGCTCGTCGATGCCGATGCCCATCTTGGCGGACACCTCGATGAACTGGGTGTCGCCGCCCCACTCCTCGGGAATCACATCCAGCGCGGCCAGGCCGTTCTTGATGTTGTCCGGGTTGGCCTCGGGCTTGTCGATCTTGTTGATCGCCACCACGATCGGCACACCGGCAGCCTTCGCGTGCTGCACCGCTTCCTGGGTCTGCGGCATCACGCCGTCGTCGGCCGCCACCACCAGGATGACGATGTCGGTCGCCTGGGCGCCACGGGCACGCATGGCGGTGAACGCGGCGTGACCGGGGGTATCCAGGAAGGTGACCATGCCGCGATCGGTCTGCACATGGTAGGCACCGATGTGCTGGGTGATGCCGCCGGCCTCGCCGACCGCCACCTTGGTGCGGCGGATGTAGTCGAGCAGCGAGGTCTTGCCGTGGTCGACGTGACCCATGACGGTCACCACCGGCGCACGCGGCACGCGCTCGCCCTCGAACTTGAGGGATTCTGCCAGCTGCTCTTCCAGGGCGTTGTCGCTGACCAGCTTGACCTTGTGACCGAATTCCTCGGCCACCAGTTGGGCGGTCTCCTGATCCAGCACCTGGTTGATGGTGACCGGCGAGCCCATCTTGAACATGAACTTGATGACTTCAGCGGCCTTGACGGCCATCTGCTGGGCCAGTTCGGAGACGGTGATGGTCTCGCCGATGGCCACTTCACGCACGATCGGCCCGGTCGGGCTCTGGAAGCCGTGCTGGTTGCGCTTCTTCAGGCGGCTCTTGCCACCGCGGCCACCACGACGGAAGCCTTCGCCCTCGTCATCGATGTTGCGGGTGACGATGCGCGGCGCCGTGCCCTTGTCCTTGAGGGACGGACGTTGGGCGCCCTTGCGATCACGACGCTCGTCGTCGTCGCGGGTACGCTCGGGGCGACGCGGCTCTTCCTTCTTGCGCTCTTCGGTCGCCGGCTTGGCGGCCGCTGCGGGGGCTGCCGGAGTCGACGGCTCGGCGGCCTGGGCAGCCTTGCGCTCGGCTTCCAGGCGCGCCTGGCGGGCGGCCTCTTCTTCAGCCTGGCGACGGGCCTCTTCCTCGGCCTTCTGGCGCGCGGCCTCCTCGGCGGCGCGCTGGGCCTCCAGCTCGCGCTGGCGCTCGGCCTCGATCTCCGCGGCGCTACGCTTCACGTAGGTCTTCTTCTTGCGGACCTCGACGCTGATGGTCTTGCTGCCGGACACCTTCAGGGTCTGGGTGGTCTTGCGCTGCAAGGTGATCTTGCGCGGACCATCGGCCTTGGCGCCGTCCCCCTTGAGGTGGTTCAGCAGAATCTGCTTCTCGTTGTCGGTCACTGCTTGCTCGGCACTCGTATGGGGCAAACCTGCCTCACGCATCTGCTGCAGCAGGCGCTCGACCGGTGTATCGACCACATTGGCCAGTTCTTTCACCGTGACTTGCGTCATGCATCTCTCTCCTCAGGCCGCGACTGCTTACTCGAACCAATGGGCTCGGGCGGCCATGATCAGCTTGCCGGCACGCTCTTCGTCCATGCCGTCGATCTCGAGCAGGTCGTCGATCGACTGCTCGGCCAGGTCTTCGCGGGTTGCCACGCCCCGCACTGCCAACTCCACCGCGAGCTCCTTGGTCATCCCATCGAGCGTCAGCAGATCCTCGGCCGGCTGTACATCCGCGAGCTTCTCCTCGGTGGCGATCGCTCTGGTCAACAGGCGATCCTTGGCACGGGCACGCAGCTCGTTGACGATTTCCTCATCGAATCCATCGATGCTCAGCAGCTCTTCCATGGGTACATAGGCGATCTCTTCCAGGCTGGTGAAACCTTCTTCAACCAGCACCTGGGCCAGCTCCTCATCGACCTCCAGCTCCTCGATGAAGGATTTGAGAATGTCGCCGGTTTCGGCCTGCTGCTTGGCCTGAATGTCCGCCTCGGTCATCACGTTCAGGGTCCAGCCGGTCAGCTGGCTGGCCAGACGCACATTCTGCCCGCCACGACCGATGGCCTGGGCCAGGTTGTCCTCGGCCACGGCGATATCCATGGCATGGACGTCCTCGTCGACAATGATGGCCACCACTTCGGCGGGGGACATGGCATTGATGACGAATTGCGCCGGGTTCTCGTCCCACAGCACGATATCCACACGCTCGCCGCCCAGTTCACCGGACACGGCCTGGACACGGGAACCGCGCATGCCGATGCAGGCGCCCTGCGGATCGATGCGCTTGTCCTTGGAGCGCACGGCGATCTTGGCCCGCGAGCCCGGGTCACGGGACGCGCCCATCACCTCGATGAGCTCCTCGGCGATTTCCGGCACCTCGATGCGGAACAGCTCGATGAGCATCTTCGGATCGGTGCGCGACAGGATCAGTTGCGGACCGCGGTTCTCGCTGCGGATTTCCTTGAGCAGCGCACGCACGCGGCCACCGACCCGGAAGATCTCGCGCGGAATGGTCTCTTCGCGCGGCAGCAGGGCTTCGGCGTTGTTGCCCAGATCCACCACGCAGCTGTCACGGGTGACCTTCTTCACGGTACCGGAGACGATTTCCCCGACCTTGCCGCGGTAGGCGTCCACCACCTGCGCCCGCTCGGCCTCGCGCACCTTCTGCACGATGACCTGCTTGGCGGTCTGCGCGGCGATGCGCCCGAACTCGATGGACTCGATCGGCTCCTCGATGATGTCGCCGACCTGGGCATCCGGCTTGCGCTCGCGGGCCTGCTCGACAGTCAGCTCGGCCGCCGGATTGACCAGATCATCCGCATCGACCACCTTCCAGCAACGGAAGGTTTCGTAGTTGCCGTTCTGGCGGTTGATGGCGACCCGCAGCTCGACTTCTTCCTCATAGCGCTTCTTGGTGGCGGTGGCCAGAGCCAGCTCCAGCGCTTCGAAAATCACACCGGCCGGTACACCCTTCTCGTTGGATACCGACTCAACCACCAGCAGTACTTCTTTACTCATGTACGCCTCGTCTTCGCAATCCATTGGATCCGCGGGATCCGTGCCTTAATCAAAACGGGGAACGATATTGGCCTTGTCGATCGAATCGATCGGCAAGAGGAATTCGTGATCATCCACCAGTACCACCACATCCTGTTCCTCGACCCCGCGCAGGACGCCCTGGAAATTGCGTCGACCTTCAAAGGGCACACGCAACCTGATCTTCACCTGTTCGCCGGAGTGGGCAGCAAACTGCTCCAGCGTGAACAGCGGCCTGTCCATGCCCGGGGAAGACACTTCCAGGGTGTACTCACCACTGATCGGGTCTTCCACATCGAGCACGCCGCTTACCTGACGGCTGACCGTTTCGCAGTCCTCGATGAATATGCCGTTGGCATGATCAATATAGATTCGCAGCAGGGAGTGCTTGCCCTGGGATAGAAATTCGATGCCCCAGAGCCGATAGCCCAGCGCTTCAATTACAGGAGCCACTATCGCCTGCAACTGTTCCAGCTTGCTCGACATCGAGAGCCTCCCTTCTTTTTCTCGTGAAATAAAAAATGGGCGAAACGCCCATCCGTGCATGCCATTCGGCTGAATGGCCCTGAAAGACTGCGCAGCCAACAAAAAGCCCCTGAAAAGGGGCCTGGCTGCTGCGGATTGCGAGACCGGATCCTTCAACCCGGGCAGCAGATCCCGCCCGATTCGATGGCGATCACCCGCTTCAAAGCTGGGCCGGGAGTATACGCAGCCAACCCCAGGCAGGTCAATCGCGCCAGCGGAACGCGAAAGACCCGCACGACGCGGGCCTTCCGGATATGGTACCGAGGAGGGGACTCGAACCCCTACAGCCTATGGCCACTACCACCTCAAGGTAGCGTGTCTACCAATTCCACCACCTCGGCAAAAACCTTTGCCTTACTGCTCCGGAACTTCGGGAACATCCGCCGGAGCAGACTGTCCTTCCAGAACCGGGACATCACCCTCGACAGCCTTCTTCTGAACCTCGAGCACTGCGGGATCGGGCAAGCCGATCTGACCCAGTTGCTCGGCCTTCTGGCTGGCGAAATACGCCAGACCCAGGCTGGTCAGGAAAAAAACCGCGGCGAGTATAGCAGTAACACGACTCAGAAAGGTAGCCGAGCCCTGACTTCCGAATACGGTGGCGGACGCGCCGGCACCGAAGGAAGCCCCTGCTTCCGCACCCTTGCCCTGCTGAATCAGCACAAGACCTACCAGGCCGAGCGCCATCAGCAGATGAACCACAATCACGACAGTCTCAAGCATCTTCAGCTTCCCGCGGCACGACAGATCGCACCAAACTCATCCGCATTCAGAGAGGCCCCACCAATGAGACCACCGTCGATGTCCGGCATGGCGAACAGCTCTGCCGCATTGGCGGCCTTGACGCTGCCGCCGTACAGAATTCTTACGCCCCGCGCCACCTCGGCGCTTTCCGTCCGCAGCTGCGAGCGGATCGAGGCATGCACTTCCTGGGCCTGCTCGGGCGTGGCGGTCAGCCCCGTCCCTATCGCCCAGACCGGCTCGTAAGCCACCACCGCACGACTGAAGGCTCCAACACCCAACTGCTCGATGATGCTGCCCAGCTGGCGCTGCACGACCTCCAGGGTCTTGCCAGCCTCCCGCTGAGCCAGGGTCTCACCGATACACAGGATCGGCACCAACCCGCACGCCTGAGCCGCGGCAAACTTGCGACTCAGCATCGCTTCGCTTTCACCGAGAATCTGGCGGCGTTCGGAATGCCCGACCAGCACATAGGCACAACCCGAGTCGGCCAGCTGACTGGCGGCGATTTCGCCGGTCAGCGCACCCTGCATCGGTTCCACCGCACAGTTCTGCGCACCCACGCCGATCGCCTTGCCTTCCAGCCCCATCACGACCTGCGTGATATACAGCGCGGGCGGAATCACAGCAATCTCGACTCCTACCGGCAAGGCCAGCTGACGAAGACCCCTGATCAGTTCAGCTACGCTGGCGCGGGTACCGTGCATCTTCCAGTTACCGGCTACCAGTGGGCGACGCATGCTTTACCTCGTCGGTCAAAGTGGGCGCAGATCTTACCCAAGAGTTTGAATACAGGCAAGCGAATCAAATAGATAGATTCACCGACGCCGCCATTCCCGTCATGCACAGGCTTGCGCGACCACTCGCGCCAGCGCCTCGGCATGCTGACGAACCTGGGCTTCGTCGTCGCCCTCGACCATGACTCGCACCAATGGCTCGGTGCCGGACTTGCGAAGCAAGACCCGACCACGTCCGGCCATCTTACGGGTAACCTCATTACATGCCTCCTGCACTGAGGGATCTTCGACGGGATCCTTGCCGCCCTTGAACCGCACATTGACCAACACCTGCGGACACTTGCGCAGATCCGCACACGCCTGCTGCAGGGTTTCCCCGCGCCGCTTGAGCGACAGCAGCACCTGCAGGGCCGCAATTATGGCATCACCGGTGGTGGTGTGCCGGACACAGACGACATGTCCGGAATTTTCCCCTCCCAGCTGCCAGCCGCGCGCCTGCAGCTCGGCCATCACATAGCGGTCGCCCACCTTGGCCCGGGCGAAGGGGATCTGCATTTCCGCCAGGGCCAGTTCCAGGCCCAGGTTGCTCATCAGGGTGCCAACCACCCCACCATCACCGAGCAGGCCCCGCTCCTTGAGGTCGCGGGCGATGATGAACAGCAGCTCGTCGCCGTCCACGATGCGCCCGGTGTGATCCACCATCAGTACCCGGTCGCCATCGCCATCGAAGGCGATGCCCAGATCGGCGCCCTGGTTCACCACCTCGGCCTGCAGGGCTTCCATGTGGGTGGAACCGCAGGCCTCGTTGATGTTCAGCCCGTCGGGTTGCGCGGACAGCACGCTGACGGAAGCGCCCAGCTCGCGGAACACGCTGGGGGCGACCTTGTAGGTGGCGCCGTTGGCGCAGTCCACCACCAGCTTGAGGCCAGAGAAACGGGTGCTGGTAGGCACGCTGCTCTTGCAGAACTCGATATAGCGGCCGGCGGCATCATTGATGCGCGACACCTTGCCGAGGGAGTCGGCAACCACCATCGGCTCGTCCAGCAGCGCCTCGATCTTCGACTCGATCTCATCGGGCAGCTTGGTACCCTCGCCCGAGAAGAACTTGATGCCGTTGTCGTAGTAGGGATTGTGCGAGGCGCTGATGACGATACCGGCCTCTGCATGAAAGGTGCGCGTCAGGTAGGCGATCGCCGGCGTGGGCATCGGCCCCAGCAGCATCACGTCGGCGCCTGCGGCAACCAGCCCGGCCTGCAGCGCCGACTCGAACATGTAGCCGGAGATACGCGTGTCCTTGCCGATCAGCACCCGGCAGACGCCCTCGCGTCGGAATGCCGTACCGGCCGCCCACCCCAGCTTGAGCACGAATTCGGGAGTAATGGGGAACTGGCCAACCCGACCGCGGATGCCGTCGGTTCCAAAGTACTTTCTCGACATGTTCTATTCCGTCGTCTGTTCGGCGGTCTCTACCGCCTCGATCATCCTGACCACATCGACCGTTTCCGCCACATCGTGAACGCGGATGATGTGCGCCCCCTTGACCACGGCCAGGGCGGCGAGAGCCAGACTGCCGTACAGGCGCTGCGAGACGTCGCGCCCAAGCGCCTGACCGATCATGGTCTTGCGTGATACCCCGACCAGCAGCGGGCGACCCAGGCGGTGCAGCCGTTCCATCTGCCTGAAGAGCAGGAGATTGTGGTCGAGGTTCTTGGCAAAGCCAAATCCCGGATCGAGAAGGATGCGCTCCGCGGCGATGCCGGCCTCACGACAGACCTGCATGCGCTCAGCCAGGAACTCCTCCACCTCCGCGGTCACATCCGCGTACACCGGGTTGTCCTGCATGTTGCCCGGCTCGCCCCGCATGTGCATGAGGCAGACCGCCATTGCGCTGTCGGCTGCGGCGTCCAGGGCGCCGTCACGGCGCAGCGAGCGAACGTCGTTGATCAGCCCCGCGCCCAGACGCCCGCACTCGCGCATTACCGCAGGGGTGGAGGTATCAACCGAAATCACCACATCCAGCTCGCGGGCGATCGCCTCCACCACGGGGGCGACGCGTTCCAGTTCCTCGAAGGGTGAAACGGGCCGGGCTCCGGGGCGGGTGGACTCGCCGCCCACATCGATCAGGGTGGCGCCGGCCTCGACCATGGCCGCGGCGTGCCGCAGCGCCTTGTCGCGCTCGGCGTAGCGCCCGCCGTCGGAGAACGAGTCGGGGGTGACGTTGAGGATGCCCATCACATGCGGACGGGAAAGATCAAGAACCCGGCTGCCGCATTGCAGCCGGGTTGCACGGGTTGCGTCTTCCATCATCAGTGTTCGCCGGCGGGCCCACCGATCGGCGTCTCGGGACGCTCACCTTCGGATGCCGAGCTGCCGGAGGCACCGGTGCCTCCCTGCCAGTCACGCGGCTCGCGAGGCGGACGGCCGGCCATGATGTCGTCGATCTGGTCGGAGTCGATGGTTTCGTACTTCATCAGCGCCTCGGCCATCATGTCCAGCTTGTCGCGATTCTCGGTGAGAATGCGCTTGGCGGTCGCGTAGCAGTGATCGATGATGCTGCGCACCTCCTCGTCGATCTGCCGGGCCGTCTCGGCCGATACATTGGTGTGCTGGGCGCCGGCGCTGCGACCGAGGAAGACCTCGCCCTCCTCTTCCGCATACATCAGCGGCCCCATCTTCTCCGAGAGCCCCCACTTGGTCACCATGTTCCGTGCCAGCTGGGTGGCGCGCATGATGTCGTTGGAGGCGCCGGTGGTGACGCCGTCGAAGCCCAGGGTCATTTCCTCGGCGATGCGACCGCCGAACAGCGAGCAGATCTGGCTGGTCAGGGCGCGCTTGGACAGGCTGTAGCGGTCCTCTTCCGGCAGGAACATGGTCACGCCCAGGGCGCGGCCGCGCGGAATGATGGACACCTTGTAGACCGGGTCGTGCTCGGGCACCAGGCGACCGACGATGGCGTGGCCGGCCTCGTGATAGGCGGTATTGAGCTTCTCCTTCTCGGACATGACCATGCTCTTGCGCTCGGCACCCATCATGATCTTGTCCTTGGCCAGCTCGAACTCCTGCATTTCCACCAGGCGCTTGTTGGCCCGCGCGGCGAACAGCGAAGCCTCGTTCACCAGGTTGGCCAGATCGGCGCCGGAGAAGCCCGGAGTGCCGCGGGCGATCACCGCGGCATCCACATCGTCGCCCACCGGCACCTTGCGCATGTGCACCTTGAGGATCTGCTCACGGCCACGGATGTCCGGCAGACCGACCACCACCTGACGGTCGAAGCGGCCCGGGCGCAGCAGCGCCGGATCCAGCACGTCGGGACGGTTGGTGGCGGCGATGACGATGATGCCGTCGTTCATCTCGAAGCCGTCCATCTCCACCAGCAGCTGGTTGAGGGTCTGCTCGCGCTCGTCATGACCGCCGCCCAGGCCGGCGCCACGATGGCGCCCCACGGCATCGATCTCGTCGATGAAGATGATGCAGGGTGCGTGCTTCTTGGCCTGGTCGAACATGTCGCGCACACGGCTGGCGCCGACGCCGACGAACATTTCCACGAAGTCCGAACCGGAAATGGTGAAGAAGGGTACCTTGGCCTCGCCGGCGATTGCCTTGGCCAGCAGCGTCTTGCCGGTGCCGGGCGGGCCGACCATCAGCACGCCGCGCGGAATGCGGCCGCCCAGGCGCTGGAACTTGCCCGGGTCGCGCAGGAATTCCACCAGCTCGGCAACCTCCTCCTTGGCCTCGTCGCAGCCGGCGACATCGGCAAAGGTGGTCTTCACCTGATCCTCGGACAGCAGGCGCGCCTTGCTCTTGCCGAAGCTCATGGGCCCGCCCTTGCCGCCGGCGCCGCCCTGCATCTGGCGCATGAAGAACATGAATACCGCGATGATCACCAGGATCGGGAAGCTGGCCACCAGCAGCTGGGTCCAGATGCTCTGCTGCTCGGGCTGCTTGCCCTCGATGACCACGTTGTTGTCGATCAGGTCACCGATCAGGCCGCTGTCCTGGATGGCCGGACGGATGGTCTTGAAGCTGCCGCCGTCGGTGCGCTTGCCGGTGATCACGAAGCCATCGACGGTGACACGCTCGACGCGGCCGCTCTGCACCTGGCTCAGGAATTCGGAATAGTTGAGTGTCTGCGGCTCGCTGGGGCTGGAGAAGTTGTTCATCACCGTCACCAGGACGGCGGCGATGATCAGCCACAGGATCAGATTCTTTGCCATGTCGTTCAATTCGCTACCCTCTGAGTCGCTCCGCCGGAGCGACTCCCGCACGCGGCCGATGTGATTACCGGCCTAACTTACTACACAACCCCCGCCGGGGCAGGTAGCGTCTGTAACCCTTTATGAACCCTTTGACTTCCGGTTCGCCCCATTATTGCATCGCTCCGCCACGAAAGCCTCGCGCGAGCAGGTACTGTTCGCGCGAGCGGTCCCGCGAGGACAGCGGCTTGCGGATCTGCACCTTCTCGAACATCTCCCTCGCCTGCTTGTGGTAGGCGTCGAAACCCTCGCCCTGGAAGATCTTGATCAGGAAGTCGCCCCCCGGACGCAGCACGCGACTGGCCAGGTCCAGGGCCAGTTCGCAGAGGTACATGGCACGCGGCTGATCCGCGGCCCGCACCCCACTCATATTGGGGGCCATGTCGGAAATCACAAGGTCCACCGGCTGCTCGCCGATCGCCTCCAGCAATCGCTCGAACACCTCGTCCTCGGTGAAATCCCCCTGAATGAAGGTCACGTCGGGGATCGGGTCCATCTCCAGGATGTCGGAGGCGATCAGCCGCCCCCGGTCGCCGATCAGCCGACTGGTCACCTGGGACCAGCCGCCCGGCGCCGCACCCAGGTCGACCACCGTCATGCCGGGGCGCAGGATGCGATCCTTCTCCTGGATCTCCAGCAGCTTGTAGCTGGCACGCGAGCGATAGCCGTCCCGTTGCGCCATCTTTACGTAGGGATCGTCGAAGTGCTCTTTCAGCCAGCGGTGACTGGTCTTGGATCGGGCCACGGAATACCTCTCGGGCGGCGGCTCGGGTACACTAGCCGCCTTTTCGTTCAGTGAAACATCAAGGCTTGATTATGGCGCTCTCGCAAGAGCAGAAGAAACAGTTCAAATCCATCGGTCACCACCTGAAGCCGGTCCTGACCATCGCCGACAATGGCCTCAGCGAAGGGGTGATGGCCGAGCTGGAGCGCGCCCTCGTGGACCACGAGCTGATCAAGATCCAGCTGCGGGTCGCCGAGCGCGAGGACCGCCAGGCGCTGCTCGAGGAGCTGTGCCGCAGCGCCGGCTGCGAACTGGTGCAGTCCATCGGCAAGGTGGCCCTGGTGTACCGCGGCAATCCCAAGCCGAACCGCCACCTCTCCAATCTGCTGCGCTATCAGGCCTGAGGCGCCCCAGGCCCGAGGCGCCGCGGCGCTTCGGGCGGCGCCTGGATCACCAGCAGCAGGCCGCAGCAGGCCATGGCCAGGTAGCTGAACAGCTGCCAGTTGCCGGGCCCGACAAAGAAGCTCGCTCCCAGCAGCAGCACCGCCACCAGCAACTGCCCACGCAGATCCCGCCACAGCGCTCCGACGCCCCGGGCCAGCAGCAGGCTCATGGCCTGCAGCAGCACGCAGGCCAGCGAGAAGCCGATCATCAGCGGGCGCAGGCCGCTCTCCACTTCCCGGACCAGCAGCGGCGCGAGTCCCATCTTGCCGAGCGCCGGCAGCAGCACGAAATGCAGCAGCCAGAGGCCGCCGACCCAGAACGTCTGGGCCAGCTGCCAGGCAATCATGGGCGCGCGCATGCGCGACGGCGCGTCAGATGTGGCGGACTTCAAGGATCTCGTACTCGACCACTCCGCTCGGGGTGCTGACCGCCACCACATCCCCCTCGGACTTGCCGACCAGCGCGCGGGCGATGGGCGAGCTGACCGACAGCTTGCCGGCCTTGATGTCGGCCTCGTCGTCCCCGACAATCTGGTAGGTCACCTGCTCGTCGGTGTCCACGTTCACGATGTCCACGGTGGTGCCGAAGATCACCTTGCCGGTATGCGGAATGGAGGTGATGTCGATGATCTGGGCGTTCTGCAGGCGGCCTTCGATGTCGCGGATGCGCGCCTCGACCAGCCCCTGCTGTTCACGTGCCGCGTGATACTCGGCGTTCTCCTTGAGATCGCCCAGCTCACGTGCTTCGGCGATGGCCTGGCTGATCTTCGGGCGCTCGGCCTTCAGATTCTTCAGCTCTTCTTCCAGGGCGCGAGCGCCCTGGAGGGTCATCGGGTATTTCGTCATACCTTGATTCCTGCATGCAGATCCTGCAGCCGGCGCACGGTCCGCTCCGGACCGAACTTGATGGCCTGGCACACCGCCTGGCCGCCGGCCAGGGTGGTAGTGATGCAGACCTTGTGCTGCAGGGCGTTACGACGGATGGAGTAGGAGTCGGCGATCGACTGGCGTCCCTCGGTGGTGTTGATGATCAGGGTCACTTCCTCGTTCTTGATCATGTCCACGATGTGCGGACGGCCTTCGGTCACCTTGTTGACACGGCGCACCGGCAGACCGGCGGCCTCGATCACCTTCGCGGTGCCGGCGGTGGCGACCACCTCGAAGCCCAGGTCGATCAGCTCGCGGGCGACGTCCGCCACGTAGGGCTTGTCATCCTCGCGCACGCTGATGAAGGCGCAACCGCCGGTGGGCAGGATCTCGCTGGCCCCCAGCTGTGCCTTGGCGAAGGCCTCGGCAAAACTGTCGCCGACACCCATGACTTCGCCGGTGGACTTCATTTCAGGTCCGAGGATGGTATCCACCCCGGGGAATTTGGCAAATGGGAACACCGCTTCCTTGACACTGAAGTAGGGCGGGATCACCTCCTGGGTGAAGCCGACCTCCGCCAGGGTCTTGCCGGCCATGACACGGGCCGCCACCTTGGCCAGGGACTCGCCGATGCACTTGGAGACGAACGGCACGGTCCGCGAGGCACGCGGGTTCACTTCGAGCACGTAGATGTCCTCGCCCTGCACGGCCATCTGCACGTTCATCAGGCCGACCACGCCCAGTTCCAGGGCCATCTTCCTGACCTGATCGCGGATCTCGTCCTGGATGTGCTGGGGCAGCGAGTAGGCCGGCAGCGAGCAGGCCGAGTCACCGGAGTGGATACCGGCCTGCTCGATGTGCTGCATGATGGCGCCGATCACCACGTCCTTGCCGTCGCATACCGCGTCCACGTCCACCTCGATGGCGGAGTTCAGGAAGTGGTCCAGCAGCACCGGGCTGTCGTTGGACACCTTCACCGCCTCGCGCATGTAGCGCTTGAGCTCTTCTTCCTGGTAGACGATTTCCATTGCCCGGCCGCCCAGCACGTAGGACGGACGCACCACCAGCGGGAAGCCGATGGCCTTGGCGTGCGCCAGGGCTTCGTCCTCGCTGCGCGCGGTGGCGTTCTGCGGCTGACGCAGGTTCAGGCGCTGCACCATCTGCTGGAAGCGCTCGCGGTCCTCGGCGCGGTCGATGGCGTCCGGGCTGGTGCCGATGATCGGCACGCCGGCTTCTTCCAGGGCACGGCACAGCTTCAGCGGGGTCTGGCCGCCGTACTGCACGATGACGCCCTTGGGCTGCTCGACGCGGCAGATTTCCAGCACATCCTCCAGGGTCACCGGCTCGAAGTACAGGCGATCGGAGGTGTCGTAGTCGGTGGAGACGGTTTCCGGGTTGCAGTTGACCATGATGGTCTCGTAATCGTCCTCGCGCATGGCCAGCGCGGCATGCACGCAGCAGTAGTCGAACTCGATGCCCTGACCGATGCGGTTAGGGCCACCACCGATGACCATGATCTTGTCGCGGCCGGACGGGTTGGCCTCGCACTCCTCCTCGTAGGTGGAATACATGTAGGCGGTGTCGGTCGGGAATTCGGCGGCGCAGGTGTCCACGCGCTTGTAGACCGGCAGCACACCGAGCTTGTGGCGGTGGCCACGCAGGCTCTTCTCGCTGACGCCCAGCAGGGTGGCCAGGCGCGCGTCGGAGAAGCCCTTGCGCTTGAGGCGGTACATCAGGTCACGGTCGATGCTGTTCAGGCCGAGGGTCTTGACGCGCTCCTCCTCCTTGACCAGGTCCTCGATCTGCACCAGGAACCAGGGGTCGATGTTGGTCAGCTCGAACACCTCGTCGATGGTCTTGCCGGCGCGGAAGGCATCGGCCACGTACCAGACGCGCTCGGCGCTGGGTACGGTCAGTTCGCGCTTGAGGATGCTCTCGGCTTCCGGATCGGCCAGGTCCAGCTTGGGATCGAAGCCGGTGGCGCCCACTTCCAGGCCGCGCAGCGCCTTCTGCATGGACTCCTGGAAGGTGCGGCCGATGGCCATGACCTCGCCCACGGACTTCATCTGGGTGGTCAGGCGAGGATCGGCCTTGGGGAACTTCTCGAAGGCGAAACGCGGCACCTTGGTGACCACGTAATCGATGGAGGGCTCGAAGGACGCCGGGGTGCGACCGCCGGTGATGTCGTTCTTCAGCTCGTCCAGGGTGTAGCCCACCGCCAGCTTGGCGGCGATCTTGGCGATCGGGAAGCCGGTGGCCTTGGAGGCCAGGGCCGAGGAACGCGACACGCGCGGGTTCATCTCGATGACGACCATGCGGCCGTCCTTCGGGTTGATGCCGAACTGCACGTTGGAGCCGCCGGTTTCCACCCCGATCTCGCGCAGCACCGCCAGGGAGGCGTTGCGCATGATCTGGTATTCCTTGTCGGTCAGGGTCTGCGCCGGGGCCACGGTGATCGAGTCACCGGTGTGCACGCCCATGGGATCGAAGTTCTCGATGGAGCAGACGATGATGCAGTTGTCGTTCCTGTCGCGAACGACCTCCATCTCGTATTCCTTCCAGCCGATCAGGGATTCGTCGATCAGCAGTTCCTTGGTCGGCGACAGGTCCAGGCCGCGGGTGCAGATTTCCTCGAACTCCTCGCGGTTGTAGGCGATGCCGCCGCCGGTGCCGCCCATGGTGAAGGACGGACGGATGATGCAGGGGAAGCCGACCTGCTCCAGCACGCCGTAGGCTTCTTCCATGCTGTGGGCGATGCCCGAGCGCGGGCATTCCAGGCCGATGGAGCGCATGGCCTTGTCGAAGCGCGAGCGGTCCTCGGCCTTGTCGATGGTGTCGGCGTTGGCGCCGATCATTTCCACGCCGAACTTCTCCAGCACGCCGTGGCGCTCGAGATCCAGGGCGCAGTTCAGCGCGGTCTGACCGCCCATGGTGGGCAGCAGCGCGTCAGGGCGCTCCTTCTCGATGATCTTGGCCACCGTCTGCCACTTGATCGGCTCGATGTAGGTGGCATCGGCCATGGCCGGGTCGGTCATGATGGTGGCCGGGTTGGAGTTCACCAGGATGACGCGGAAGCCTTCCTCGCGCAGGGCCTTGCACGCCTGGGCGCCGGAGTAGTCGAACTCGCACGCCTGGCCGATCACGATGGGGCCGGCGCCGAGGATCAGAATGCTTTTGATGTCTGTACGTTTTGGCATGGGAGTCTCGTAGCGGTAATCAGGTCAGGGTTGCGGTGGCCAGCTTCACGCCAAAGCCGACGAACAGGGCGCCCACGCCACTGGTGGCGCCGGCGGCCAGGCGCTGCCGACGACGAAACCAGTGCGCCAGGCGGGCGCCGGTAAAGATCAGGATGCTCAGGTAGCTGAGGCTGATGACTTGCAGGATCGCGCCCAGCACCAGGAACGACAGCCCCGGGTGGGCGTACCCCGGGTCGACGAACTGGATGAAGAAGGACACGAAGAACAGGATGGCCTTGGGGTTCGACAGGCTGAGCAGCAGCGCGCGGCGGAACGGCTGGGCCAGGTTCGGCTCGGGCTCGGCCTGCGTCACGCCGGGGTGCCGCCAGCGCTGCCAGGCGCCGCGCAACATGCCGACGCCGATGTAGCACAGGTAGGCGGCGCCCAGGTACTTCAGGGCGGTGAACAGCATCGGCTCGGCCTTGAGCAGCGAGGCCACGCCCAGCGCCGCCGCCAGCATCAGCAGGCTGTCGCCGACGAACACGGCCGCCGCGGCGCTGTAACCCGCCGCGACGCCACGACGCGCCGCGCTGGCCAGCACGAACATGGAGTTCGGACCGGGCAGCAGGATCACCAGCACCGTTCCCAGGACATAGGTCCAGAGATCGACGACTCCCAGGCTCGCCAGCATGCGCGGCCCCTCAGTTGCCCTTGCGGGCCGCCATGGCGGCGACGAAGCGGTCGAACAGCAGGTCCACGTCGTTCGGGCCGGGGCTGGCCTCGGGGTGCCCCTGGAAGCCGAAGGCCTCCTGGTCGGTAAACTCGATGCCCTGCAGGGTGCCGTCGAACAGCGACTTGTGGGTGACGCGGACGTTGGCCGGCAGACTGCCCTCGTCGGCGCAGAAGCCATGGTTCTGGCTGGTGATCAGCACCGCGCCGCTGGCCACATCCAGCACCGGGTGGTTGGCGCCATGGTGGCCGCAACCCATCTTCACGGTCCTGGCGCCGGCGGCCAGGGCCAGCAGCTGGTGACCCAGGCAGATGCCGAATACCGGAATGCGGGTCTCGAGGATCTCGCGGATGGCCTGGATGGCATAGTCACAGGGCTCGGGGTCGCCAGGACCGTTGGACAGGAACACGCCATCGGGATTCAGCGCCAGGGCCTCGCTGGCCGGAGTCTGCGCCGGCAGCACGGTCACGCGGCAACCGCGCTCCACCAGCATGCGCAGGATGTTGCGCTTGACGCCGTAGTCATAGGCGACCACGTGGTAGGGCAGCTGATCGGCAGGGATTTCCGGATGGCTGTCGGTGCTCAGGTCCCAGACGGAGGAGCGCCATTCGTAGGGTGCCTTGGTGCTGACCACCTTGGCCAGGTCCAGACCCTTCATGCCCGGCCAGGCGCGCGCCAGCTCCAGCGCCTTCTCTTCGGTGGCATCCGCACCAGCCAGGATGCAGCCGTTCTGGGCGCCCTTCTCGCGCAGGATGCGGGTCAGGCGGCGGGTGTCGATGCCGGCGATGGCAACGGTGCCGTTTTCCTTCAGGTAGGCATCCAGCGGTTGCCTGTTGCGCCAGCTGCTGGCCAGCAGCGGCAGGTCGCGGATGACCAGACCAGCCGCCCACACGCGATCCGACTCGGCATCCTCCGGCGTGGTACCGGTGTTGCCGATGTGCGGATAGGTCAGGGTGACGATCTGCTGGGCATAGGAGGGATCGGTGAGAATTTCCTGATAGCCGGTCATGGCGGTGTTGAACACCACCTCACCGACGGTATGCCCATCGGCGCCGATGGATTCGCCGCGAAAGATGCTGCCATCAGCAAGGGCGAGTATGGCTGGCGTAGTCAAGAGACCTCCGGTAAATCTGCCTGGTGCGTACGCAGGTGCAAAAAAGCGGGATGACTGTCTGAGGGTCATCCCGCTTTTCTTGTCTTGGTCATGCTGCGTAACTTTAGTGGACACACTAAAGCGCGAATCATACAGAAACGCCCATTTTGGGTCTACCGCAAACCACGTCTGTGCGCATCAGCCGATGCGCGGCCCATCAGCGCAGCCCCAGCACATCCTGCATGTCATACAGGGCCGCCGGCTGCTGGCGCAGCCACAGGGCCGCGCGCACCGCGCCGCGGGCGAAGGTCATGCGACTGGAGGCCTTGTGGGTGATTTCCACCCGTTCGCCCTCGGCGGCGAACAGCACGGTGTGGTCGCCCACCACGTCGCCGGCACGCACGGTGGCGAAGCCGATGGTTTCCCGCGCGCGGGCGCCGGTCTGGCCTTCGCGCCCATAGACCGCGACCTTATCCAGATCGCGCCCCAGCGCCTGTGCCACCACCTCACCCATGCGCAGGGCGGTGCCGGACGGCGCGTCCACCTTGTGGCGGTGATGAGCCTCGATGATCTCGATGTCCACCTCGTCACCCAGCACCCGGGCGGCGGTATCCAGCAGCTTCAGGCACAGGTTGACGCCCACGCTGAAGTTGGCGGCGAACACGATGGGAATTTCCCGGGCGGCATCGGCCAGCTGCTGCTTTTCCTCGGCGGAGAAGCCGGTGGTCCCGATGACCATGGCCTTGCCCGCCTGCCGGCAGATCTCCAGGTTCTTCAGGGTGACCGTGGGATGGGTGAAGTCGATGACCACATCGAAACGATCCGTCACGGCGGCGAGGTCGCCGCTCAGGGCCACGCCCAGACGCCCCTGGCCGATCAGCTCGCCGGCGTCGGCGCCGATCAGGCTGCTGTCCAAACGGTCGATGGCCGCGGTCAGCTCGGCACCCTCCGCCTGGCACACCGCCTCGATCAGATTCCTGCCCATGCGCCCGGCGGCGCCCATCACTGCTACTCGCATACTCATTGCTCCAAGCCGGACGATGCATGACGCCCGGCGCAGGGTTCATCGATCGTCGAAGAAACGCTTCATGCCTTCGAACCAGCCACTGGCCCGCGGCGAATGGGAACTGTCGCCCTGCAGGCTGCGGCGGAATTCCTCCAGCAGCTCGCGCTGGTGCTTGTCGAGCTTGACCGGGGTTTCCACCACCACCCGGCACATCAGGTCGCCCGGGGCGCCGCCGCGCACCGGGGTGACGCCTTTGCCGCGCAGGCGGAACAGCTTGCCGGTCTGGGTGCCTTCCGGAATCTTCAGCTTGACGCGGCCATCCAGGGTCGGCACTTCGAGTTCGCCGCCCAGCGCCGCGTCGGCGAAGCTGATCGGTACCTCGCAGTACAGGTCGCGCCCGTCACGCTGGAAGATGTCGTGCTCGCGCACGTTGACCACCACATACAGGTCGCCCGCCGGACCACCCAGGGTGCCGGCCTCGCCCTCGCCGGACAGGCGGATGCGGTCGCCGGTGTCGACGCCGGCCGGCACCTTGACCGACAGGGTCTTGTGTTCCTCCACACGCCCCTGGCCGTGGCAGTCGCCACAGGGGTCGGTGATCATCTTGCCACTGCCGTGGCAGCGCGGGCAGGTCTGCTGCACCGAGAAGAAGCCCTGCTGCATGCGCACCTGGCCGATGCCACCGCAGGTGCTGCAGGTGGTCGGGCTGCTGCCCTTCTTGGCACCCGAGCCGTTGCAGGTCTTGCAGCTGGTCAGGGTCGGCACGCGGATGGTCACCGTGGTGCCGCGCACCGCCTCCTCCAGGGACAGCTCCAGGGTGTAGCGCAGGTCGCTGCCGCGCTGCGGACCGCCGCGCGAGCTGCGCGCGCCACCGCCGAAGAAGTCGCTGAACACGTCGCCGAAGATGTCGGAGAAGCTGGCTCCGCCGGCGAAGCCTCCGCCCATGCCGCCCATCTGCGGGTCGACACCGGCATGCCCGTACTGGTCGTACGCCGCCCGCTTGTTCGGGTCGGAGAGCACTTCGTAGGCCTCGTTGGCCTCCTTGAATTTCTCTTCCGCCGCCTTGTCGTCCGGATTGCGGTCCGGGTGGTACTTCATCGCCAGGCGCCGATAGGCCTTCTTCAACTCGGCGTCGTCGGCCCCCCGGGATACACCCAGAACCTCGTAATAGTCTCGTTTCGCCATTTCTCTCGGATTCCTCTGACACACCCTCCAGACACGCCAACGCGGGAGAGGGCTCCCGCGTGGCGAGTCAGGGGCGCGCAACCCTCGTCACGCGCATGAGGCGGAAGCAAACGTGGCGTTTACTTGTTGTCCTTGACCTCTTCGAACTCGGCGTCGACCACGTCGTCGCCGGCCTCCTTGGCCTTGCCGTCGGCCGGCTGCGCCTGCTCGGCCTGGGCCTGCTCGGCGTACATCTTCTGCGCCAGCGGCGCGGTGGCCTGGGACAGGGCTTCCATCTTGGCCTCGATATCGGCCTTGTCGTCGCCCTTGACGGCGGTTTCCAGGGCGGCGATGGCGGCCTCGATGGCGGACTTCTCGTCGGCGGTGGCCTTGTCACCGGCCTCGTTCAGCATCTTGCGGCTGGCATGGGCCAGCTGGTCACCCTGGTTGCGGGCGGTCACCAGCTCTTCGAACTTGCGGTCCTCCTCGGCGTTGGCCTCGGCGTCGCGCACCATCTTCTCGATCTCTTCCTCGGACAGACCGGAGCTGGCCTTGATGACGATCGACTGCTGCTTGCCGGTGGCCTTGTCCTTGGCGGACACGTGCAGGATGCCGTTGGCGTCGATGTCGAAGGTCACTTCGATCTGCGGCACGCCGCGCGGCGCCGGCGGAATGTCGGCCAGGTCGAACTTGCCCAGCGACTTGTTCTGCGCGGCCTGCTTGCGCTCGCCCTGCAGCACGTGGATGGTCACCGCGCTCTGGTTGTCGTCGGCGGTGGAGAACACCTGCGACTTCTTGGTCGGGATGGTGGTGTTCTTGTCGATCAGCGGCGTCATCACGCCACCCAGGGTCTCGATACCCAGGGTCAGCGGGGTCACGTCCAGCAGCAGCACGTCCTTCACGTCACCGGCCAGCACGGCACCCTGGATGGCGGCACCCATGGCCACGGCCTCGTCCGGGTTGACGTCCTTGCGCGGCTCCTTGCCGAAGAATTCGGCAACGGTCTTCTGCACCAGCGGCATGCGGGTCTGGCCGCCGACCAGGATCACGTCGTCGATCTTGGCCACGTCGATGCCGGCGTCCTTCAGGGCGATGCGGCACGGCTCGATGGTGCGCTGCACCAGGTCCTCGACCAGCGACTCCAGCTTGGCGCGGGAGATCTTCACGTTCAGGTGCTTCGGACCGGTCTGGTCGGCGGTGATGTAGGGCAGGTTGACGTCGGTCTGCTGGGCCGAGGACAGCTCGATCTTGGCCTTCTCGGCGGCTTCCTTCAGGCGCTGCATGGCCAGCGGGTCGCCCTTGAGGTCGATGCCCGACTCCTTCTTGAACTCGTCGACCAGGTAGTCGATCAGGCGCATGTCGAAGTCTTCACCGCCCAGGAAGGTGTCGCCGTTGGTGGCCAACACCTCGAACTGGTGCTCGCCGTCAACCTCGGCGATCTCGATCACCGAGACGTCGAAGGTACCGCCGCCCAGGTCATAGACGATGACGGTGTGGTCGCCACGGGCCTTGTCCATGCCGTAGGCCAGGGCCGCGGCGGTCGGCTCGTTGATGATGCGCTTGACGTCCAGACCGGCGATGCGGCCGGCGTCCTTGGTGGCCTGACGCTGGCTGTCGTTGAAGTAGGCCGGAACGGTGATCACCGCTTCGGTGACCGGCTCGCCGAGGTAGTCTTCGGCGGTCTTCTTCATCTTTTTCAGGACTTCGGCGCTGATCTGCGGCGGAGCCATCTTCTGGCCCTTGGCCTCGACCCAGGCATCACCGTTGTCGGCCTTGACGATCTTGTAGGGCACCAGCTTGATGTCCTTCTGCACCACGTCCTCGTCGAAGCGACGACCGATCAGGCGCTTCACGGCGAACAGGGTGTTGTGCGGGTTGGTCACCGCCTGACGCTTGGCGGACTGGCCGACCAGGATCTCGCCATCGTTGGTGTAGGCGATGATGGACGGCGTGGTGCGACCGCCCTCGGCGTTCTCGATGACCTTGGCGGCGCCGTTTTCAAGAATGGAGACGCAGGAGTTGGTAGTCCCCAGGTCAATACCGATGATCTTTCCCATATCAAATTCTCCAGAATCGGGATGGTGCCTGCGTCCCGACGGGACCGCGATGGCTCAAAGTGCTTGGTAGAACAGGTTGGGGCGGGCCGCCGTATTTCAAGCCTTTTCGTTGACGGAAGACGGCGTGTCGGCCGGCGCCTTGCTGACCACGACCATGGCCGGCCGCAGCAGGCGACCGTTGAGCAGATAGCCCTTCTGGAACACCTTGAGCACGCTGCCGGGCTCCATGGTGGCGCTCTCCTCCATGGCCATGGCCTGGTGGTGCTCCGGATTGAACGGCTCGCCCTGCGGATCCAGCTGTTCCAGCTGGTGGCGCTTGAGGGTGTCCAGCATCAGCTTGTGGGTCAGCTCCAGCCCTTCGCGCACCGCCTTGCTGGCCTCGTCTGTGGCCGGGGTCAGTTCCAGGCCACGCTCCAGACTGTCGACCACCGGCAGCAGGTCGTTGGCGAACTTCTCCAGGGCGAACTTGTGGGCCTTCTCCACGTCCTGCTCGGCGCGCCGCCGCACGTTCTGCATCTCGGCCGCCGTGCGCAGCAGCTGATCCCGAGCCGCGGCCAGCTGTTCTTCCAGCTCCTGCACCCGGGCCTGCAGGCCGTCGGCCCCGGACTCCTCGGTAGCGGACGGTTCAGCGTTGGGGTTTTCCAGGTTCTGTTCATCCACCATGGGAATCTCCTCTAGACATGGGGTTGCCGGCCATACCGGCGGCGAATGCAGGCCAATATGGGGACACTCGCCTCATCTTCAAGGGCCTGGTGGAAATGCTTGAAGGCGAAGCGCAGACCACTGTATAAATAGCCAGCCTGGCGAATCAGGGGAATCCTTCCATGCTGGTCCATCTGTCCATCCGCAACTACGCCATCGTCGATCAACTGGATCTGGAACTGAGTGGTGGCATGAGCGTCATCACCGGCGAGACCGGCGCGGGCAAGTCGATCATGCTCGACGCGCTGGGCCTGGCCCTGGGCGATCGCGCCGACAGCAGCGTGGTGCGCCCCGGCACGGACAAGGCCGACATCCTGGCCAGCTTCGACGTGGGCGAGATTCCCGAGGCCCAGGCCTGGCTGCGCGAGCGCGACCTGGAACAGGACGGCCCCTGCATCCTGCGCCGGGTGATCACCGCCGAAGGGCGCTCGCGCGCCTACATCAACGGCACCCCCTGTCCGCAGGGCGACCTCAAGGCCCTCGGCGAGCTCCTGATCGACATCCACAGCCAGCACGAGCACCAGTCGCTGCTCAAGACCGACACCCATCGCCGCCTGCTGGACGCCTATGCCGGCGCCGGCGAACTGGCCCGCCAGGTGCAGCTGGCCGCGCAGCGCTGGCGACAGACCCGCCAGGAGCTGGAGCGCATCTCCAGCAGCGGCGACGAACAGCGCGCCCGCCACCAGCTGCTCAGCTACCAGCTGGAGGAGCTCGAGGCCCTGGCCCTGGGCGAGCACGAGCTGGAACAGCTCGAGGAAGAACACAAGACCCTGAGCAACGCCGAGCAATTGCTGGGCGCCTGTCGCCAGGTGCTGGACCTGTGCAGCGAAAGTGACGCCGGCAACGTGCTGTCCGCCCTGAATGCCAGCCTCAATCGACTCACCGCCTTCGGCTCCGGCTCGGGCGCCATGGCCAGCGCCATCGAGCTGCTGGCCAGCGCACAGATCCAGGTTGAGGAGGCCGTCGGCGAGCTGAACCGCTTCCTCGACCACTTCGATGCCGACCCCGAGCGCCAGCAGCAGGTGGAGGAGCGCCTGGACAGCATCTATACCCTGGCGCGCAAGCATCGGGTGCAGCCGTCCGAACTGGGCGAACTGCAGCAGCGCCTGTTGGAGGAGCTGGAAGGCCTGAACGCCGACGATCAGGCCCAGGAACGTCTCGGCGAGGAACTGGCCGCCTACGCCCGCCATTACCAGGAAAAGGCCGAGGAACTGAGCGCGAAGCGCCGCAAGGCGGCCGAGAAGCTGGGCAAGGCCGTGGAGGCGGAGATGCAGCGCCTGGGCATGCCCGGCGGGCGCTTCCAGATCGAGCTGCGCGCCACTGGCGGCGACGAGCCCCATCCGGCCGGCCTGGAGCTGGTCGAGTTCCTGGTCAGTGCCAACCCGGGCCAGCCGCTGCGTCCTCTGGCCAAGGTGGCCTCGGGCGGCGAACTGTCGCGCATCAGCCTGGCGATCCAGGTCATCACCGCGCAGACCTCGCGCGTGCCGACGCTGGTATTCGACGAGGTGGACGTCGGCATCGGCGGCCCCACCGCCGAGGTGGTCGGCCAGCTGCTACGCCGTCTGGGCGAGCGCGGCCAGGTATTGTGCGTGACTCACCTGCCCCAGGTCGCCGCCCAGGGCCACCATCACCTGTTCGTGCACAAGAAGCGCGGTCGTTCGGACACCAGCACCGCCGTCGCCCACCTGGACCAGCAGCAGCGCATCGAGGAAGTGGCGCGCATGCTCGGCGGCGTCGACCTGACCGACGAATCCCTGGCCCATGCCGCCAAGATGCTGGCCAGCGCACAGGCCTGACGAGCCGCTCGCCCGGCGCACCAACATCAAGAAAACCACAAAAGAAAAAA